>Ga0193963_1001290_pt1 | contig 12580 bp, 10 predicted proteins | sample FB_6_MG_FD_140359 | JGI IMG/M metagenome (GOLD analysis project Ga0193963, IMG submission 140359) | Microbial mat bacterial communities from the Broadkill River, Lewes, Delaware, United States - FB_6_MG | ecosystem: Environmental > Aquatic > Freshwater > River > Microbial mats | place: USA...
TTTATATTTCAGGGTCCTTCAATGTGTAAAAATATTAATGAAGATTTAATTAAATTAATTAAAGAAGATGGTTATTCAAATATTTCAGAAGCAATAGGTTCTGATTTTAGATAAAGGAAAAAGATGTTAAAAAAAGTTTTACTTTTGAGTGTGTGTCTTTTAATAATAGGAGAAAATGTAATGGCAAAAAATAGTTTACCAAAGTATTATGAAAAAACTTTAAAGAATGGACTGAAAATTGTTGCAATTCCATTAAAAAATAATTCTGATGTAATTACAACTGATATATTTTATAATGTTGGAAGTCGAGATGAAATTATGGGTAAAAGTGGAATAGCACATATGCTGGAACATTTAAATTTTAAATCAACAAAAAATTTGAAAGCAGGAGAGTTTGATACTATAGTTAAAAGTTTTGGTGGTATTAATAATGCTTCGACTGGATTTGATTATACCCATTACTATATAAAATCAAGTAAAAAAAATCTTTCTAAATCTCTTGAGTTATATGCTGATTTAATGGAAAATTTAACTTTAAAAGATGAAGAGTTTCAACCTGAGCGTGATGTTGTGGCTGAAGAGAGACGATGGCGAACTGATAATTCACCTATGGGTTATTTGTATTTTAAATTATTTAATAATACTTTTACTTATCATCCTTATCATTGGACCCCTATTGGATTTATGAGTGATATTCAAAATTGGAAAATTGAGGATATTAAAGATTTTCATTCTACATATTATACTCCTTCAAATGCAATTGTTCTAGTTGCAGGTGATATAGATAAAAAAACTGTATTTGAAGAAGTGACAAAAAAGTTTTCAGATATTAAAAATACTGCTAATAGTATTAATATTCGTAAAGAATTACACACAATTGAACCTAAACAAAATGGTGCTAAAAGAATAGTTATTCACAAAGATTCAGAAGTGGAAATGTTGGCAATCAATTTTAATATTCCAAATTTTTTACATGAAGATCAAGTAGCATTATCTGCATTAAGTGAGTTGTTAAGTTCTGGAAAAAGTAGTAGACTAAATGAACTTCTTGTTGATGAGAAACAATTAGTAAATACTGTATATGCATACAATATGGAGTTAAAAGATCCTGGTGTTTATCTTTTTATGGCAGTTTGTAATCCAGGTGTAGATGCAAGGGATGTTGAAAAAATTATTTTAGAAGAGATAGATAAAATCAAGTCAGGTGATATTAAAGAAGAAGAACTAAATAAGATAAAAAAGAATACAAAATCTGATTTTATTTTTTCACTTGAAAGTTCTAGTAGTGTGGCTAGTTTATATGGAAGTTATTTGTCACGAGGAGATATAACTCCATTAATGAATTATGAAGATAAAATTGAAGCTTTAAAGACAAAAGATTTAGTGAAAGTAGCTAAAAAATATTTTACTAGTGGAAATTCAACTACAGTAATTTTGAAGAATAATGAAGAAAATGAATAAAGCTAAATCATTAAATAGTAATGATATAATTTAAAAATATAAAAATAAGGGATAGAAATATGACTATAGTTACGGGTGCTACTACAGCAATTATTACGCCATTTAAAAATGGAAAACTAGATGAGCAGTCTTATGCTAAGCTTATTCAAAGACAAATAAATAATGGCATAGATGCTATTTGTCCTGTAGGAACAACAGGGGAAAGTGCCACATTAACGCATGATGAACACAAAAGATGTATAGAGATTGCAGTAGAAGTTGTAAAAGGTACTAATGCAAAGGTTCTAGCAGGTGCTGGTAGTAACTCAACACTCGAAGCAATTAGTATTGCACAGCATGCACAAAAGTGTGGTGTTGATGCAATATTTTCGGTAAGTCCATATTATAATAAACCGTCTCAAGAAGGTTTGTATCAACATTACAAAGCTATTGCTGATTCTGTACCCGATTTAGGGTTTATGCTTTATAATGTCCCTGGAAGAACAGGTGTAGATATTGTTGCAAATACAGTTATAAGATTATTTGACGATTGTAAAAATATTTATGGAATTAAAGAAGCAACAGGAAGTTTAGATAGAGTTACAGAATTATTGTCACAACGCCCAGAGCTAAAAGTTTTAAGTGGTGATGATGCAATTAATTATGCTGTAATTGCAAGCGGTGGTGCTGGATTTACATCTGTAACTTCTAATTTACTTCCTGATATTACAAGCAAATTATCAAGGGAAGCTTTATCTGGTAATTTAGCAGAAGCAAGAAAAATTAATGATGAACTTTATGAAATAAACTCAGTTCTATTTTGTGAAAGTAATCCTATTCCTATTAAAGCTGCTATGTATATAGCTGGATTAATCGATAGTTTAGAATATAGATTACCATTAACTGCTCCAAGCACTGAAAATATGAAATCACTTGAAAAAGTAATGAATAAATACGACATAGTTAAATAATAATGTATACAATAATTGGTATTTTACTTTTATTTTTAATATCAATTTTTTCAGTATTATTATTTTTTAAATCAAAAAAGACAAGGCAAAACCTTTTAGATAGTGGTACTTGTCCTTCTTGTCAATCGACAACTAAAAGTTTTAAAGATCAAAATACGGGTGCATTGTTTAAAGTAGAAGCAATAAAACAAAATATCTTAAAAAATCATGGATGTAGTGGAATAGTTGAAATAGAATATATATGCAATAATTGTGGACTTAAAGAAGTCCACAACAGTATTGGGCGTGGCTGCAGTATGTAGATAAAAAAAAGCAAGGTTTTAGCCTTGCTTTTTTTATTCGTAGATTTTACTTGACAAAGATAGACTAAAGTGTTATAATTTATTAGCACTTTAAATAATTGAGTGCCAATATAATATAAGGATTTTAGAATGAGTAATAAAATATTTGAAAAATTGACAAACCAAATGCAAGAAACAATTGAATCAGGATTGAGCTTAGCATTGCATAATAAAAATCAAGAAGTAGAAATAGTTCATATCTTGTGGGGACTGTTAACAAATACATCAAGTGTATTAAATCAGTTACTAAATAAATTAAATATCGATAAAGTAGCACTTGAACTCGAAGTTAAAAGTGTTGCAAATAAACTAGTTTCAACATCAAGTGTAACTAAAGAAAATATTAAAATAAGTAGAAATGTTGTCTCGTCATTAGAGAATGCACAAGGATTAATGACTAGTAGTGGAGATAGTTTTTTAGCAGTTGATACTTGGATTATAGCAAATGTTAAAAATGATGTATTTAAAAATACTCTAGGAAAATATCTAGATTTAAATGAAGTTAAAAAGGAACTTGAATCAATTCGTGGTGGTGCAAAAGTAGATAGTCAAAGTGGTGATGATAATTTAGAGGCTTTGGATAAATATGGAATAGATTTAAATAAATTAGCACTTGATGGAAAACTTGATCCAGTAATTGGTAGAGATGAACAACTTACTCGAATGATGCAAATTCTGATTAGAAAAACAAAGAATAATCCTATCTTATTAGGAGAACCTGGAACAGGTAAAACTGCAATTGCAGAGGGACTTGCTCAAAGAATTGTGAACAAAGATGTTCCAACATCATTATTGAATAAAAAAGTAATATCTCTTGATATGTCTGCTTTAATTGCAGGTGCTAAATATAGAGGTGAGTTTGAAGATAGACTCAAAGCTGTAATAAAAGAGGTACAAAAAGTAGGAAATATTATTTTATTTATTGATGAAATCCATACTATTATAGGTGCAGGGGCAAGTGAAGGAAGTATGGATGCTGCAAATATTCTTAAACCAGCATTAGCAAGAGGTGAGTTGCATACAATTGGAGCAACTACATTAAAAGAGTATAGAAAGTATTTTGAAAAAGATACAGCTATGCAAAGAAGGTTTCAACCTGTAAATGTTGATGAACCAAGTGTGAATGAAGCATTACAAATATTGCGTGGTATTAAAGAAAAACTTGAAACTTTTCACAATGTAACTATAAAAGATAGTGCATTGGTAAGTGCTGCAAAATTAAGTCATAGATATATTACAGATAGATTTTTACCAGATAAAGCGATTGATTTGATAGATGAGGCAGCAGCTGAATTAAAAATGCAAATTGAATCTGAACCAACAATTTTATCCATTACAAAAAGAGAGATTGGTACTTTAGCTGTTGAAAAAGAAGCTTTAAAAATGGAAAAAAGTGATAAAAATACAAATAGATTAAAAGAGATAGAAGAGGAGTTGTCAAATTTAAAAGAGAAGCAAAGAAATTTGGAAACACAATTTACAAATGAAAAAGAGACTTTTAATGCTATTTCTACAATCAAAACACAAATAGATGAATTAAGAAGTAAAGCAGAGAGAGCAAAAAGAGAGAGCAAATTTGAAGAAGCTGCCTCAATTGAATATGGACAAATTCCAGAGCTTGAGTCACAAATAAAAGAAAATGAAGAAAAATGGGCAAAAATGCAAGCATCAGGAACACTTTTAAGAAATTTTGTTGATGAAGATGCTATTGCAAGTATTGTATCACGATGGACTGGTATACCTATTAACAAAATGATATCAAGTGAAAAAGAAAGAGTTTTACAAATAGAAAATGTTTTAAAAGCTGATGTTATTGGTCAAGATGAAGCTTTAAAAGCAATAAGTCGTGCGATAAAAAGAAATAAAGCAGGACTGAGTGATGATAGTCGTCCTATTGGGAGTTTTATGTTTTTAGGACCAACAGGTGTCGGTAAAACTGAGTCAGCAAAAACTTTAGCAAAATTTTTATTTGATGATGCAAAATCCTTAGTACGATTTGATATGTCAGAGTATATGGAAAAACATAGTGCAAGTAGATTAGTGGGTGCTGCACCTGGATATGTAGGATATGAGGAGGGTGGACAATTAACAGAAGCTGTAAGAAGAAAACCGTATAGTGTTCTTTTATTTGATGAGATAGAAAAGGCACATCCTGATGTATTTAATATATTGTTGCAAGTTTTAGATGATGGAAGATTAACTGATAATAAGGGGGTTACTGTTGATTTTAAAAATACAATTATTATTTTAACTTCTAACATAGGAAGTGATAAAATTATCAGTATAACTAACAAACATGAAAGAAAAGAGTCTGTTTTAAATGACTTAAAATCATACTTTAGACCAGAGTTTTTGAATAGACTTGATGATATTGTAATATTTGAACAACTAAGCTTAGATGCAATTACAAATATAGTAGATATTATGTTTGCGTCAATTGCATCACGACTTACAGAACGAGATATTCATATTACTATGAGTCCTGATGCTAAATCATATATTGCAGAAGCTGGCTTTGATCCTATTTATGGTGCACGACCACTTAAAAGAGCATTATATGAAATTGTAGAAGATAAGTTATCAGATCTGATACTTGAAGATAAAATAACCGAAGGAAGTAATGTACAATTTGATATTAAAGAAGGAGAAGTCGTTGTTAATATTTCTTAAAAGATAAATATTAGGTAAATTGTTATGATCTGCCTTTATAGATAGTAATCTTATTCTTTAAAATATAAACTAATATTAAGTAAGTTTTAAATATAATCGCAGACATAATTTAGAAAAAAGGAAAAAAGTATGAAAAGAACATACCAACCGCACAACACACCAAGAAAAAGAACACACGGTTTTAGAACAAGAATGGCTACAAAAAATGGTAGAAAAGTTATCAAAGCTCGAAGAGCTAAAGGTAGAAAAAGATTAGCTGTTTAAGCAAATCTCACCGTATAAATACTCAAAAAGAGTTTAGTCAAATATATAAAAGCAACAAAAAATGGCATACTCATGCTTTTGTTGTTTTTTTTCTTGAAAGTGATAGTTTTAATATCGCTTTTGTATCATCAAAAAAAGTTGGAAATGCTGTTCAAAGAAATAGAGCAAGAAGAGTTCTTCGTGCAATAATTTTAGAAAAAGAAAATCAGCTTAGAACTGGAAAATATGTATTGGTCGCTAAAAATAATATATTTGAAAGAAAACATAAAGTACTAAAAAATGATTTTAATTATGTTATGAAAAAACTAAATCTTTTTAAATGAAAAAACTTATTCTTTATTTTATTAAATTTTATCAAAAATATTTAACTATTTTATCTTTTGGAAGTTGTAGATATCATCCAACTTGTTCATCCTATGCAAAAATGCAATTTGAAAATAATAATATATTGTATGCATTGTTTTATTCTACAATAAGAATATTAAAATGTAATCCATTATTTGATGGAGGATTTGATTATGTAAAAGTAAAATGTCCTGAAAAAAAACAAATAAATCTAAAATTTAAAAAAATTAAGGTAAAATACTGGAAAGTACCAGTAAAAAATAATTACTGCTTAATACTTCAACACAATACAAAATGGGACACATAAATGGCACTACCGAATGACACAATGAACAAACAGCAAACTCAAAAAAGAATTCTTATTGCAACGGTTTTATCGTTTGCTTTTTTTATCGCATATGATTTTTTATACTTACAGCCAAAACAGGCTATGGTAAACGAAGCTAATGCTAAAAATGCAGTAGCATTAGAAAAGAAAAGTTCTGTAAATACAACAGAACCTTCAACTCAAGCAGCACCAGTTATACAATCACAAAGTGGTGCAAATAATGCTCCGATATCAGTTTTGACTGAAAATAATATCATCGCTACTATAACGACACAAAATAATGTTATTGAGATTGACAATTTAGGGAGAATTCACCAAGTAACACTAAGTGGTAATCAATATATTGATGATGATGCAAAACATATCAAACTTTTTGAAGCTAATCAATTAAAACCTTTGGAAGTTAGATTCTCTAATAGAGAAATTAATGAAGAAGCTTTTAAAACTAATGTAACAGCATCACAAGAAAAAATTGATGCAACTACAAACAGTACAGAACTAATTTTAACTCAAAGATTAACAGATACAACACTTACAAAAGTTTTAAAATTTTATCCTGATGGGCATTATGACATCACTGCATCTGCTACAAATAATGCAAAGTTTTTTATAACAACAGGATTTAGACCAAATGTACTTGTTGATATGTACGCAGATCATGGAGCACTGTTAGCTTTAAATGATGGTACATTAAATATTATTGAAGATGGTGACATGGATAAAAATGAAGAGTTAATTGGTATCAATGCAGCATCTGCTTTTGATAGATATTATGCTACTGCACTTTATAATTATGATATTAGTATGGCAATTAGTATTATGAAAGATGCAAATGATTCTCCTCAAATTTTTATTCACGCTAATGATAAAATATCTTTACATGGGTATATGGGACCAAAAGAATATAGAACTTTAAGTGCACTTGATCCTAGACTTACAACAATTATTGAATATGGTTGGTTTACATTTATTGCTAAACCAATGTTTATTTTATTGCAATATATTCATGATTATGTAGGTAACTGGGGTTGGACAATTGTTTTTGTAACTATTTTAATCAAACTTATTCTTTTCCCATTATCTCATAAAGGTATGGTTTCTATGAATAGACTTAAAGAGTTAGCTCCTAAAGTAAAAGCTATTCAAGAAAAATATAAAAGTGATAAACAAAAAGCATCTATGCATATGATGGAACTTTATAAAAAAGAGGGTGCTAACCCAATGGGAGGGTGTCTTCCAATCATCTTACAAATCCCTGTGTTTTTTGCTATTTATAGAGTACTTTTAAACTCAATAGAATTAAAAGGTGCAGAATGGATGTTATGGATTGATGATTTAGGTGCTATGGATCCATATTTCGTATTACCAATTTTAATGGGTGCTACAATGTATTTTCAACAAAAAATCACACCAAATACTATGGCAGATCCTATGCAACAAAAAATGTTTCAGTTATTACCTGTAGTATTTACATTTTTCTTTTTATGGTTCCCTGCTGGACTTACATTATATTGGTTTGTGAATAATCTATTTACCATTGGACAACAATATTATGTAAATACAATATTTAAAAATGCTAGAATTGAAAGACATGAGAAACATGTTGAAGAGAAGACGCATAATAAAAAAGACTAAAAGGACATAGAATGTTAAAAGGAGCTACTAATGAAATTGTCATATTTGAAGCTAAAACTTTAGAAGCTGTTTATGAAAAAGCTTCAAAGACTTTACAATGTTCTATTACAAACTTGGAGATTGAAATTAAACAAGCTCCAAGTAAAGGTTTTTTTGGATTTTTTTCTAAAAATGCAATTATCTCTGCACAAATAAAAAATCTAGATAACACGGCAATAACAAAATCAACAAAAAATACAAATACAACAGTAGAAACTCTTTCTTCAAGATTAGATACTTTAAATAAAGAATCAAAAAATAAAAAGATTGAAGTACCAAAAATGGTACAACAAATTAAATCTGAAACTCTTTTTGATGAATTTTACACTGCAGAAAAAACGGATTTACATGAAACTCCTACTGTGAAGTCATCTCAAAGTGAATTGTCTAAAGAAATTGAAATAGAGATAAATAGTTTATTTTCAAACCTTTGTTATGATATAGATAAGATTGAAGTTTCTATAATTGATGATGAAAAGACTGTTTATGTAGAATTCTCTGGAGCTGATAGTGCTTTACTTATTGGTAAAGAAGGGTACAGATATAAGGCATTGTCTTATATCTTATTTAACTGGATAAATGAGAAGTATGGGTTGATGTTACGACTTGAAGTTGCTCACTTTTTAGCAAATCAAGAAACAGCAATTTATGCTTATTTAGATCCCGTGATTGAAACAATTAAGAGTGAAGGTTTTTTTAAAACTAAAGTTCTTGATGGTATTTTGGTGCATATTGCACTTACAAAACTAAGAGATGAGTTTCCCGATAAGTATGTTGCTGTAAAAACAACACAAAAAGGTGAAAAATATATTTTAGTAAATGAATATAGAAATTAACAAAATATGTATACAGAAGACACAATAGTTGCTATTGCAACTGCAAATGGTATTGGCTCAATTTCAATCGTTAGACTTAGTGGAGTTGATGCTTTAAAGATATCACAAAAATTGACAAATAATAGAAACCTTGAGCCCAGAATGGCTACTTTGAGTAAATTGTATGATGCAAAAAATGAACTAATTGATGAAGGATTAGTGTTGTATTTTAAAAATCCCTACTCATTTACAGGGGAAGATGTTGTTGAGTTTCAATGTCACGGAGGGATTGCTATTACTAACCTTGTGCTATCATCTTGTATACAAGCTGGAGCAAGAGCTGCAAATCCTGGTGAATTTTCAAAAAGAGCTTTTTTAAATGGAAAGATAGATTTATCTCAAGCACAAGCTATAAGTAAAATGATTGAAGCTAGAAGTGAAGATGCTGTTAAAATACTTGCAAAACAACTCAAAGGTGAACTAAAAGAATTTGTTGAAGAGATACGAAAAGATTTGATTTTTATGCTAGCTTATACTGAGGTGAGTATTGACTATGCAGAGGAGGATCTCCCTACGAATATCTATGAACAGATTGATTCAAAACTTCAAAAAATTGTCATTAGACTTAAAGAAACATTAGCAGCAAGCAAAAGAAGAGAAGGTTTGATCGATGGCTTTAAAGTTGCTATTATTGGAAAACCAAATGTTGGGAAATCGAGTCTTTTAAATAAACTACTTAATTTTAATAGAGCTATTGTAAGTGACATAGCTGGGACTACTAGAGATACGATTGAAGAGAGTGTTAAAATAGGTTCGCATATTATAAAAATAGTTGATACAGCAGGTATAAGAGAAGCTAGTGATGAGATAGAAAAAATTGGAATAGAAAAATCTATTGAGGCTATTAATGAAGCTGATATTGTTATTGCACTTTTTGATGGGAGTAGAATATTTGATGAAGAAGATGCACAAATCGTGAAACTACTCCATAACACCAATAAAGAAAAGTTAGTAGTACTGAATAAATCTGATTTAGATAGAAATTTGGATACTAAAGAAATTGGCGAGACTTTTATTTGTCTTAATGCAAAAGAAAATATTAATGAATTACTTTCCCAAATTGAGTTGATACTCAATCATAACTCAAACGCTGATGATATTACACTTATCTCTCAACAACAAGTAAACGAAGTATCATCAACACTTAAAAATATAGAAGAATCATTTGTTCCACTACAGACAGGAGAATTAGAATTTTTTTCACATCATATAAATGTTGCCTTAGAACATATTTCAAATATCACTAGACCCTATGAACACAGTCAAATGTTAGATGTTATGTTTGGTGAATTTTGTTTAGGTAAATAGATGTTTAGAAATGCACAAGTTTTGGAGTTTGTTGAAGAAACAAAAGAGTGTTCTTATTTTAAAGATAAAATTTGTGATATAAGATATAAATATATGGAACACTGTACTTCTGAAGAACAGTTGAAAATGTTAGAACGAGGATGGCGAAGATTTGGAAATATGCATTTTGTTCCAGAATGCAAAGAGTGTGATGCGTGTAAAACGATTAGAATTGATGTGAATAAATTTACTTTTTCTAAAAGCCAAAAAAGAGTTTTTAATAAAAATAAAGAAACTGAAGTATATGTCCAAAAACCAACTGTCACTTATGAGCATATAGATTTATTTAATAAGTATCATGAAGAGATGTCATTAAAAAAAAATTGGGCAGAAAATATTATTGATGTGGAAGAATATAATAACTCCTATGTCAATGGTGCTCATAATTATGGTAAAGAGATTCTTTACTTTAGAGACAATAAACTTGTAGGTGTTGCATTATGTGATATTTTACCTGATGCAATGTCTGCTATTTATTGTTATTATGATCATGATTATGAAAATTTATCTCTAGGTCAGTTTTCGATTTTAGCACAAATTAGTATTGCAAAAAAAAATAATATACCATATCTTTATTTGGGATATTGGATAAAAGATCATTTTAGTATGGGATATAAAGAACGATATAAGCCATTTGAGGTATTGCAAAATAGACCCAAATTAGATGAAGATACAATTTGGAGAACTCATGAGTAAGAGAAGTGAAAATTTTGATTCTGAGTTAATAAAGGTGATTTGTGAAAAATAAATATATTTCAAATAAAACACTTATTATTAGGATAGTTCTCTCTGTATTGTTAATAAGTGTAGTTGTACTTTTTATTTCATCTGAATATCTTAAAAAAACTGCAGTTGATAATCTTGCCCTAGATGATGCAAAAAAAACAGCTAAACTAGTTTTTGAAACAATGAATACCCGAATGCAAGAGGGGTGGGAAAAAGATGATTTAAACGAAATTATTCAAAGGCTAGAGATTATTAGAAGTGGGATGAAAATCAACTCATACAGAAGTCCTTTAGTTGAAGAATTATTTGGTGTGGTTCCCGAAGATAAAAAGATATCTCAATCTGATCCTTTGATCATTCAAGCGATGAATGGTGAAGAAGTTTTCAAAATAAATAAAGAAACGGGTGCAATTCGTTTTTTATATCCAATGAAAGTCTCAAGTGACTGTACAAGTTGTCATGTAAATGCATCGAATGGTTCTATTAATGGTGTTTTGGATATCACTTTTCCTCAAAGTGAAATAAAAATATCTCTTGATATGATTTTTTCTTATATTATTGGCTTTTTTGTTCTTTTTTTACTTGTTATATCTTATGTTTTTTTTATGGTTATTAATAAAAAAATGGTGGAGCCAGTTGTTTTATTAACAGATAAAATTTTGGAAATTCAATCAAGTAAAAATCTAACAAAAAGAGTAAATATTAAAAGCAATATTAAAGAAGTAGGACTGCTTCAATTACATTTTAATAATTTATTGATAACAATTAAATATTATTATGATAGATTAATTGCATCAATTTACACGGATGATTTAACTTCTATTAATAACCTTAGCAAATTGCAATATGATTTAGAAACAAAAAATAGCAATTTGTCTATAATGGTTTTAGATATTAAGTCATTTGGAAGACTAAATCAGGTGTATGGTAAAAAAGTTTCAGAATTTATATTAAAAGAGTTTACTAAAAATATTAATACTGTATTAAAAAACAATGGTGTTCTGTATAGGCTTTATGCAGATGAGTTGGCAGTTGTATATAACAGTAAATTAACACATAAAGAGGTTGTTGAATTTTCCGAAATAATTAAAGAGTTTAGCTATACTTATAAAAAAAGTAGTTTTATGTTAGATACAACTATTGGGTATGCTTATGGAAATAATAAAGATGTATTTTCTAATGCTACTCTTGCATTAAAAGAAGCAAAAAAAAGAAAATGTGCTATTTTTGAATTCAATGAAACAATTGCAATTGAAGATGAAAATAATCATCATATGAATTGGCTGAATAAACTTGATGATGCAATTGAACATGATCAAATTGTTCCATATTTTATGCCAATAAAAAATACGAAAACTGGTTTGATAGATAAATATGAAACTTTAGTAAGAATTGTTGAAAATGGAAATATTCACACACCTGATAAGTTTTTAGATATTGCAATTTCAAGTGGAAAATATCATATCATTACTCAAATAATGATAAAAAAAGTATTTGAATATTTTAAAGATATTGATGATGTAAAGTTTTCTATCAATATTGGCATTAGTGATATCACAAATGCAACAACCATGCAAATTCTTTTTGATAATCTTGAAA
>Ga0193963_1001291_pt1 | contig 12558 bp, 14 predicted proteins | sample FB_6_MG_FD_140359 | JGI IMG/M metagenome (GOLD analysis project Ga0193963, IMG submission 140359) | Microbial mat bacterial communities from the Broadkill River, Lewes, Delaware, United States - FB_6_MG | ecosystem: Environmental > Aquatic > Freshwater > River > Microbial mats | place: USA...
ATCTTCTTTTCCATACGCTTGAACCTTTTCAATGAACACAATTGGGTTTTCAAAATTACTTTTCAAATACTGAAAAAATTCATTCATTTCCGGAACTGACTTTGGCATTTTAACGGCGTGAATCTTATTGTTTACGAAATAAGCAATTCCGCCGGACGAACCCGGATCGATCGTGATGATTGTTTGTTTTATCATTTGATTAAAATTTATGATTGTTTTTTCTTAATTTCAAAAACACTTCACGCGCTTTTTTATTTTCGGCAACATTTAAAATTTGATTTTGATTGATACTTTTCAATGCTTCTTCAATATTCTTTGACCTTACTTTCGCGGGTGAATGTTTGAATCTTTTCGAATAGGTTTCACGAACATCGTTTCGCAACACAACTTTTGCGTATTTAATCGACATTTCATCGACTTTCAATTGTGATTGATCCATCAACCCCACTTCGATCAAATAATCTTTCACAAACGTCCAAAATGAAATGTCTTTGTCGTCAAAATATTCATCCGATTCCAAAACCAATTCATTAAAGTATTTTTCACGATCAATTTTTGGTTCTTCTTTTTCAACCGGGCGAAACTTTTCCAAATTCGCTTCAATTTCTTTTTTGGTCAACGATCTTGTTTCGTCAATCTGACGGAACGATCCATCTTTCAAGAATTCAAATTTTCGCCAATGACACATTTCCAACAAACGATCCGAAACCCTTCCGTCATACGCTTTCGCGATTTGATCGATTGTCAAATTCGTTGTTCCGTATGTGATCCATCCTTTTTCCTTCCAAAATTCATATCGTTTCAATAAAACAAAACGGATCACATTCAATTCATTTGCGTAATTATGGAACACTTTTTTTTCACCTTCGTCACCAATATCATCAATGAACAATCTTTTCACGGAAATCGCTTCAATCAACTTTCTTTGTGGATCGTCACCGTTCTTTGTTGCCACATACAATTCCGCAAGTTCTTTCGCGGTGATCTTCTTGAATAGGTTTGCGCCTTGATTTCTTTTGTACAAATGCAAAATGACATCGAAGAAAAATGATTTTCCTTGACCGTAACGTTGATTAAATGCAATTAAACCGCGATTTGAATCAACCGTTTTTGTAATATCGAAAACAATATCAAGGCAATCGGAATATTCTTTTTCAAGTGTGGGACTTGAAATGAATTTTTTCACAAAGAAGTTTTCGGCTTCAAACACAAACGCGTTATAAAATTTTTTTAAACTTTCCATATTAAATCAAATTTGCTTTTTCTTGTGGTTTATATTCAAAATTTGCCGATCCATCTTCTTTCGCTAAATCTTTGTTTGATGATTCAACCAAATATCCGTTGAACTTACTTCCAAACAATGTTTCCGGGCGAATATATTTTTTCATTTTTGGATCATCCTTCCATTCCGAAATTTTATAATCAATTACTTTTTTCAAATCCGACATTGTGAATTTTTCTTTTATCCTTGATTCAATGTCCTTCAAATTTGTTTTGTTTATTTGAAACGGAATTTTTGACGGTTTCTTTTCATTCAAATATTTTAAAACTTCTTTCGATACCGGGACAACTTCTTCTGTATTTGTAAATAAATTAATATTTGTTTTTAATTCAGTATTACTATGTGTTGGAATTTTTCCGATTCCGATTGTTTCGGTTTCCGAATCTTTCGGTGTCGGGTTTTTTCCCGTGTCGGCTTTTTTAGTACCCGGAACCGTGTCGGAAATTATCGGAAACGGATTCAAGACAATTTCGTTTTGCCCCCATTCGCCGTTGTCCTTCTTCTTTTGTTCGGTAGAAATCCAACCCGTTCCGATCAATTCTTTCATATATTTTATACGCGAATCTTTTGAACAATTCAATTCCCTTTCAATCGTTGTTGTGTAAAAAATCCAATCATCCGGTTTTGAACACAAATAAACAAACAGAAATCGCGCGTCCCTTGACAACAAAGAATTGTTGATCAATTGGTTCGGGACTTGTGTGAACGATTTTCGAATATTATTTTTCATTTATAAAATTTTTAATGATTCTTTTATTTCATCGGTTATTTGTTCGGATTCCTTGATCATTTCTTTTTTATGATAAACGAATTTTTCATTCACTTTTTTAATGATCAAAGATTGTTCACGGTGTGTGAAACCGTGAACCGAATCAATGATTGATCCCAAAATCGAATTGACTTTGTCATCAATTTTTTGTTCTTTCGTGTCGCTTTTAAACCAACCCATCATTCAATTTTATTGTTTTGTAATACTCCAACGCGTCCGGGATTCGATCCAAAAGTTTTTGAAACACTTCGTCGTCACGCTTGATTTTAAATGTTTTGATCCTTTCTTCTTTTGAATAATTTGGATTTTTTGAATATACCAAGTTTAAATCAATTTGATCAAACATTGGTTTCATCATTTCTTCCAATTTTTGCGCTTCTTCAATAGACATCGAATCGTCGTAATATTGACGCCACAAAATTTCCTTTTGTTTATTCACTAAATGTTCCGGACAATCGATCAACACATATCGCAACCAAAATTCGTCCGCGTCATATAAATGCATATATGACCGACCTTGCCATTCATACAATTTTGAAAAATCCGAATTCTTGAATGTCTTTGGATCCCAACAACATTTCAAATCCATTATTATTTTTTTACCACCAATATTTGTCAAAATATCACAATGACCGGTGATGTTTCCTTTGGTTTTTCTTTCGTCGTGTTTACGATAAAAATTCCCGTCAACCTCTGAAAGAAGATCGATTCCAACTTCTTCACCGAACAAACCTTTGTCAATGTATGGTGATTTTATTTTTTTATAAAATCCTTTTTCATTAAACAACCAAGTGTCGTCAACAAATTGTTTCGCCGTATCTGACAACTCCAAAGGCGCGTCCCGTTTTTCTTTCAAACGCTTCAATTCATTACGTTGGTTTTGTGTTAATTTACCACCTTCACGCAATCTTGTTTCGAAATCCTTTATTGTTTCCAATTGTTTTTCAGTTATAACGGCACCACGTCCGTCAACCATCAACGCGCCATTCCCGGAAGCGCGGAAATAAATTTCATTTTCCATTTGTTTGTTTTTTATTTTGTTTTTAATTCTTTGATTTTTAGATCATACAATTCGCGGATTTCATCATCCGGGATCGCTTCAAAACATTGTTCCAACTTTTCAATCGTCGATGATGTTTCAATATGGGTTTTTATTCTTTCACGTTCAATCAAACGATTGTGTTCATCAAGATCCAATTTTTTGTTTGACTTTGGATTGTCGGCATAATTTAAAGATTCACCATTAATGTCATTGATGATTGCTTGATCAAATGAAATCGCGCGTTGCAATTCAACCGACTTTGGCGCGTATTTGTCCATCAATAATTTCAACACGGTTTTTTTTCCCATACCTTCAAAATCATTCATCCATTGACCGTCCTTTTCTTTGAATGACTTTGACCATTTTTTTCCGTGATCTTGCATTTCCTTCAAAGTCATAAAAAGCGACTTACGAAATCCATTTGACAATTTAAAAAAAGCAACAAACCCAACCGTTTTTTGTTTGTTTCTTTCGTCTTGATCTTGAATCCAATCAAAAACAATTTCACCCGTCATTCGGTCAATTGACTTGAATTCACCTTCACGAACTTCGATTGTGTTTAATATTTCAAATTGATTTGTTCGATGTCCAAGTTCGATCAAACCTTTGTAGCCAATTTGAAATTGCGCCAAAGTACGCCAAACGAACCCGTCTTTCTCTTTGTAAACATTGATAAACGCTTGACCAAATGACGGTTCAATCATTAAATTCAACGAAGCAATCGCCGAAACTGAATTCAAAACACTTTGCGGTTCCGCTTCTTGCAACTTTTTGTCTTTCGAAACTAATGTGAACGCGCTTTGAAGAAATGCAATTCCATTTTTTTCACCCAACATTTTTTTGAAAATGTCTTTTGTTTCTTCTTGATCGATCAATTCTTTAAACTTCATTTTTATTGATTTTTATTTATGTCGTCAATCCATTTTTTTTCACCAAATTCAATCAATAAACCTTGATACGAATCCGATTCAACCGTTTCGATGATTCGCCAATAAAATTCATCGTGCAATGGATTTATTGATGATTTGTGTGTGATTATTTTTTCCGAATAACTTCCGAACCAAAGTCCGTTTCGTTTACTAAATTCAATTTTTTTCATCTGTTTTTTTGATTAAATCTTCAAATTTGGATCCCGTGAATTCTAAAATACTAACAATGTTTGAAATTGCCGACGGAATTTTTCCGCTTTTCCAAACAACAAATGTTTGTGGTGTCACTCCGATTATTTTCGCCAATTGCTTTCCGTCTATTTGACGCAAATTTGGATTTCTTTCGTTGTAGTCTTTAACAACTTGATCCAAGTTAAATTCGATTTTTGTTTTCATAAATATATTTGATTTTAATTCATTACGTTTTGAATGACAAACGCGGTCGTGTCGTTTATAAATGTGACATTTAAAATCACCGCGTCTTTTTTATAGATCGTTTGTACTTGACGCAACTTTAATTGTTCGCGATCAATGTTTTTGAATGTTGTTTTTGTTCCCATTTTTAATTGTTTTTATTTGTTTGTTTTGTCAAAGGTAAAAATTTTTTTTTATTTTCAAAATAAATTTAATTTTATTTAATAAAAAAAGCCGTCACAATTGCGACGGCTTCCAAACAAATTTTCGTGAAATGTTACTATGGGAATAACTTCAACACGACAAATGTATATATTTTTTTTTTATTTAAACATTAAAAAACCGGCACCAATTCCGACGCCAATGTTGAACAATCTTGTTTCGTCAAACCTTTTTGGGATTTTGATTTCTATTGTTTGAACATTTGAAGTCTTGAAATATTCATTTGAATTCGTGATGTCGGTCGTCATTGTTTGACGTCCAAAAATCCATTTTCTTTTGAACCCGGTGATCAATTTCGTTTCATTCGGAATTCTTATTTCTGAAAGATCGAATCTTTTTTGATCAATTTTCCAATCAAATTCAATGTTCTTTGTTTCAAACCTTCCGATCCTTTGAAAATCACACGGGATCGAATCGGTGAAAAATACCGGAATCGAATCAATGGAAACAATTGTTTTGTATTTCACAACCGATTTGACACGGGAAAATTCATCAATCAATTTTTTCAATGAATCATCTTTTTTCAAAACTAATTGTTTGAACGTTTTCAAATCTGTTTCCAAAACGATTTTTGAAGCCGTTTCCGTGCCTAATTTGTTTTTGAAATATTTCGTTGTGTCCAACATTGCTTCCGTTGTTTTAAACGCCTTATTTTCATTGTGTGAACATTTTGAAATTGAAAGAAACAAACAAATCAATAAAATTGCAATTGTTGTATTTTTAAAATCTAATTTCATAACTATATTTTTTGAAGTTCAACAATTGTTTCAAATAATGAATCAACCAATTTTTCCAAATAATCTTCCGACCAAAGTTTTTCATAATCGATCGGGTTATCCATAAAACCACATTCAAGAAGAATCGCGGAACAATTTGTTTTCGTCAAAACTTGGAATTTTTCTTCTTTGTCGTGATCACCGTCCGATAAATCCGAACGAAGTTTTTGAACTCCTTCGAAATCTTTTTTCAAATTCACCAAGAATTTTTCACATATTTCATCCGATCTTGTTTGTCCCGGACTTGTGAATCCTTCAATCCCAACACCACCGCCGGCGTTCGCGTGAATAGAAATAAAATAAACTTTTTTGTCTTTTTGATGAATTTCATTTGCGCGTTTCACACGTTCGTTCAAAGATACATCCGTCAATTCCGGTGACGCGTGATAATAAGTCAACCCGGCGCGATCTAATTTTTCAATCAATCTATTAACAACCCAACGGTTGAATGATCCTTCGAATAAAACACCGCGATCCCAATTTGGTGATCGCTTTCCCGGTGTTTGATAAATTCCGGCAATGATCCCGCCGTGTCCGTTGTCAAAAATTGGTGTCATTTTATTAAGTTTTTTAATTTGTTCAAAATTCCTTCGTTTACAACTTCAATGACTTGATCAAGAAGAAGAAACATTTTTGATTTTTTTCCGAATCTGACTTCTTCATTTTCACCGATTGATTGTAATTCAATCAAAACAACGTAAAACAATAAAATAAATTTAATCGTCATTAAAATTGTTCCTAAAAATTCCGGATAATCTAATCGAAAAACTTCTTTTTCCATTGTGTAAATAAACCAAACAATCAATGTGAAAATTGATATTTTTTCAAACGCTCTCCATCCTTTTTTTGATTCGAACACAAATTTTTCATCATTGTTTTTTCTTCTTACCGTGTCGGCTTTTATTCCGGTGTGAATGTCGATGATATTAATTCCAAGCGCGATCACCCACAACGCGAAAGAAACACCAAACAATGTTCGTTCATTTATATGAATGAAGATTTCAAGCATCGCCGACACCAACGCGCCAAAAGAAATTGAAAGTGTATATAAATCTTTGTGATGAATGAATGATTGGACAACGTTTTTCATTTAGTTTTTTTTTTAAAGGTTATAAATATTTATGTAAAATTATATTTTTTAATTGAAATTTCGTTTCCAATTGTTTTCAAATTTATCGTTGAATGTTAAATTCAATTGAACTTTCCTTGTTTTATTCCCATAAACCGAACCATCGTTTGACGCTAACTTCACACCGAATTTTCGGAAATTATATGAATGATTATTCAAATTATAATCGTTCATAAAAATATCATTTGAAAACAAAATGAAATCAAATATTTCAGTTGTCAAACAATCCGGAATCAAGTTTGTTTGGAATTTATATTCATTCGATTGTGACATCGAAATTTGTCTTTTTTCATAATGACGATTAACAATGGTATCTTCTTCAAATTGTGGTTCCCTTATTCCAAAAAATCCGGGAACACGCAATGAATGTTTCCAATTCGTGTCCGTGAAATCAACATTTGATTTGATCAATTTCCCATTCATAACAACATCAATTCGAACCGTTTTGTCCGCTTTCATTGTTGAATACTGATTCAAAGTGAATGTGATTGAATTTTGTTCAATAGTCAATCCAACAATGTTGATTCTTTTTATTATTTTGAAATTTCCTTCACCAATTTCGAACAAAACTTTTTTCCATTTAACAAGAAACCCGGACAAATTTTCATTCGAATCAAAATCACCAAAGTCATAAAAATCACCGAACACATTGTCGTTCAAATCATATTCATCACCCGTTTCGAAATGATACAATACAAAATCAACCGTTTCCGTTGGCAATTGTCGTTGATGATAAAATGAAGAATAATCGTTTTTTTGATTGTCGCTTGAATTTAGATCGCCGAAAACGTTGTGTTTATAGCAACACTCTTTGAAAACAATTCCGGGATCTTCACCCGCCGTTGGTATATCGACACCAAGCGCGAATGAAATTGTTCGTTCCCTATCTGAACAAAAATCAAATTGGTTTTCACACGGGAAACCATTTTTTTGTGTGTGAACTATACTTTGAAGATTTTCCATTTTTTAAATATTTAGACAAACAAAATTTGTCGTGATGATCCCGTTTGAATTAATTGTGTAAACTGAAATAAATGGAAACGGACTTGTGGTTTCATTTCTCATTCGATAAGTAAAACCGCCGGATCCGTCAAAAACTTGTGTAAAATTTGAATTCAAATAAACAACATCACCGATTTGTGGAATATAATTGATTCCCGATCCTTGGATCCATACTTCCGAATAAACCGGATAAACAAATGAATCGCAATCACCCGGAATGATTTCAAGTTTTTTCACAAACCCATTTCCATTCGTTTCGACTTCATCAATGATCGTTCCGTTTAAACCAAATAAAAATCCGTTTTCCGTTTGATCAATCAATGTATTTTGACCTTTCCTTTTATCTAAATAATAAAATTCGGAACGACACGTTGTTTTGTTCCATTTAATGAAGTATTTGCGCCAAACGAACGGATTGTTGAAAATATTTTGATCATCTGACAATATCACATCAAATTCGATTTCAACATCCTTCGTGAAATCAAAATCAATAAAGAACGGCGCAAACTTTTCAATTAAACTTCCATTTAAAATCAAAGGTTTGTCAATTCCGATTTTCATTATTGCTTGACCATAATCATTCCCGTTTGTTGTCCCGGTCGGCTTTCCGTCAAAATAATTCAATGAAGAAAAATCCAATCCAAATTCTTTCGAAAACGGATTCCAAGAAATCGGCGAAACTACATTTGCCAAACGATTCGTTCCGTCAATTTCCGATTCGCAAAAATTCCAATCATTTAACGGTTCCGAATTATTGGTTGAATTATTATCATTTATAAAATCCAACGTCAACGTTTCGATTGAATCTTCTTTCCAAGAATTCAAATTGATCGTTCCAAATTTTGTTCGAAATGATGATTCGAAAATGTTGTCCAAAACAAAATAAGTTTTAATACTTTCTAAACACAAAAAAAAGTCGTCAACCGAAATGGTTTTCAACTTAATGGTATGATCTATTCCATCAATGATTTTTATTCGCAATTTTAATTCCGACAACGTTCCATTGTATTGAAATAAACGATCTGTTGAAAAGTGAATTTCTTCATTTTGATTTGTGACATTTATTTTTTCCGAACATTCAAAAACGATACTATTAACAACATTTAAAATTTCGAATTTAATTTCGAAACCTTGTGTGTTGTTTACGGTTTTTATTATATCGAAAACACAATTGAATTTCAAACGATTGTTTGACGGATCCGGTGTTCCAATTGTTCTTTCAAAATAATGTGTCGGATCACTTGATTTCAAATTTAACCGTTGAAGTTGTGTTGATATTACATCACCCGGTTGAACGATCCAATTTGTTTCGTCGTTTACGGACGAAAAATCAATGTTTAAAATTTGGTTTTGATTATTGTTGCACATCGTTTTGGTTTTTAGGGTTTAAGGTTCCCATTAAGGTCACCCAAATAAGGCGACCTTAAATATCGCCCAAATAAGGCAATACGGAAGGAATCCCAAAATTTTATTTATAAGAATATGTTATCAATCTTTGTTCATTCATCGGATCTTTAATATTATAAATTCCCAACATTCGAATGAAACCAATGTGATGACTTTCCCAAATATATGATTCCGACGGAATTTCAATTCTCATTCGGAAACCCAAATCGACAAAACCTTGTTTGACGATTGATGTACTATGTATATTTTTCGACTTCTTTCCCTTTGGTCTTGGGAAAAAGTCATCCGCAAATGTAGTGTGTTTTTCTCTAAAATAAAAATCTTGACCAAAATTCAATAACATTTCACTTGAAGTCACTTCGATTTCGTTTATTCTATTGACTGAAAAGAAACCGTCCGTTTGATTGAAATTTTCGTGTCTATACTTACTTTTACGAACGTTTTTGTCCGGGTACAAAATGTTATTTGGTTGACCTTTTTTTCCGCCTTTACGATAACGATCAATTAACAACGTGAATGTCGCATCCGTAAATGAATTTAACAATTCATAATTTTGTATTACAACGCCCAATTTTGCGACTTTTCCATCAATTCTTGTACTTGTGAACCATCTTGTTTCCGGTGTTTCATTTAAGTTGTCACGCAATGACCAAAAGAAATCCAATTTCATTTGTTGAATTGAATTTTGAATATTCACAAGTCCCGTCGTCACACTTGCGGGAAATATTTCAATCATACAATCCAAAATTTCACCGATTTGGTAAGTATAATTTATATTTTCAGAAAATCCAACGATATAAAGATCATAAACAATATTTGAATTCACATCCACGTTTTCGGTGAATTTTTTAAATTCAAACAACGCCGAACGACCTTTTCGATCCTTAAATTTTAATAAATCGCCGGTTTTTAATCTTGATAAAACACGAACAATCAATTGTCCGTCAACCGTATATCTTGCAACCGTGACCGTGAATCCATTTGTTTCATTCATCGCGTTCGAATTCCAAACGAATTCACCCGTGTTCACAACACCCGCATTTGTTTCTTTCACGGCTTTGAATTGCAAACCGGTATATTTCCCGACATTGTCCAAAACTGATTTCAAAATGTTTTGGTGATTTTGCGCCAATATTGAACCCGGTGCGCCATTCGGATCGATTTGATTTTCGATTGTTGTTTCTAATGTGTTTAAATTGTTTGCCATTTTTTCTTTTTTTAATTATTCATAAACTTCCGAATATCTATTTTCATACAATCCCAACGGATTGTTGTTTGTTCCATCTGACCAACAACCAATTCGTCCCGTCACTTTGTAACGCCTTGCATCCACTAACAATTCCGGATCAACCAAACACGAAGTTTTGATCACATTCGGTGATAATTGTTCAACCTTCAATTTCGTTTCACCAAAAACCGGAATCAATGGATTGTCGTTTTCACGATTCCAAACACTTGACAATTGACGGAATTCCATTTCACCAATTCCGTTTTCGATTTCGATGTTTGTTGTGCAATACAAATGATCGATGTCAAAAGTACCAATTATTTTTGTATATGTTATTTCAATTCGTGTTGGTTCATTCATTAAAATAACACCAAGCGGTTTTCCCGTTTCCGGATCTGTCCCAATATCAATCGACACATTGTCCGAATTTCTGAAATATTTGTGATCCGTTTCAATGTTTGTGTTTTCGTCATAACCATCGAAAGAAACTTGAAATTTGTTTCGATAAACAACCAATGAATCATTTTCAGTTGATAAAATTTCAACAAAAAAGTTGATTTTATTGAAAAGATCTTGACGAAGATAATTCAACCAATCATTGTTCAATCCGTTGTTCTTTTTTGATGTGTCATAAAACAAAGAAGGAACGCCCGATCTTTGGATCCAATCTTCCCAACGAATTTTTGTCGCGAAAAAACATTCATAACCAATCAAATCACCATCGTCCAATTCCGTTTTTCTGTTTATTTTAACCCAATTTTTATTGTTTCCCGAAACCAATTTGAAACCCCTTTGATCATCGATCACAATGTCTTGAATTCCGTTTGAATTTTGCGGAACCGAAGAAACATTCTTCGTGATTCTTTCCAAAACATAAGACAAACCGATTTGATCATTGTCCACTAAATAACCAAAATTAATTGATTCAATAAATGATTGATTTTTGTTGATTCTAAATTGAACACGCGACAACACGTCATCTTCAAAATGTCCATAATAATTCACAACACCATTCGCCGTTTCAATTTGTGGATGTTCCAAAAACTTGTTTGTCATACCTTCCAACGGAACCGCCGACGGCAATGTTTTTTCCATTGAATTGAAATCAACAAGAAGCGAAACACGATTTGAAAAATTTATTTGCAAATTATGATCCGCGACCGACATCCACAAAATATAGTTTCGATCGTTTTCACCTTTGTTTTCAAAAAATTGTGTGAACTCCGGATTCGGAACAAACACCGCTTTCATTTTTACTTTATTGATTCCCGAAGAAGTGAACATCACATTTTCAAACGCCGTGATGTCAATTTTTGGTTGACCAAAAGTGTTTCCCGAATAAATTGTTGAACCCGTGTTTTCGTTTAAATTGAAAGATCCGTCAATATATTTTCGCGCCGTATTTATTAAAACGTTTTGATGGAACGGCGTTTCCTTATGTTTGAAATCATCTTCGTCAATTGGGATCCAAGAAAAACCAATCCCAAATTCCGAATCAACTGAAAGATTTCCAATTCCGGAAACTTCACATTCAACCAAACACGGGATTCCATAATCTAATTTATATAACGGATTCCCATTCAAATCAAAATATTTCACATTTTCAACAACAAAATCATTGTCAAGTCCATTGAAATTTTCATTGAACCATCCGGTGTTTCCCAATCTTTCGGTGTGTGATAAATTATTTTTGATCGATGTGTTTGGATTGTTCCATTCCGGAAACATTTCGATTTCAAAATTATCGGTCAATGAATTTGCGTCAAACAATTCGGAAGGAATTTCCATATTTTGAAACGTTGTAATATCTTGAAACAAACTTGACAACATAAAATCACAAGTCAATTTGTAATTATAAACACCGTTTGTTGATGATGATGACGAATCCAAGACATCAACATTTGTCGATATAAATTCAACATTTACAAATCTTTGTTGCGATTGCGCGATGTGTTGCCATTCCAACGCCAAACACAAAGATTCACCAACCAATAAATTTTCACCGTGCAAACCATTAAATGATAAAACTTGGTTTTGTAATGACGAAGCATTTGACCACGAATCAAGTTCGATTCTTTCTTTGAATTGTCTTGATGTTCCATTTTTATATTTTAACAAAACCAAACAAACACGATCCGTTGTCGAATTTTCATTTGTGCTTTTTATTTTGAATTTAAAATCAATTTCGAAATTCTTTATTTCTGAAACTAAATTATTATAAATAAAACATTGATTTTGAACGCCGGACAAATATGTTTGCGTTCCCGTTGTTCCGGTATAAATTGGAACACTTCCGATTGATTGATCTTGATAATCTGTATTACTTAAAATCCTATTAATAGGAATTGAACACGCGTC
>Ga0193963_1001293_pt1 | contig 12547 bp, 20 predicted proteins | sample FB_6_MG_FD_140359 | JGI IMG/M metagenome (GOLD analysis project Ga0193963, IMG submission 140359) | Microbial mat bacterial communities from the Broadkill River, Lewes, Delaware, United States - FB_6_MG | ecosystem: Environmental > Aquatic > Freshwater > River > Microbial mats | place: USA...
GTTTGTGTGGTAAACCTATATTAAATTATTGAGCTAATAAATTTTTAGCGTCAGATTTGTTTAGTCCTGATTTAGAACAAGCAATATCAAATGATTCATTTGATTTTAAAAGTCGTATTAAAACTTCTAATTTTTCTTCTTTTGTAATGTTGTTGATTGACATTATTTTCTCCTTATTAGTTTTTGCGTTACGGGGCAAATTTTTATATACATATATAAAATAAGTGTGAGAATAAGATATAACAAATGTTATAAATTTCTAGTTAATAAATATAATTAATTATTATGATTTATTTTGGTTGCGGAAGCTGGATTTGAACCAGCGACCTACGGGTTATGAGTTCGACGTCATAATTTTTAAAGTGCGTAACTATAGGGTTTCACTCCTTTGATATAGCTTAACTGATGGCGGTCTGCCACCTACTAGGGCGGTCTGCTAAAAAGTACTCTAAGGCTAGTGTTTATATATGATTTTTGATAGGTAGGAATTTTAAAAGCCGAACTGCTTTTGAGCTAAAAGACGAACTGCCCGAACTGCTTTTTTATTTTATTTTCTGATCTTACAATCTTTCAAAGTATATGCTCTTAAATCTTCTGTTTTATATAATATGCAATTTGCTTTTATTTCTTTATCTTTTTTTATGTTACTGAGTATGATTGCTTTTTTAGTATTTTTGAATTGTAAGTAAAATGGGATTCCAAATTTTTCATATTTATTTTTACTTACTACTCTTAGACCGTTCTTTCCTATATCTGTAACTTTACCAGTTATACATATAGTTTGATTATAGTACTTCTCTATAGAAGATTTTTTGTATTTAGCTTTTATATATTCTTCGTAAATTTTTTTATTTGTTATATCACAATTGTCAGATAGTAAATTTACTGTTAGTAAGCTACAAATAAATATTTTTTTATTTATCATTGTTCATTTTTTAATGTTAATTTTCTTCTTAATTTTTCTATTTTATTATTAATAATATATTTTATTTTATTGATTAATAATTTGTCTTTTGTTTTTGGAGTAGTTACAAGTATTTGGTATTTACACTTTTTACTTAAATTAAATATACTCACATCTGATACATTTACATTGTTTAATTTAAACTTTTCTAGTAGTTCAACTTCAAAGCCTAGTCTTTCTTTTCTGTCAGGTCTTCTACAATTCGTTTTATTACTACCATTTAAATTTTTTAATACTATTTCTTTTGTCTTTTTTTCTTTATCAAATTTTGCTTTAAATCTACTTGCTATTGTGCTTTCTTCTGATGAAAACATATAAGGAGTAGTGCTAATTATACTGATTAATAATCCTACTTTAATAATTTTTTTCATTTAAATCCTTGTTTCTCTTATCATAAAATTGTCACATTAAATGTCACATTATAGATTTTTTTTTATTAGGTCAGCTTTCATTAAGTGATAATAGTACTCTTTTTGTTTTGAGTCTAGTTGTTTAATTATTTCACATAATTCTCTATCTTGTTGTTCAATATTATTTATGTGTACATCACCATTTATATGAACTCCACTATTGTTTCCATTTATGTTATTGTTTCCAATAATGCTTTTTTGTTCTTTTTCTTCATTAAAAATATCACTAAATGTAATATTATTTTTATTACAATATGTAATGATTTCTTCATAAGGTATTTTATTTCTACTTCTCCAATTAGTGAAAGTACTTTGTTTTATTCCCATTAATTGGTAAAGTTCTTTGTCTTTCTCTATACTTAATTTTAACTTTAATTTTTTAATTACTTCTTCAAATGTATTCATTTTGTGTTATACTTTCTTGATTAATATCACATTACGTGTTATAATACTATATGCTTTTAAACAAAACAAGGTAAATCCGCCAAGATAAAAACCATATTTTGTTTATTGATACCTCAATGAGGTGCGAATAGGAAGAATGGAAATATGATTGGTTTAAATAAAAAAAATCCTCTAGCCTAGACGCTCCTTATTTTAACATAAGGGTAATTAATAATGGGAATTATAGAAAAAGTTGATAATGAAACGAAATTTCATATACTTGTACATATGAAATGTTTTTTGGCTCACAGACTTGTATTTAAAGAGATTAGTCCAAAACTTTATTTACACCAATTAGCTAGACTTTCAAAAATTGAAAAAATATACTTTAATGCTTATATGTCTGATTTAAATAATAATATTAATGGTTCTAAGTAATGGCACGTTCATTTCCACTACAAAAAAATCAAGACTTTCTAAAATCTTTTAATTTTGCATTACATCAATACAAATTAGAATTTAATGTTACTCCAAATCAACACTTAGCTAATGCTTTAGGTTTCAAAACATCATCACAATTTATCAATTTACTTCAACCATATAATGAAAAATATATGAAAGTAGATGAACTTTTTTTAAGTATGGATAATCTAGGAAATCACACTAAACCAATATTAGATTTTATATGTAGTAAATATGGTTTTGTATGTACTCCTAAAGCTATAAAAGAAAATATATCTATAGACAATACTAAAGATTTATTACTTCTTATTGGTGGAGCTAATGGAAACTTATTTAACGAGTTCTTAGAATCTATGCAAGATAAAAAACTAGATTTAGAAGAGATTGAAAACTTAGAAAAAAAGGCTTATAAAACTAGAGCTTTATTAACTCAATTTGAACATGATTTAAAAGAACAAAAGAAAGCTTTACAAGATGGCTAGAGAATATTATCATCCTACAGATACACCACGTTTATTTTATAAACTAAATAAAGCAGGTCTTAAAATATATGTAGCAAAGTTTCAACTAGATAATAAAAACTATAAAAGAACTCTTACATCAAAAAAAGATGAATCAATTAAAATGTTAAATGATTTGATGAAGCAACTAAAAGAGAAAAAAGTTGAAGCTAAAAAAAATGATAGACAAAAGTTTCTATCTAATAAAGCTGATTATATTCAAGACCCACAAAATATGACACTCACACAGTTGTTTAAAGATTATATGCACGTAGATGGGATGAAGCTATCTCCTAAAGAACAAAGTACTAGAATATCACGATTTAACAAATGGATTCTTCCTACTCTTGGTAAACTCCAATTTAAAACAATCAAGTATAAACATATCCAAGCACTTATTAATAATATAGATGATTCAGAACTATTAGATAGAAAAACTCAAACACATATAAAAAGTGCTATCTCTGCCCTATTTTCTTATGCTATTAAAAATGAATATTTTGATAGAAATAATCCTGCTCAATTTGTAGAGATTTTACCTTTTGATAATCATAGAAATTTACCAATTGATAAAGATGGTGTAACGAGACTTTTTAAATCTATTTTAGAAATAGAAGATAAACAATATAGACTAATGTTCATCTTTCTTATGCATGGTAGAAGATTAAAAGAAGTTTTACATCTTGAATATGAAGATATAAATTTCATTGACGATGTTCATGTTATTCCTGCTCATAAATCAAAAACTAAAAAAACTCAAATGCACATGATGACAAATTTATTAAGTTCAGAATTAAAACAACATTTAAAAAATACAAATATTGATAATGGTTTTATATTCTTAAATCCAAATACTGATTTACCTTATGTTGATATCTCAAGAGTATTTAAAAGACTAAAAGACCATGCAGATATAACTCAAAATTTCCAAATGACTGACTTTAGACATATCATAGGTACATTTGTACGTAAAGTATGTGATTTGCCTTTAGAAGATGCTAGAGATACATTAGGTCATGGTTCTATTAAAACTACTGAACGATTTTATGAAGATAGATTTTCACAAACTAGTAAAGATACAGTTCAAGCTGTACTTAATGAAGTTGGCGTTTAATATGATAAATACATTTGAATTTCACGCAAAAAGATATAAAAAAGAAGATAACATTTTAGTTGAAATAGTACATGGACTTACTTTCATATCTGCTCAACAAGCTCATAATCTAGTATCTGAATATAATTTATATTTCTCTTTGTTCTGTGGTGCTAAAGCTGGTTATCCACAAGATACTGACATCTATAAAATAGATAATTTAAAAGATTTAACTGAACAATTAGACAAAATAAAAACTTTAAATTTTCCGTGTAAATCAACTGTTTATTTATATACAGATTTTATTCAAAATAAAGAGATCCTTTTACAAAAAATTAGAGAGTCTCATACCACTTTAAAAAATAAAAATATACCAATCACTCTAACAAATCTAAAAAAGGAATCAAAAGTAAAAAAGCCATTCGTGCAAGAATATATCGAATCACTAGAAAAACATAAAACTGCAAGTTTATTCTAAAAGAATAAATGAAGAAAAATATTAGGGCATTAGCCCGAATATTTGAAAAGAAAAAAAAGAGAGCAATTTTTTAGCTAATCCGAGTTAAAAATATAGGCTTCGCTTCAAGCGATAATCCAATTTATATGACACGATAATATTATTTCGGTTTATATAAAAAATGTTCACACAACCGAAAGGGCGTGAGAAATTGAAAAGGAAAGTTAGTTATGAAAAATATACTTTATATAGATGGCAAAAAAATACTATTTTAATAGCTCTAAATGCGTTATTGAACTTTGCCCTACTCCGAGTAAATAGTAAAAGTAAAAGAACTTTTAAATAGATACATAACAAAAAAGCAATTTTAACTAAGTTTAAAAGCATAAACAAAAGTTAAAAGTTATGTGTCTTTTTAAGAGTTTAAAACACTCTAAAAATTAAAATAAAAAAGGATTCAGAAATGGATAAAAATACAAACAAATCAACAGTTAAGAAAACAACAACAGCAAAAACAGCAGCAGAAACACAAGCATTTTTAAGTGGAGAATTTGATGATAAATTAAATGATGTAGAAGCAAAACCATTTACAAGAGCTGATTTTATTAGAGAGCAAAAACAAGCCAGTTCAAATAAAGTAGAGATAGGTTGTATCTTGGCAAATAAAGAAGAAAAATTAGGAAGTGAAAGAAAAGATAAAGATGGTAAATTTTTATTAGGTCAAGATAATCAACCGCTTTTCTATCCAACTAAATATTATGCAGAGTTAACTTTTATGGGTGGTACTATAAAAACAGAAATCACTCAACCTCAATATGACTCTTTAAAGATTGGTTCTACTTATTTCTCTAAAGGTCGTATAGCAACAGTTAAAGATTTTGGTAAAGAATCACTTGCTCCAGTATTTAGTGAGTTTGTAGAGCTTTACGTAGAAGATTAAAAGAGAAAAAAGAGTCGGCTAAAGTAAAATTTAGCCTTTCCCCCCGCTGGATTAGCAAGGGGGTATTTTTGAGACAAACAACACTTTCAAACGGCATTATTTTTAAACGAAGACAAGCAAGATTAAAACAACCTATTATGTAACTTTTAAATTTAAAAATCCTTTATATAAAGGCTTTATTAGGTTTTAACTTTACCAGGTGTTAAAAGGAACAACCAACAAATGACAAAAGAAATTTCAGACCTTAACGAATTTAACTTAGATAAGAACTTTTATAATCCAACTATTATTAATACACCTGTAAAGATAATTAACCAAATGGTAGATACTTTAAAAATTCAATTTTATCCAGCTCAAGAACTCAATGAAAAACAAATGAGTGATTACAATATGTTCATAGAAGATTCAAAAGAGTTAAAAGAAGAGGCTAAATTACTTAAGAATGATAATAAAGATATGAGATTTGTTAAAACTAAAATTGATGGTACATCTTTTAATGTTATGGCTTCTGTTGGTGGTACTGGGTTTTCTGTTCATCTTAAAAATAATGATGTAGATATGATGTTTGCTAAGATATCTGATAAGTCAAATAATCCAATTATAAAAGTAGAGTTTAGAAGTGAGTATTTATCACGTAATGGTTATGTTAAATGCCTTGATGAAGTTCAAAAAGTTATACGTGCTGTTCTTCCATTATTTACTATTAAAGTAAGCGAATTACACATTGCAACTGATATACAAGGTTATAACTTTACTAAGTTAGATGTAGAACGTATCAAGTGTAGAAATAGACTTAAAACTGGTTATGAAGATGTTATTAAATCACAGTTTTCTCAAGGTTCAAAATTTAATAGTATGAGCTTTGGTAAAGATGATTTGATGTGTAGAATATATAATAAAACTACACAAATAAACTCAATACCACATGCAGGTTATGTTAAACAAACTAGATGGATTCCAAATGGTCTTTATGATGAAGATTTAGACGTATGGCGAATAGAGATACAGTTCCGTAGAAAGCATTTAAAGACTCTTATCGGTAAAGATGGTGTATTGGATGGCTTCGCTGTTGTTCTTAACTCTATCCCTGACTTATGGGCTTATGGATGTAGTAGATTTATACATCATGACTTATCACGTCAACAATGTATAGATATGATAACTCAAGATACTGTATATCGTGGGAAACTTATACCACTTTCTACATACACAATAAACAAACGATATCAACGTGCTGGTATCTCTGACCTTTGGCAAACTATATCAACATTTAATAACTTTAAAAGTGAAGATATATCTAAATATAAAGAAGCTAAAAAACCTGAAGTACAGTACGTAGTAAACTGTTTTAAAGGTGTTGTATCTACTGCTACAAAATTATTAAGGGGTCATTTTGATTCTGAAATACTTGCTGAAATAATCACACAAGCTAATGAAGATGATTTAAATAAAAAAGGTATGTCTATACTCAACTCTGCAAAACTTAAAGCTGTAGATTATATGAGTGATACAAAAATGTCATTTAATAAATATGGAGTAATTGCAGATGGTTTTAAAGATTATAACTCTGATTTACAAAAGAACTTACAAAAGACTTTCCAACTTATCGAAAATAAAAATGAAGCTAACTTATTTTTTGATGAATGTGTAAAACGTGGAACTATGATTTATAACAGATTTGATACTCCAGCTTTAGAACAAATACCAACAGATGATGAATATAATTTTTATTCATTTTAAATAATAGGTTATTTTTATGCAACCACAGATTAATAAAACTGCTCTTTTAATATTACAGACTATCTCTTATCTTGCAAGAACTAAACAAGATATTAATCCCTATTCTGTATCTAAAAAAGCTGATATTGATTGGAAAACCGCAAAAAAATACATGATAAACAATTTTAATATAAAGGAAGAAAAATGACAAATGAAGTATATAAATCAATACAAAAACATGAGGGGTTACAATTAAATCCTTATAGATGTACTGCAGGTAAATTAACTATTGGTTATGGTAGAAATCTTGATGATAATGGAATAAGTAAAGAGGAAGCAGATGAGATGCTATCAAATGATGTAAAAAAAATAAATGACCAACTTCATGATAAAATTGATAGTTTCCGTTTTTTTGATGATAGATTACAAGATATTTTAATTGAAATGGCTTACCAAATGGGAGTAAATGGACTTTTACAGTTTAAAAAAATGTTACATCATCTTTCTAATTTTGACTTAGAGTCTGCAAGTATAGAAATGCTTGATTCTAAATGGGCAAAACAAACACCAAACAGAGCTAAAGAGTTAGCTAATCTTATGAAAGGAGGTAATTAATATGAAACAAGAAGAAACAAGTTTTTGGGATACTATTACAGATAACTTAGAAACTATTGGTAATGTAATAACATTGGTTAATCCAGTAGCTGGTCTAGTAGTAAAATCTATTGATAAAATTGTAAATAGTAAAAATGAATCAATTTCTAATGATAGTACTATTAAAGTTTTAGAATCAATTTCTAAATCAACTGGTAATAATGTAGATGATGAATTAATAGCATTAGTTAAAACTCATTTAGCTAGTAAGGTTTAGTTTTGTCTTTTTTAGATTGGAATACTATAACTATTGAAGGTACAACCCCATTTGGTACTTTTAAATGGGATAGCTCATCCTTAAATGATAATACTGCTGTTTTCGCTTCTTTAGGTGGGGATTTTATCTCATCTGAAGAACCAATCAAACAAGGTGTTTATCCTGAATTAGATGATTTATTATTTGGTACTTCTAGTGTTGAAACATCACTTGAAGATATGGATTTGATAATGAATGTTAAAAATACTAATTCTATGGATGAAATGTTTGAAAATTTATTTTTTAATTCTGATGATGTACCTGATGATGCTTTTAATAGAACTGCAATTGATTGGGTGGATAGAATACCTGCTCAACAATCAATAAGTCAAAAGAAATTTTTAGCACCATTTGACCCACCTATTGAACCTATAATATTTCCTAGTTTTTTCACTTCTCTTAGAAAAATAGGTACTTCTAGCTTCTCTTATCTATCTAGATTTATAAAACAAAAAAATTCTACTGAAATAGTTCCACAATACAAATTTAAAAAAAATGATAAAGAGGCAAATGTTCCAGATGAATTATTTGCAAATTATGCTGATGAACTTGAACAAGTAGTTGATGTCTTAAATGATTTTAACCCCGCAGGTGCAAATGTAAATATACCATGGGATTGTGGAGATAATAAAGTGTGTGAAGTGGTTCAAGTAGGTTTAGAGTATTTAGGTGGTAAAAAAATCGAAAAGTTTATAGATGCACATAAAAATGATACTCCTACTTCGTCTAAAGAGTTTGAAGATGGTACACATCATTATATTGAGTTGGAACAACCATATTCGCAACATTTAGTTGATGGGACAAAAGATTATAAAGATTTAACTGTATCTGATATAGATATTATGTTTTCTAATTCTTCTAATGTGATTCTTGAAAAAAGACCAAATGGAGATATTCTTTTAAATACTCAACAAACATTAGATATTTCATATCAACCCATCACTATTTTACCTACTCAAATAAAAAATAAATTGGTATCTACTTCTACTGAATTAGATTTAAATATAACAAACTTACAACAATCTTCTTCTGTTGCATTAAGTAGTTTTAAAACAGCAGAAATTGAAACAAAAAGATATCTTGATAAATATAATATTGTTGTTGGTCGTTCTGCTGGTTATGCTGATCCTGATGCATATAGAAGTGATGTAAAAAAAGCTTATAAAAAATATATTGCACGTAAGCAAATAGAAGATTCACTTTGGAATGATTATGCAAGTAAAAAAAATAAAGAAACCGCAATAAAATTAAGAAAATATGATGATACAAAAAAAATAATTAATAGTTTAATTGATGATACATGTATGAATGGGGAACAAATTAAAAATACAGTTAATGATATATTTGGAGATGTATTAACTGCTGATGCAGTTAGTATATTCAATGAACATATTGATAAGAAAAAAATAGAAACTGATTGTTGTATAAAAGTTTGTTGTGACCCTTGTAAATATAAATTAAAAAAATAAGGAAATTAAATGGATTGTGAACAAAGACTACAACAAATAGATACAAATGTAAAGCAACTCTTAGATGGTGGTTCCAATAAAGAGATAGTAGAAGCATTAGAAAGTTTTGGAGATGCTTTGATTGATATGACTAAACAAGATACTGAAAATACAGATAAGATAGTTGAAGCATTAAATCATCTTAATAAAAATTTTTATAATGCACATAAAACAAATGTTGATACAAATAAAGTATCAAAAGCAATATTGAACTATTTAAATAAAGTTCAAAGTTTTTTAAAAATATAAGGAGATAAAATGGCAGAATTTGATGCATCTTTTATAATAGGTGGTGGTACTGATGGAACTAATCCTGATACAGATACAATGGGGCCAGGCAATACTGGTGGATATGGAATTACTACAGGTGGTTCTAGTGGTGGTGGCTTAGGCGATATATTAAAAGCTAATTCAGATGCATTAGTAAATGCACTTAATCAAACTGCAGATAAACAAATTGGTCAGTTGAAAAAAGATGGAGAGAGTTTAGTAGAAGCTATAACAAATGGTACACTTCTTAAAAATATAGCTATGAAGAAAATAAGCGATGAAATGGCAAAACATGGAATCAATTCAAAAGACTACATGGATAAAAAAACCGAACATTTAGATTACGCAAAAAATGGAAATCCAAATCTAAAAGATACAGATGGTAAAACAATCATTCCACGTGATGCAGCTGCTAAACATAATAGTGAAAAAGCAATAGAAACTGCAAACATGAATAAAACAGATTTTGGTCAAGTTGCAAATAATATAATAGATGATATTGAAGATACGGAAGATATTGATATAAATATTATGGTTACTGCAATTAAAGATATGTTTGGAAATATTGATTTTGATAATCTTCCAACGAATTTAAAGGAGTCATAAGATGGGTGCATTTACTATAAAAAGTATCGCAGAAAATACTGTAGAAGATGCTGTTGATGATGGTATAAGTAATTTAGTTTATGCTTTGGGTAGTTGTACTTTTGGAGATAGTAAAGGTGGAAAATGTGAAAATTTAGTTAAAGATGCATTTGATGAAGCTTTAGAGGGAGCTGGACAAACATTAAAATTTACTATTATGTCTGCTGCTATTTACAGAACAACTGAATATATTTTACCTAAGATAATTATGGGTTCTACTGCTATCTTTACATATATTAAAAGTGGTAGAGTTATAAATAAAATTAGAAAAGCTATAAATGAAACATCTGTACTTGGTTTTAAACTTGGTCGTGTTGGCTCTACTTCTTTGGGTCTTGCTACAAAACTAGCTATAGGAAATCAAGATGAGCGTTTAGCTATGTCAAGTATGGCAAATAAAAATATAGATAGTATGACTACTGCATTAGGTAAAGAACGTGAAATAGCAACAATGCAAGTATCAGCACAAAAACAACAAGTTATGACTACTCTTGGATTGAATCATGAAGCAAAAGGACTAAGAGATAATAAAAAGATAGAAGCTTATCACTTTAAAATGAAAACTGGTACATGGACTAAAAGCGTAGAAGATAGAAAATTGTTCTTAAGTGTAGTTCCTAAAGAATATATAAAACAAAATTTTAATTTTAATACTGCTTTTGTAGAAAGATTAAACACGTTTACAGAATACGCACATACAACTGAAGATAAGATTACAAACTTAGCTACTGTTATGGTTAAACAAATGGCAATGAAAGGGGCTTTATAATGCCCTTGTTTCATAGTACTTTATCAATGGGTCGTAGTGATACTATAGTAACTGAAAATACTTCTTTAACTTCACTCTTAACATTTTTAAAAACTCATAGTAAAGCTGTAATTAGAAATGTAAAAGAGATAGTTTACTCAAAAGATTATAATATAAATTATACACCTACTACTTTTGTACAAAAAGATACTTATGATAGAGTTGTGATACAAGCTCTTTCAGATTCTTTTAGTGAAACTTATGTTTTATTTAATATTAAAAGAACTATAACCGCAAAAGATATAGAACAACAGTTTAAAAAACTCCTTATAAATAATGAACCTATAAATGATTTTGTATCAATAGTTTTTTATGAGAAGGGCGACAGCCCGACTAATTACGATAATTTATTTCAAGTTCAATACAAAAGGAACTCAAAAACATATGTAGAGAATTTTTACTCTAAAAAATGGGAAGATGTACTTTCTCTAGCTCAATCACTCATAGATGGGGAGATAACAGAGATAAGAAAATTTGTACATTATGACTCTAAAAATAAAAAAGATGATGGTATAGGTTATTACAATGCTGTTACTGCTTCACTCTTTTCAGCAGATGGGTATCGTTCTTTAAAAATTCCTAAAGTAGACCACTCTATTGCTCATGATACTTTAGTAGAGAATATTTCTAATACTTTTAAAGTACATGGTCAAGCCATAAAAAAGGAAGATATTAAACTAAAATATACGTAGTTTTAACACTTTTGAAACTTAAACAAAACCCACTATGACTTTTACCCCCTATAAACACCGATAAACACTAGGATTTTTTTATTAAAATTCCCTATTGTTTTTTATTTTATAATTTTCTACTATTTTAATACAGGTTTTAAGTTGCAACATTTAACCAAAAACGAAATTTAACAAAAAAGAGAGAAAAGAAAATGGCAAAAAAAGTATATTTAGTAAAACAAAAAAGAAAATTTAATGGAGATGTAACAACTGCATCTTTTAGTTATGAATGTGAAGAATCAGAAATTCAAGCAATCGTTGCACAACTAGAGGGTGTTATTACTGTTCTTGTTGAAGATGTTGCTTTATCATCTGCTGATGGTGCTACAGATGTTGTAACTGGTGGTTTACCAATTACTTCAATTTCAATGGTTCATAGTGAAGCTAAAACAAAATTTGTTGGTGCTTATGATAAGCCTTTATTATTTAAATCTACTACATCAGTAGTTGAGTTACAAAACTTATTTAAAACTCATAAACCATTTACTGGTGCTTATGCAACAGAAACACCTGATAACGTATATCCAAAAATTGGAAGTATGGGAAGTTTATAATAACTAGAGCTTAACCGCTCTTTTTATTATTCATAAAGGGTTGATTTTGATTGAAATAATATCACTTCTACAACCCTTTTTAAATAATAAATAAAAGGAACAATATGCCACTAGATGAATATACAACTGATACCCTTACACATGGAATATTTAAGATACAAATATTAGGACTTATAAAAAGATATCAAACCA
>Ga0193963_1001295_pt1 | contig 12535 bp, 9 predicted proteins | sample FB_6_MG_FD_140359 | JGI IMG/M metagenome (GOLD analysis project Ga0193963, IMG submission 140359) | Microbial mat bacterial communities from the Broadkill River, Lewes, Delaware, United States - FB_6_MG | ecosystem: Environmental > Aquatic > Freshwater > River > Microbial mats | place: USA...
CAATTGGAGAGTTATGAATTCTTATTTAACTAAATTTGAGCCTGCTGGACGAGAAAATTGCTTATGTGGTTCCGGCAAGAGATTTAAGAACTGCTGTAAAAATGGATATCCTGATAGGGCGCATTCCCATTTTCACGGTCATGCCGCTGGCACTGGATTGTGCGTGTTTGCCATCTGTTTCAGGCAGCTCCAACGCCCTGCTTTATAAAATGATCGTAGCATAATCATTTTTTCTGCATTCTCCCGATACCAAAAAGTGCATGGGCCTTTAAGACGTAAATTCACCACTCTACGAATTGAACTTTCAATAGCACCGCTGCCAATAGGCAAGTTCAACGCTTTTACAGCTGAGAAATCAAGTCTTCTTTCATTGCGTACAAAATAATCTCGTTCCGTCTTGATAGCCTTACTGTTTCTACCTCGACAGAGCACCTGGACGGCCTGGACCACGTCAACCGCTTTTCCTTTCAGCAGAAAACCTCGCTGTTTCGATACCCAGCGTTTGCGTTCCTTGGATGACCAGGTCTTCTTTAAGCCTGCCACTGTACCCAAATGCTCCACGGCATGGTAAAAATCAAGAAGTTCATACACACGATTCGGATCCAAACCCAATGCTTTGATCAGTCCGGGGATTCGATTCCAAATCCAATGTGCTCCATCTGCAACAAATAGTATCTTGTCCGAGTCCTGAATATGAAGGGAGTTCAAATAACCCTTTAACAAGTGGAATACGCCATCCGGACCGCTGAAACAGCCATCAATAAATGGAGAGAAGCTTTTTTCTTGTTTTCCTTGGGCATCTACCACATAAATGATCAAAAGCTTGGGTTCTCGCCACGCCCCACGAAATCGGGTTCTATCCTTTTGGGTTTTTGGACCTCTTTTCTTCTCTCTTAGACGTGTTCGTCCACCATCAGTGCTTATAACGACTCGCCGCCCTTCAAGTGTGTCTTCATCATTTAATGGGATTCGACCCGCTTGTTGCTCGGCTCGGGCCCGCTCTGCGTACCGATAGGTGAGTTTACGGATAACCTTTATATCCAACGTCATACCATAGTCACAAAGCACTTGACGGACTTCTTCAAACGAACTCAATAAGGCGGACCAAGAACTCACCATAGAAGCCAAAGCAGGTGAGCAGCGGTCATGGATTCCAAGAAGGATTAAACCGGCGTATGCACCTTTATACCTTTTTCGATTTCGACGGTCACAGGATCGTCGATAATATCGAACACGAATATCAACAGAACTACCTGTACAAAGCTGAATCGAAACGGTCTCAAACCCTTCGCTTTTCATCCGTCCCGGCCAGTTGGATATCAATTCTTTTTCCTGATCGACCTGATCAGGGGAATCTACTGAGACCTGGATCTTTTTTTTAAAAGCAAGGCGCTTATTCGATTCGTATACCCAAGAATTTCCTGTTCCATCTGTTCCAATTCTTTAGCGTTGCGAACCAAGCGATTTGGATCTTCTTCCAGTTCTTTCAGGCAAGCATAGACTTCATCAGCAGTATTGCAATCTTCAGCTTTTTTCATCAGTACAATCCATTTTTTGTTCGTTTCAGCTTAGCAGAAAATATCATGCTTTTTGCACTAAAAATGTGAGGTTTTTAATTTTAATAAATATAGAAATTCTGGGCAGTTAGCGGTTAAAATTCCAGAGCAAAAAATACCTGAAGGAGTCTATAATTTTACGATTTTTGGGAATCAAGATAATGTTGACTATATCTACTCAATGCTCAAACCCGAAGTGATTCTTACCTGCCTCATGGAAATTGCATTAAGCCCATTTGGAGGTCACGACATTCATAAACTACACATAACGGGAGTTGGCTCATAACATGGGAAATTCCGGGGAAACGACACCACTTTCCCCATAGGCATAACAATCAGGACCATTCCTGGCCGAATATAAAGAGAGGTGTCTGTGTTTGGAAAAGCAGGCGTTGAGGTTACGTTAAAAAACCACATTTGAAGCTGCATGAGTGATTTGCATTGTCGATATTCCACCACGTTAAGCTGTTGGTAAAACAGTGCCAGGCTGTTACAAATTCAATGCACTGGGTAAACCTGGCGCTTTCTTTATGCCACGGAAACCTTATAATTTAGTCCTGCATCAACGAAAGAATCCTGAACAGCCAATTGCACCCATATCTTTTCTGATTGCCCTATCTGTTTTGCGATTCTGGCGGCCCGTCGAACGGTGGGAATGGTCCGTCCTTTTTCCAAATCACAAAGGCTTGATGAGGATATACCCAAAAACCGTGATAGTTCTGTTTGGGTCATTTCTTCGCCTTTCCGGTATGCCCAGAGAGCCCGGCCAAAAGTCAGCTGTCCATATTCTTTTTCCAATTTTTCGGTAAGCGTTTCTTTAATATTCATGCTTGTTAACCTCTATTACTTCAATGATAATATCATCATTATGTTCAATGTATATTGCCCTGTACGACTTTGACAATCTTATGGACCTTTGACCGGTTCTTTGCCCTTTCAACGGTTCGTCATGATACCCAGGAACCGTCCGTGTGCTTGTAATCCCGTTTGACTCGACGTCCCGGACCCATATTTGAAAATTGATTCTGATATAGGCAGGGATTTTTTTTAACTGTTTTTCCGCTTTTCTGTGCAACATAACTTGATTCATAAAAAATATATTACGTTAAATTAACGTAAGTTTCAAGTTCTTTGATACGATTGGTCCTTCAAGCTGCATGCGGGTTTGCATAGGTCTAAATTTTTCGTCCACTATATCTTGCGCCTGCTTTGGAACGTCAAAAAAAATTGGAGATTAACCGTTTGTTACATGCGGCGTTTGTTATGGGTTTTGTTAAGGAGAACAATTCCTATGAAGGATCTCCACAACGGGCAGATACCACTGTTCAATACTTGTTTTAGTTTTCGGCGGTAATTCATTTTCATCGGCGTTGCGGATTACTACCCCTAACACCTGGGCTTTGATGATGCCGGGCAGGCGGTGTTCCCACTTTTCAACGCCTTTTCGGGACAACCTGCCCACACATTGGCCGTTTGCGTTGAAAAGGCAGATATGAGCCCTGTCTTTTTCTATGAATATACGGTCTCCTGTTTTAAGGGCGGCCAGGTGTTCATGCATGGGGTGATTGGGGGCAAACGTTTGGGGAAAAGAGATGTAAATATCTTCCATGCCAAGGATTGAGATGGTTACATCTTTTGAAAAGCCCGTTATTTGCGCATTTGGCGCCTGCCTGCAGCAGACAAAGGGATGGCGGGCCAGAACGGCGGTGTGTGGGTTTCCGGAATTGTGGACGGCAAAAAGTGCCAGGTGTTCCATGGCCCGGGTCATGCCCACGTAGTAAAGGCGTCGCTCCTCTTCGATGTCGTTACTTTTCCATCCGTGGTCCAGAATAAACACATGCTTAAACTCCATGCCCTTGATGCTGTGAACCGTTCCGGTAAAAACGCCTGTGCCGGTTCTCCGGGCCTGTTTTTCTTCGAGCAGTGCGCTCAGGAAAAATTCTTTTGCCTGGGAAACAGAAATCTTTGTGCCGCTGATGACAGAACCAAAATCACTTAAAATCCCCCGGACTTGCTCCGTCCATGGAGATCTGTATTCAAACAGCGCCATAACTGCGTTTTTAAGATCTTCAGGGGCCATGCTCTCATGTTTGTGTTCATTTAGGAAATTTAAGGCGTCCTGGAATTCTCGGATTTTGGGCAGCGGAAATCCAGCGCTGGATTTAAGACTGTAACTGATGGGGATGCCAAGCCTTGCCAGGGCCATGCGAATGGTCACGAGGGCGGGATATTCAATGCCCTGTCGGGAGATTACGGCAATATCTTGGAAGGTTGCGCTTTTTTGGTCCAGAAGTGCTTTGATGCAGTCGGCTACATAGACGGCCTGGCTTTGGATATCCTTGCAGCAGACCATGGACACCCGCTCTTTTTCAGGCGTTTTGTCAGGAGTCAGGGCCAGGTGTTTTCGCTTATCATTGATCCGGCATCTTACTTGGGTTTTCATGCGTTGCCTGTTTCCGGCAATCAGATCATTGGCTGCTTCAATCACCGGGTGGGGGCAGCGATAGTTTTCGGTGAGATAAAATTGCCGGGCCTTGTAATCTTCCTTGAACCGGTGGATGAATTTGACGTTTGCATCCCTGAAACCGTAGATGCTCTGGTCATCATCCCCCACGGCCATGATGGCGATTTTTGCATCGTCGTCGGCTGCCAATCGGCCGGTGAGTGCCGTAATAAATCGGTACTGGCGTGCGTCGATGTCCTGGTACTCATCCACCAGGATATAACGGTACCGGGCCAGCAGATACTGCCGGGCCTGATCCGTGTCCACACCTGGGAGTTGCCTTGTGCCGTCAAGAATTTCAACGGCTTCGTCAATTACTTTATCAAAATTAATTTCCCGGTTTTGGTTTTGCCCAGTGTGCGGATCCAGCAGACAGCGGCCCGTGATGCGCATGGCAAGCCCGTGGAAGGTCATGGCCGTCACCCGGGCGCTTCGTTTTCCGGTCAGGGCTTTGATCCTGGCCCGAAGTTCAATCATGGTGCCGTGGTTGAAGCACAGGACCAGAATACTTTCCGGGGGGATTGAGCGCGCCTTGATCAGCCAGGCACACCGGTGGACGATTGTCCGGGTCTTTCCCGAGCCCGGGCCTGCCAGCACCAGCAGGTTCCTGTTCTCCGGGGTCGCCACGATGGCTTGCTGTATCTTATTTCCAAGGCGTTGGATAATCTCTGCATAGGCTTTGGCCGTCATGGCCGTGGTGATAATTTTTTTTTGTCCTGGAAAGTATTGGCGGATAAATTTGTCGTGGGAGTGTTGGAAATAGTCCCGGACAAAGTCCAGGGCGCTGCGGATTTTTTCCATACCAAATTCGGCATATTTCTCCATGACATGCACCTGGACATTTTTTTGTTCATAGTGCTGGGACAAGGGTTCGTAATCCCCCCGGGTGTACTGCCGGGGCAGGGCCGCCTCTTCCATGGACAGGGTAAATGCCTGGCGGAACACCCCCAAACCGTTCTGAAGGGTGAGCACCTTTGTATCGTGCAAAAACAGCAGGCTTTTTTCCACCAGTCTGTTGCCGTTTCCCTTAAACCCTGACAAAAAAATGTCTTGGGTCATAGCCTGGATGATGTCCGAGAGGAAAAACTGACCTAAAATCTCTTTTTGCGCGGCTTTAAGTTCCGGTTCAAGGTTTTTTATGATGGCGTCAATGCAAACCCTGGCACACCGATGGCGCAGGTCCATACGTTCCTTTAAAATTTGCCAGGGCACATTGACAAAGACCCGCTGTTGTTCCGCGCCTTTTTTACCGGCGATCTTCAGACTTTTACCCCCGGACGCCCCCTGGTCGCCAGCCATGATGTGCAGCAAGGTGGTGCAGATATCCGTGGTGGCGGTTTGAAATCCCTTGTCCTTGAGACGCTGGGCCACCAGACGCAGGTTGATCAGGTCGGCTTTGTCCGGACTGGATTCCGGGGAGAGGTCTGCCATCAGGTCGGCCATTGTTTTTTCCATGCTGGAGAAAAAAGTGAACAGATCTCCGGCGTTATTTTTTCCCTTGGGCCGGATAAAGGCGGTCATCACCGAGCCTTCCCGGATCAGCCCGGCATTGGCCATATTGTTCAGTTCATTTATGATGGTGCGCGGGTCCAGGTATTTTTTCGGCAGGTTTTCAATGGGGCTTAATGCCTCGCACAGCATGTCCGCCGATATCAGGGCGTTTTTCTTTTCGTTGAAAAGGGTCTGCAACAGCGTCATGTATACCGACTGAACGGTCCGGGACAGGTTGAGCGATTTAAGTTTCTTTTCTGCTTCCTCCAGGCTTTTCACCACAGGCACGCCTTTGAAAAACAGGGTGCGGTTGAAGTCGCGCCGGATAAATCCCCGTCGCTCCAGCCAGGCCACGGCAATCCTGGCCCGTTGATCGTCGCCGCCCATATGCTCATATCCTGCCAGGCGAAGGATTTCTGCCGGGGTGATCACGATTTCGGGATGTTTTTTGCCCCGGTCTTTTAGCACCTTAAGAATTTTTTTGATGTCCTGTAAGGTCAGTTTTGAATAGGCATTCAAGGAGAACTGGTTGTCAATGTCATCCTGTTCATAAAGCAGGATGCAGTCGGCAAGGTCCTGGTCCCGGCCGGCCCTGCCGGCTTCCTGGAGATAGTTTTCAAGGGAACCCGGAATATCGGCATGGATGACCAGCCGGATATCCTTTTTGTCGATTCCCATGCCAAAGGCATTGGTGGCACAGATTACAGGGATGGTGCCTGAGATAAAGTCTTCTTGAATGTTGCGCTTGTCCGGTTCGGTTCGACCGGCATGAAAGGCCTGGCAGACAATGCCGCGCTCGTTGAGAAATCGGCTTAACGCTTCGGTGCCTTTCCGGGATGCACAGTAGACAATGGCGCTGCCCTTTGTTTCCGACAGGTTGTCGTGAAGGGTGCGGGTAATGACATCGTATTTTTCAGCGGCTGTGACCGGATAGACGTAAAAGTGAAGGTTGTCCCGGTCTACACCCCCTTCAAAGCTGTCCAGATTAAGGCCGAGTTTCTCGTTGAAATGCCGGCGGATTTCTGCTTTGACATCTTTTTTGGCCGTAGCCGTAAAAGCACCGATCACCGGTAGTGGGCCGGTTTGTTTTTTCCGGCGGGAAATGAGGTCTGCCACGTGCAGGTAGTCGGGCCTGAAATCATGTCCCCATTTTGACAGGCAGTGGGCTTCGTCAAAGATCCAGCAGGCCACCTGGCGGGAGGCGATCAATTCCACCACGCTTTTATTGCGCAGCTGTTCAGGAGAGATGTACAAAAGCCCGATGTCGCCCAGTCGCACCTTTTCCACCACGGCGCCCCGTTCGGGAAGGGTCAGGCTGCCGTTGATGGCGGCGGCTGCCTGGGTGCCGGTGGCATGATTGAGGTTGTCCACCTGGTCCTTCATCAGGGCCTTGAGCGGGGAAATGACGATGGTGAGTGCCCCCGTGCGTTGGTACCGGTGAAGTGCCGGAATCTGGTAGCAGATGGATTTGCCGCCCCCCGTGGGCAGGATGGCCAGGTGATGGTGGCCGGAAAGGGAGGCCGACACGATTTCCCGCTGGAGTATCCGGCCGTCGGGCATGGTCCGGTAGGCGTTGAAACCAAAATATTTATTTAAAAGACGTTCCGGATTGTTGTGCTGTGTGCAAAAGGCACAGGTGTCATTCCCGCAAGACATCCGAAGTCTGAATATCAAATCGGCGATGCCGTCAAACTCGTGGCGTACCCAGCCGGGAAGAACAGAGTTGCCGCCGGCCACCCGCAACCAGGAAACCAGGTAGGCAAGCTCGGGTTTCCTGTGTGGCGCCTGATTGATCTCTTTCCAGATTTCCCGGGCCGCCGTGGCACAGCCCCGGTCCCGGCACAAATTTAAAAATAGCTCCCGGGCTTGGGTGTCATCGGGTTTTTCTCCACCAAGGTGTTCAAAAAGCCGGCTGATCCCCTGGAAGGTTCCCGACGGCAGATCAAAGGCCCAGGTAAAAAAAGCAAGGCGCCCGGGGTCGGTGTTTTTTAAAAGAAGAAAGGCAGCCAGTTGATCTTCGAACAGCACCATGGAAAGTTTTGCATCGGCCACGGGATTGTTCCGTGATGCGCTGAGAAGTTTGTATCCTTTGATGAGGCGGTGGTAGGGATTTTCCGGAAAGGCCAAAGGAGAGAGCACCAGGGTGTCAATGGGGATCAAGGAGAGTATTCCGGCATCCGGGCAATGGGCTTTGGCCAGGGCCAGGTCATGTTTGATAATATTGTGTCCCAGGACAAATATTGCGCCCTGTGCAAACCGGGAAAGCCGTTGGAGTACCGGGGCCGGATTCGAGATGTTGAGTTCATTGAAAACCAGGCCGTTAAATACGGCACCGATGTGAAACACCTCGCCATCGGGGGTGGCTTCGAAATCAATGATCAGGGACTTGGACAGGTACGTCTTTAGGTCAAGGGGCAGGGCGGCAGGCAGATCTGTTGGTGCGTGTGCCGATTTTCCGCCCGATTCCCGATCTCTATCCTGGGTGGTCTCCATTATCGAAACATTTTGGGGGTTAAAAACGCAGTGAGCTTTATTGTACCTGGGCCAATACGGTTCCAGGCATCCGCGTCCAGTTCCAGCCGGGCATAGGCGCAGGTGGGTACCTTTTTTATGGTTGTGCCCGTCATCATCCGGTTGCAAAAATCATGAAACGCCGGGTTATGGCCCACAATAACGGCCTGGTCAATGTTTGCCGGCAGATCGTTCCGGCAGAATGCCAAAAGGTCGTGGGCGCTGAAGGTGTATAGTTTTTCTGCCACGGTCCAGGTAAAAGATATGTTGTTAAGATTATCGGCAACCCGTTCAATGGTTTCTTTGGCCCTTTGTGCAGGACTTGTGAAAACATTGGAGAAATTGCAGCCTGTTTTTGCAATTTCAGGCGCCATGACCGCACATGCCCGGATACCCCTCGGGGCCAGGGGTCTATCAATATCGGCAAGGCGTTCGTTTTTCCAGCTGGATTTGGCATGACGGATAAGATGAAGTGTTTTCATGGCTTAAATAAGTATTCCAATCCATTACGCTTTATTTCATACACCGTACGCAACTGTTCCCCTAATTTGCCCGGGGGAAACCCCTGTCTGCTGAACCAAACCAGATAGGGCTCGGGCAAGTCCACCAGGCGAAGGCCTTTGTATTTACCAAACGGCATTCGTGCCTTTGTCAGCGCCTTAAAGGCCTGTTTGTCGGGTTTAATAACGGTTCCCAAGGTTTTCATGATCTCCTGTGTCCTATGAAAATATGCTGTAAAACAATACGATATGACGACATAAGTACGCAAGTCCCCTGGACACCGATTTTTGGAAATCTTTAAATTTTTCGGTCGAATTCAAATTTTTCCCGAAAAAAGCCTGCAGATTTGATTATACGTTATGGTGGGGAGATATTTTGTTGTGTTTTACTCGTTATCGGTAACGTGGTTTGAACCTGGGTGTTGATATACCAAATCATCCCATGGCTGTTATGCAGAATCTTCTTTTTTTAGACATTCATTACATATGCTGTGGTTAAAAATTGCTGATCACCAGCTCTTTTTCTGCGGGTAGCTTGCCGCATTTTTTTATTATTTCAATTATATTACATGCGCCGCTATCGTGCTGAATCTTCATGGCGCTATTTGGACCGATGATTCGGGTTCCGGCTTGTATATGCTTTGAAATCTGCACCCTGACAATCCCTTTCTGATGCTCTTTTAACTGATCAATTTCCGTTTTCCTGTCAGTGATTTTAGCTTGGTCATCCAGGGCCTTTTGAATGCTTTCTTGAAGAGCCTCTATTTGAACCACCAGGTTATCCTGGGTATTGAACAACTCTCTAATGGTTTTTTCCGCCGTTTTCAGCTGGAAAACGGTCTCTTTGTATTCTTCTTTGAAACGCGCTTTTCTGTCTTTTGTAATATTCGGTGCCTGGGCCTGTAGTTCTGCTACATTTTTTTTCAGGCTTTCGCAGGAAGAAGAATGGACCATGATTTTTTCATGTATGTTTAAATTTTGTTCTTCTAAGCGGTTCTTTTTTTGGGTCAGCGTTTTAATAAGATCTTTTGTCTTATTTTCTTTTTCAAGCAGTTTGTCTTTGGCTTCATTCAGGTAGTCGTTCCTGCCGGGTTTGAGTACGGATGGTTCTGATTTTTCCGTGCCCACCAGCCTTACAAACAGTCCCATTTTAGCACCAATGGTAGATGATATGATCCTGCCTTCCGTGTTCAGAAATTGCCCATTGATGGAAATGGAGGATTCCATTATTTCCCTGGTTACGGTCATATCGCCCAGGGTTTTTATTTTTGATTTATTTATAAATTGGGTTGTTATATTTCCCTGGGCCGCAACCTGTGCATTAATAATTCCTTTTGATACGTTCAGATTCCCGGTTGTACATATTATGCCGCCGTTTATTTCACTGACGGTCAGATTGGCACAGGAGACCTTGAAGCCATCCTTGATATTACCGTGAACAAATACATTGCCGTCAAAATCGATATGGCCGGTTTCAAAATCCACGTCATTTTTAATGACAAGCTCTTGATAAATAGAAATAATTCCTCTGTTATCCAGATGAGGCTCGCCTTCGTCGATAGCGTACAATGCAGACCCGTCTTCGGAGAGCATTGTCCCGGTCCCCCCTTTTAACTCCACTTTTTCCAATGGTTCAAGCCGGATATGCTCGCCTATTACATTGGTGACATCAGGGACCTGCTCCCAGAGAATTTTTTTTGCAAGGAGCTCTCCTGCTTTCACAAAGGGGATATCACCCCGGTCTTTGAAATCTATGGTGCCGTCCTTTTTAAAAATTCCTGGACTTCGGTCATGGGTATTGAAAAAATATTCAATTTTACCGTCTGTTTTTGGCTGGGTTGTCGGCGTTTCTGCCACGATCCATTTTTCTCCGGCTCCCAGATGCCCCCTTAACTGCTCCGCGATCTTTTCATCTGCTATGACGCCGGATATCAAGCCTCTTTTTTCCAGCAAGGTCTTGACCAGGGTTGTATCGATATCTTTGAGCAACGGTACCTTATTTTTAATCCATGCCTTGGTGCCGTTGTTGGAAACGATCAGTTCAATGGGAATCTCATCCTCGGACAGGTCCGTCTTGTCTGATGTTTGTTCAGGTGCAGGTATCGCTTCGGTTTCGGCGGCATCTTCAAACATTTTTTTCCAGGTGTGGCGGTCGATCATATTTTTTTCTAAAAGAAGATCCCTTACGGGAATGCATTCTCCATTACTCTTAAAACGCATCATCTGTTCTGACAGGCAGATTTCAAAGGCACCGGATGAAATCAGTTTTTGATCAATCAGTTTTCTGGCGCCTGCTTTATCCAGAATTCTTGCCTGGATAAACCGTCTTTTTACCACAAGACGGCTTATATCCAGCCGGGAGAGCGTTCCCGATGCAGATAGTATCTCTTCAGGCGTCCTTTGGGAGGGGGGAACGCCATCCTTGGGCACCATTTGTTCCTGTAATTTTAAAATTTGTTCCGTCTCAATCAATCCCTCGTTTTGAGCCAGCTCCCAGATATCCGGAACCGTTGTGTACGACTCAATGTCAATTCCGTCACCAAACGACGGGTGAAGGTTTGTCAGTAACGGCATAGCATTCTGGAGTGCGATCTCTATGATTTGATCAATCAGGTCGTAGTCTGGAGGTGCCATGACGCTTGCCCCCTCTGCCGTGCCTGAGTGACAGTAGCTTGAGGGAGAAGGCAGGTCGTGTTTCTGGGCCATGCTGCCAAGAATGGTGTCTATTTCCCGGTTGATGATTTCAAATGCCCGGATGAGGATGGTTGGATCCTCAATCTGTTTATCGGAAAAAAAATGGTCCAGTCCCGGCAACAATTTTTCACTGCTTTCCGCTTTTTTTAATTCGTCCAGCACCTTTTTTATGGAGGCCAGTTGTTCCTTTTTCGCAGCCTCCTGCTTTCTAAATGCTTGTTTTTCCTGGGTCTTTTGTCTGGCCAGCTGGTAAAGCTGGGCGTTTTGATGTTTGATAATGACTTGAATCCGTCTTTTTTCATGGATGCTGTGATATATTTCAATCTCAGTGATCAGCATCGTCAATAAATCAGAATCGTCCCATGGTTTGGTAATGTATTTGTGAATTCCCCCCTGGTTAATGGCATCCATGGCGACATTAAAATCATGGTAGCCGGTCATCAGTATCCGTCTGGCATCAGGGGAAAGGTCCATAACTTTATTAAAAAATGCGTATCCACTGATGCCCGGCATGTGCTGATCCGACAGAATTACGGAAAACGGCTTATCCGCATTCTGGATGATGGTTAATCCCTGTTCAGCATTTAACGCGGTATTTACGGCGGTGAACCCATGGCGATTTAACAGCCTGCGCAATGCTTTTAGAATATTGTGTTCATCATCCACCAGCAAAATTCCGGAGTCCAGTATGTCTTGGTTTATGGGTTTCATCAGTTTTTTCCCGGCATTGTCAAACCGTTTCGAACCGCAATGTCCTGGAACTGGATATATACTTCTTCCCTGATCTGGGTGGTAAACCCGGAAAAACCGCTCTGGGTCAGCATCTTTTTGTTTTCCATGGATTGTTCAATGCGGTCCAGTTCCTTTTTGTTTTTTAAATCAGCGTCCTTGAATGCATCCATTCTATCGCTCAACTCAGCGATTTCTGTGTCCAGCCTATCCAGGATTTTGTCAAACTTTCGCGTTTCCTGTTCCAACTCTTTATATAGTTCAAACAGTTTGAGGTTCTGGGTTTTGGCCTGCTCAAACAGGCGTTTGGCCTCAACGTCGGCCTCAAATTGTGCCACAGCATCTAAAACCGCCCGGATGAACGCCTCCCTGTCCAGAGGCTTTGGAATAAAGCGGTTGACTGCCCCGTTATTTATGGCCCGAATTACTGCAGCCAGGTCCGTATAGCCTGACATCAGAAACCTTGCGGTGTCCGGTGAGATTAGGGCGGCTTTTTCAAGAAGCGCATCCCCTGTCATTCCCGGCATTTTTTGGTCACTGATCACCAGGGA
>Ga0193963_1001297_pt1 | contig 12520 bp, 10 predicted proteins | sample FB_6_MG_FD_140359 | JGI IMG/M metagenome (GOLD analysis project Ga0193963, IMG submission 140359) | Microbial mat bacterial communities from the Broadkill River, Lewes, Delaware, United States - FB_6_MG | ecosystem: Environmental > Aquatic > Freshwater > River > Microbial mats | place: USA...
ATCCAGCACAGCCACCAATAAACATCAGAAACAACAGAATATATTGAGTCAGCACGGGCCATAATTCGAAGTCTGCCGTGGCGAATCCAGTTGTCGTTAAGATCGATGCAGTTTGGAAGGCACTGTAGCGTAGATTATCAACAACGGAATCGTAAACGGTTCCTTGGTTCATCCACATAAGTATTGCGACAGCACTACAACTGATAAGCAGGTAAAAGCGAAACTCTTCGTTGCGGAAATATTCACCAATGCGCCCCTTTAAGGCGTAGTAGTGGAGAGAAAAATTGACGCCAGCTAAAAACATAAACAGGGTGATGACCCAATCAATATAGGCACTGTCGTAAGCGGCAATGGACGCGTTGCGAGTTGAAAAACCACCTGTTGCCAAGGTGGCAAAAGAGTGGCAGATCGCATCGTAAAAGGACATGTTTCCTGCCATGAGTAGCAACGTCTCGAGGGCGGTAAAGATGACATATACCCCCCATAGAAGTTTTGCCGTATCTTGAATGCGTGGTTTTAGGCGATCAGCCGTTGGCCCAGGCACCTCGGCTTGAAACAGCTGCATGCCACCAACGCCTAGCATTGGCAGGATCGCCAGTGATAAGACAATAATTCCCATGCCGCCGAGCCAGTGGGTTAGAGAGCGCCAAAATAAAATGCTTCGCGGTAATGCTTCGATGTTGGCGACAATGGTTGATCCTGTGGTGGTAAAACCACTCATGGTTTCAAAAATTGCATCAAGGGGTGAGCTAATCGACCCAGAGAGCACGTATGGCAAGGCGCCAAAGATTGCAAAGGTTAGCCAGCCAAAAGTAACGACCGCAAACCCTTCGCGAACCGAAAGTTCTTTTTTGTTTTTGAATATCTTGATCAGTGCCAAGCCCGTTATCAGGCAAATTGATGATGAGAGGGTGAATGCACTCACTGTGTCTTGTTGTTCACCAAAGGCAAAGGGCAGCGGGGTTAGCAGGGCCAGTGCTAAGCAAACGAGCAGTGCCCCTAAAATATGAAGAATAAAAGTAATTTTCATCTATTCAAAAAACTTTTCTATTTTGTTGAGTGCGTCTGGCAAAGCAAAGACCACGACTCGATCTCCTGCTGCCAACAGGGAATCTCCTGACGCAATTTCGTAGCTCGATCCGTGGACAATGACACCAATAATCGCGCCATTGGGGAAATGGATATCCTTAAGGGGGGTACCAATAATCTCGCTGTTTGGTTGCACCTCGAACTCAAGAACTTCAGAGTTGCTCCCTTCGATGGTTGCCAACGAGATAACTCCTCCGCGACGAACATATTTAAGTATTGCCCCCGCCGCTGAGAGTCGTGGCGATACACAGGCATCAATACCCAATGAGGGGGCAAGGTTGAGTAGCTCAGGTTTGTTAATGAGGGCAAGTGTGCGATTTGCGCCGTGCTGTTTAGCTAGGAGCGCACACAGGATGTTGGTTTCGTCTTTTTCCGTCACTGAGATAAAGACGTCGGCGTTGTTGATCCCCTCTTCGACCAAGGCATGAATGTCAGTACCTTCGGCGTTGATGACCATTGTTTTTTTCAGTTTTGCCGAAACTTTGTGACACCGTTGCTCATCACGGTCTACGAGTCGTACATCGAAATGTTGTTGTTCAAGCTGTGTCGCTATACGCACCCCTATTTTGCTGCCGCCCAAGATAAACGCGCGCGGCATCTTTTTCTTTTTTTCTTTTGGCTGAAGCAAATATTGGATAGCAGGCAGATCTTTTTTATGAGCGAAGAGAAAAATGCTGTCCCCGTCTTCAATACGGTCTTCACCGCGCGGGATGATCGTCGTTTCGTCACGTGAGATTGCGGTGACAACAAAGTGGTACATGCCGCGTAACTCGCCGAGTTCGCGCAGGGTCATTCCGCACAAAGGGCTTTCGCTGTCAATGCGGTAGCCAAGGAATTGGATTTTACCTTCAACAAATTCGGCAACGTCAAACGCTCCGCTGCGACAGGAGATTTTCACCATCTCATCTGCAACCTCATCATCTGGGTTAATGAGGAGATCTATGCCGAGTTTCTCTTTTGAGAGGATTGCACCGTGACTGCGGTACTCAATGCTTTTAACGCGGGCGATACGTGTTTTTACATCGTATTCACGAGCAAGGAGGCAGGCGAGGATATTAACCTCGTCCATATTGGTAACAGCGATAAAGATATCGATGTTTTTAATATCAGCTTGTTCTAAAATCTCGGCACTGGCACCATTACCAGAAAGGCCCATGACATTGAGGCGATCCTGGGCTTTACGTAGATGAGTTTCGTCTCGATCGATAAGGGTTACTTCGTGACCCTCTTGAGACAGCCGCTCACACAGGAAAAATCCTACTTGTCCTGCTCCAACGATAAGTATTTTCATATAAGTATGTGGTACTCCAAAATAGTGACAATATCTTGCGGCATAAACGGTGATCCGCATAGTTATCTATTGCGGCGATTCTGCCAGCATGACGTCGATACCATATTATGGTCGAAACGTGCTATCTTTTGCACATATTTCAATAATCTGCAAGCGTCGGTTTACCGTTTTTGCTTTGTGGCAGACGTAAGCTATTAATAAATAAGGATAAGCAGTGATGGTCTATATGGATGTTCCAGAAGAGGTGTTACGTAAAGAGCGCGCGAAAGCCCGCGAAATGCGAAAAAGTAGTTGGTGGAAAAATCGCATCGCATTGGGGGCTTGTCATTACTGTGCCGGAAAGTTTACCGCCAAAGAGTTGACCTTGGACCATGTGGTGCCATTGGTGCGAGGTGGCAAAACCGCTAAGGGAAATTGTGTCCCAGCGTGCAAAGCGTGTAATAGTAAAAAGCAAGACTTGTTGCCAAGTGAATGGCAAGAGTATCTGGATCATTTAGAACAGCACAATGATTAATCGGTATAGCGGTGAGTCATCGTGCTTATTTTTAATGCTTAGCGCTTGCACAGCTAGGCGTGCAATGTCATAGTCACGCCATGCAAAAACCCTATCTTGTTTATTCACAATATCTTAAACAGCGCTTTGGTGGACGGGTGCATAAGATCTCGATTGATGCAGGTTTCTCCTGTCCCAACCGCGGTGTTCTGCGTACCAATCCAGGATGTCTGTTCTGCGAACCAAATGGTTCAGGCTCGTTCGCTATTGCTCGGCGCCTGTCAGTGGCTGGCCAAGTAGAACATGGTAAAGAGGTGATGGTACGCAAGTATAAAGCGAAGCATTTTATCGCTTACTTTCAACCGTTTTCCAACACGTATGCCTCAGTAGAGACGCTGCGAACCCTGTATGATGAAGCCTTAGCCGTAAGTGATGTGGTCGGTTTGGCTATCGGCACGCGGCCTGATTGCTTACCTAGTGATGTTTTGGATCTTTTGCTTGAATATCACCAACGCACTGACCTTTGGTTGGAAATCGGTGTGCAAAGTTGCCATGATAAGACTCTTGATTATTTAAACCGAGGACACAGTTATGCCAGTTTCCTTCAGGCATACGCTGGGGCAAAGGAGAGAGGTCTGCGAGTCTGTGCGCATATTATTTTAGGCCTGCCGGGTGAGAGTCATGATGAGATGCTCGCCACAGCAGATGAGATGGCACGTCTAAAGGTCGATGGAATAAAAATTCATCTACTTCATGTCTTACAAGATACAGCTTTGGGTGAACGTTATCAAAACGGTGAGTTTGAGATTCTTTCTCGTGAAGCGTATGTGCAATTAGCCGTCGATTTTTTAGAACGGTTACATCCTGATACACTTATTCAGCGTCTAACGGGTGACGGGCCTCGCGATATTTTATTGGCTCCACGCTGGTCATTAAAGAAGTGGGAAATTCTCAATGCGATTGAGACTGAAATGGCCAAAAGGGGAGCAGTGCAAGGGTGTCGTTGCCGTTTTTAAGAACTGAAAGCTCTATATAGGGGGCGCTAGCTGGGCGTGCAGGGGGAGGTTTAATCGTCGTTGCTCGTTGGGCACACCTAACCATACGCTGGATAAGTGGCTAAATGGGAACGTCTAGCGGGTGGTATTTTCTACCTCTTGGAGTGTTTGCGCGGTTGCCGTGTCGGCGACGCCATCCCATGAAATAAAGACCATTGAAGCCCATAAAATACTGATTATTAAAATAAAAACTCGTAACATGGCGGTTACCATACACGACTTTTATCATTAAAATCAAGTGAACTGTTTTGAATTTTTTTTGACACCCTTTTCGTGACGATCACAGCCGTAAAAAGTGGAAAATAATGGATATATCACTGCTCAATGAACCGCAACGTGAAGCGGTCTTACATACAGAAGGGTCGTTGCTGGTTTTAGCTGGAGCGGGTTCAGGAAAGACTCGCGTGATTACCAGTCGTATCGCCCATCTACTTCAGCGAATTAGTGCCGATCAGATCGTTGCCCTGACGTTTACCAATAAAGCCGCCAAAGAGATGCGGGACCGTGTTATTGAAGAGGTGGGGCGTAAAAAGGCTAAGGGGTTGATTGTTTCAACGTTTCATTCCTTGGGTGTGCGGATTTTACGTGAGGAGATTGAGCGCCTTGGCTATAAAAAGAATTTTTCCATCTATTCTGCTTCTGATCAGTTACGCCTAGTGCGTGATCTCGTTCAGGGGAACCTTATTGAAGGAACAAGTGTCGATCCTGATCGTGTCTTGTGGCTCATTTCGCAGGCGAAAAACCGCTTAGTCACGGCGGATAATTATCAAGCGAATCCGCATGATGATTATGACCTCATTGCTGCCCATATCTATCCTCGTTACCAGCGCATGCTTAAGGCGTGTAATGCCATCGACTTTGATGACATCTTGCAATTGACCATTCAGTTGTTTAACGATTTCCCTGTGGTCCTTGATCAGTACCGCCACCGCTTTCGTTATATCATGGTTGACGAATATCAAGATACCAATGTCGTCCAGTCTAAGATGCTTCATATGCTTAGCTCTTATCATCAAAACCTCTGTGTTGTTGGTGATGATGATCAGTCGATCTATGGTTGGCGGGGTGCTGAGCCAGGAAATATCCTCGATTTTGGTAAGGGCTCCGTCGATTCAAGGGTGATTAAATTGGAGCAAAACTATCGTTCAACAGGGAGTATTCTCGCCGCAGCAAACGCTTTGATTTTGCATAATACCGAACGTCACGGTAAGCGATTATGGACCGATGGTGAACAGGGTGTTCCTGTGCATTACCGCTGTTGTGATGACGGTGAAGATGAAGCCATGGTGGTGGTTGAGAATATCCACAAGGAGCGTTTTGCGCGTAAACTTGAATATCGTGATTTTGCCATTTTGTACCGCACCAATGGTCAGTCGCGTGCTTTTGAAGAACAGTTACGTTACGAAAATATCCCCTATGTCATCATTGGTGGCCAGCAATTCTTTGATCGTAAAGAGGTGAAAGATGCTTTGGGCTATTTAAAGGTGTTGGCGAATCCGCATGATGAAGTGAACTTGTTGCGTATTCTGAATTACCCGAAACGGGGTATTGGTGAAACCAGTGCTGAACGGATTATTCAATCCTCCATCGACACTGATCAACCGTTGTGGGAAGTATTAAAGCAGGCGCGACAAATACCAGAATTGGCCGAAAAGGCCGTGGCTTCTATCGAGGCGTTTGTGTTGTTACTTGAGCGTTATCAACGCAAGTTTCGCCAGCCGACGCAAATGGTGGAGATTGTTAAAGAGCTGTTTGCTGAATTGAAATTAGAAGAGGAGTTGTTCCGTCAAGCCGATGACCCTGTTAAGGCTCGACGACGGGTTGAAAATCTACATGAAGTGATTAGCTCTCTTGCCACCTATGTTGAGCGGGAACCGGTACCCATGTTAGGTGGTTTCCTCGAAAAAGTCTCTTTGCTTGACCGCGATGAACCGTCGCGTGGCAGCAAGGAAGAGAAACTCAAGCAGGATGCCGTGGTGATGATGAGCCTGCACTCGAGTAAAGGGTTGGAGTTCCCCTGTGTTTTCTTGGTTGGTATGGAAGAGGGGTTTTTACCCCATAATAAGATTGTTGATGAGGGGGGCGATATTGCCGAAGAGCGGCGACTGTGTTATGTCGGCATGACTCGAGCGCGGGAAAAGCTGGTTCTGCTTGGCGCCGCACGGCGGAAAAAATATGGCCGCTTACAACCCAAAGATCCCAGTCGGTTTTTACTTGAAATTCCCGATGAGTTGCTCGAAACGGAGAGTGCTGAGGCACCACTCGCGTCGCCATTAGAGCAAGAGACGATGGCCAACGACTTTTTTAGTGGAATTAAAGATTTATTGGAATAAAAACGGGCTAATGTGGTTGAAAATATTTATGATTTTTGATTGAATGGCCGATAAGCTTCATTAGTGGTAGTCTAGCTATTAGGTCGTGGTTAATTTTATTGGTCTAACAATGAGTGGGAGGCAAAGCTGACGTTGTTTAAGCGAAAAAGTTCAACCCGTAAAGGGGTGGTTGGTCTGACTTTTTTTTCAGATGGACTAGCGCTAGTGCAGCTTGAATCTACCGTAGACGGTGAGGTCACCTTAAAGGCTGCTGAAAGCGTTGATTGCAGCAGTGCAGAGCGTGCCAACGTATTGACTGATTTGGTTCAACGCCATCAGTTACAAAATTGTCCCTGTTGCGCTGTTCTTGCTAGAGGTACCTATAATCTTATTCAGATAGATCGCCCCGATGTTCCTGAAGCCGAATTGCGTGATGCGGTGCGCTGGCAAGTGAAAGATCTTTTAGACTTTCCTGCTGAGCAAGCGGTACTTGATCTGTTCTCAGCTGAAGGGGCAGGCGGCAATATGATGAGCTTTGCTGTGGCAGCATCAGAGGACGATATCCGTAGCGTTGTTGATGTGATGCAGCAAGCTAGCTTGGATGTAAAAGTGATCGATATCCCCGAGTTAGCATTACGAAATGTCGTCGATCGATCTTTTGAATCTGATCGCGGCGTTGCACTGCTCAGTTTGTGGCGCGATAATGGTTTGGTGACCATCGTGCGTAAAGGTGAAATGTGTATGGCCAGACGGATTAATCTTGGTGTTCAAGAACTTGTCGCTGCTGCCGATATCGATGATGTCGATGGCATTGAGATCTCCCAGGCTCAGCAGAATATCCTTGATAATGTTGTCTTAGAGATTCAGCGTTCGTTGGATTATTATGAAAGCAGTGTTTCTCGCCAACCTGTTGCTGCGGTGTTATTAGCCCCCCTTGTCGATCCCATCCCTGGCTTGCAATCCTATCTTGATACCTATTTAACACCAGATGTCAAAGAGCTCGATCTGAGTGGTTGGCTCGGTGGTTGTTCTGTGGTCACGGCTGAACAGTCTCGCTGTATTGCGGCCATTGGTGCTGCATTACGTAGTGATTGGAGTTGAAGATGCAACAAATCAATCTCTATCAAGACCAGTTTAAACCACAGCGCGAAATTCCGTGGTTATTGATTTTAATCACAACCTTTTGTGTGTTGTTTGTTGCTATGGTTATTGTCAGTTGGAGTCAGCAGCGTACACTGAAACAGGCTGAAAACCGCCTGCACGCTGAACAAATTCAAGTGGAGCAATTAAGGGAATCAACAAATCTTCTTCAGCAACAATTAGCCGAACGTTCACCGAGTGAGTCGCTGAAAAGTGATTTGCAGTTGTTGCGAGTGCAATTGAGTCAGCGACAACCGCTACAGGCAGCGTTAAAGCAGGCGATGGATCAAGAAAACACCATTCCCCAAAGCTTAGAGGCCTTTGCCGCAAAACCACTTAAACAACTCTGGTTACGTAAAATTACCTTGACTGATTCAGGGCGTACAATTCATTTACAAGGGTTGGCTCAGAGTGCTGAAAATATCCCGATGTTGATCGAGGGTTTTTCTGCACAGGCCGTTTTCAGCCAACAACAATTTTCACAACTGGAGCTAGAGCGTCAGCCCGAAGGTTTATATCAGTTTTTACTCTCGACACAAAGAGGGGGGCATGATGACGACGGAGAATAAAATCATAGGCAAGGTTAACGTTTGGTTTGCCGCTTTGAGTCATCGAGAGCGAATTATTGTTCTGCTTGCGCTATTTTTAGTGCCGATTTATCTGTTTGTTGAACTCTCTTTTTTGCCAGCTCAAAAACAGCAGAAACTGTTGGCAAGTCAATACCAGACAGCACAACAAGATAATCTGGCTCTACAGTTGCAGTCGTTAGAGTTACAAGTTGCGTTGAATAACGACCCTGATCAGAAAAAAAGGGATCAGATTGCCCAGCTCCATCAACAAATTGCTGACTTTGATGTGGCACTGCAACGTAACTTGACTGGATTGGTTCCCCCGCAGCAGATGGCCGCGATGTTGCGTGGTATGTTGTCACAACATCAAGGATTAACATTGATGTCTTTGAAAAATAGTGAACCCTATCCGCTCGTGACAGTTGCTCCTATTGATGCAGACGATGCCGAAATTTCCGGTGGTCAAGCCGCACCGTCAAAGCAGAGCGTTCCTGTGTTGTACCGTCATGGCATTGAAGTTAAAATGAGCGGAAGTTATTTGGCAACGCTGCGCTATTTACGTCAACTACAGGGGCTTTCGCAGCGCTTGTTTTGGGGTGGCGTAGATATTGAGATGTCGGATCATTACCCCAATGCCAATGTCATACTCAATGTTTATACGTTAAGTTTTCAGGAAGGCTGGATTGGTGGTTAATTTAAAAATAATAGAGCGGGAACGTTTTAATTACCCTGTGTGCAGTGTGATGGTTCTGCTGTTGGTTTTATGCGCAGTGTCCAGCTTTGCTGGTGTCCATGACCCGATGCAGCCTCAAGTTGGCTATTCTAGAGCTGCGAGTAAAATTACTCAATCGGTTGATTTAAACCTTGAAGCAACTGTTATCTCCGCTCAGCGGCAAATCGCAGTGATTAACGGCACAACGTTAAGGGTTGGCGATAACTATGAAGGGTATCGTCTCACGGCTATTGATGAGTCTCATGTCGTTCTTGTCGCTCAGGGTAAAAAAAGAGTGTTAGCTCTACAGCCTGTTGTGAAAACTCGAATTAAACAAACAAATTAATAATTGTATCAACTACGTGGAGTAGATTAATGGTGAACTTACGGAAAATTGCAATGCCCGGGCTGGTCATATTGAGTGCCGTGTTGCTCATGTCGGGATGTAGTGCAACCCAACCCGTGGCGCCGGTGACTGAACTTTCGCCATTACTTAAGAATATGCAGCGCCCCTCTGCTGAAGCCGCACCATTGCAACCGTTGACAACAGAAGTTCAACAAGCACTATTGCCCCCACTGTTTACGACGGATCAATATGATGCAGGGTCTGAATTGGAGCATCGCTTCGATGTTGCTGCGGAAACGGTTGAAGCGAGTGCGTTTTTCTCGGGACTTGTTGAGGGTACAACGATCAATATGGTCGTTCATCCCGATGTAACAGGAACAGTAAGTTTGCGCCTTAAAAATGTGACTTTGGCCGAAGTCATGGAGATTGTTCAGGATGTTTATGGCTACCATTACCGTTCAATTACTGGTGGCTACCAGATTTTACCAAATAAGATGCAAACCCGTATCTATGAGGTCGATTATTTGACCTTGCAACGCAGTGGAAAATCGTCCATGCGTGTCAATTCAGGCCAAGTAACTGAAGGGGCCGATTCCACTAATACGAGTGATAGCGGTAGCAATTCTAATGGTTCATCGAGTGCGGACACTGGTCCGAGTAGTCAAATAGAAACCACATCCGAAACCGATTTTTGGCCTGCTTTCCAGAGCGCATTGGAAGCATTAGTTGGAACTCAAGATGGTCGCAAGGTGATCCTGCAACCCCAAGCGGGATTAGTCATCGTGAGAGCCTTGCCGAATGAGTTGGATATTGTTGCCAACTACTTGCAACGGACCGAAGGATCCTTGCAGCGTCAGGTCATTCTAGAAACCAAAATTCTTGAAGTTCAGCTCAGCGATGGTTTTCAAACGGGGATAAATTGGGGGTCATTGATCCACAATGGCACTAATTTAGCCCGAATCGGTCAAGTTGGCGGTGGGACGAGCTTAAGCAGTGGTTCAAGCGAAATCTCTGGTGTTTACGGCAACCTAAAACCAGATGGCGCAATACCCGTTGAAGGTTTGATCTCTTCAGCTTTCGGTGGTGTGTTTTCAGCCGCGGTTGAGTTTGATGATTTTCAGGCCTTTGTCGAAGCTGTTAAAACACAAGGCGATGTACAGGTTCTATCCAGTCCACGTATTTCGACACTCAACAATCAAAAAGCGGTTATAAAAGTTGGAACTGATGAATTCTTTGTCACCGAGGTGTCGAGTGATACCGATACCGACACAGATACCGCCACCGCTGATATCACCTTAACCCCTTTCTTTTCGGGTATCGCCTTGGATGTGACACCACAGATCAGTGAAGATGGTCAAGTCACATTACATATACATCCAACGGTTAGCGATGTTGAAGACCAAACAAAAGTGATTACCGTTAATGGTCAAGAGCAATCTCTTCCGTTAGCGTTTAGCAGTGTGCGTGAGTCTGACACCATCGTCAGTGCTCGTAACGGCCAAGTTGTTGTCATCGGCGGTTTGATGAAGAATTCAGAAACCCAGCAAAGCGCAGGTGTCCCCCTTTTAGGTGATATTCCGGGTGTTGGTTATCTTTTTCGCCATCAAAAAGATGCCACGCGTAAGAGTGAGTTGATTATTCTTCTCCGTCCGCAGGTGGTTAATCAGGATCAAGATTGGGCCAACGATATTGACCAGTCACGTCAGCGCATGCAGCAGTTGCTGTAGGGGAACTTCATGTATCTGGACTATTTCCATTTAAACGATCGTCCGTTTTCCATTACGCCAGATACAAGTTATTATTACAATAATTTTAGCTGTCAAGAGGCGATGAATGTAGTCCTTGTCGCGTTAAATAATGGTGAAGGGATCGTAAAGATAACCGGTGAAGTTGGTACGGGAAAAACGTTGATGTGCCGTAAATTACTCAACGATTTACCCGATGAAATGCTTACGGTTTATTTGCCAAACCCCTTAATGGAGCCGCAGCAGCTTTATCGTGCTGTAGCCAAAGAGCTTGGCCTCGATTCATCGTCTGATATCTCGGTGGCTGATCTTTTGAATCAGCTGAATGTTCGCTTGATCAATTTAACGGCATCAGGGCGACGAGTGGTTGTTTGTGTCGATGAAGCGCAATCAATGCCGACACAAACCCTCGAAGCGTTACGTTTACTCAGCAACGTTGAAACAGAGAAGCGTAAGTTGTTACAAATCGTATTGTTTGGCCAGCCAGAGCTTAATGATCGTTTGGCACAGTCTGACTTGCGACAGTTACGCCAGCGAATCAGTTTTTCCTATACCCTTGGACCCCTCGATTTTGCAGGTTTTCAAGGTTATTTAGCCCATCGCTTGCAGATGGCAGGTTATCAAGGGGTACCGCTTTTTACTCTTGCCGCACAGCGCAAGTTGTTTAAAGCCGCTAAAGGAGTGCCACGCTTGGTGAATATCTTGGCGCATAAAGCATTAATGGTGAGTTATGGCTGTGGCCTTCATCATGTCGATGTGGGGCAGGTCAAGGCAGCTGTTGCCGATACAGAAGGTGTTTCTTTGCCACTAAATTGGTTGAAGGGGGCAGTTTTAATGGCCCTGCTGATCACTGTATTTATTGTGGGGGTGTTTCTGACACCGCTGGTATGGGGATCATGAAACCATGAGCTTAATTAATCAAATGTTGAAAGATTTAGAGGCCCGAAAGCAGCAAGGGGCAGCGAACTCTTCTCAGCAGGTAGAGGTTGTGGCTTCTCAGCCAATAAACAGCAATAACACTCGCTTGGTTGTTTGGACTTTGATAGGTGCCCTCGTTGTAGGTCTTGGCGGAGGTTTGTGGTGGTTGAATAAGCCGAGCGCTGTGGTTCTTCACGGGCCAATAGTGCAGACTCAACCTGTGCAGATTGCTAAAACCGTAGCGACTCTAGAACCACCTGTGCAACATGTTGAAGCCATTGAACCGACTATTGATCACACCGCTGAGCAAGAGATGGTTTTTCAGTCGCAAGCTTTACAAATACCGAAAACCGTTGAGCCGAGTATTATTACGGAACAGTCTGTTGCTGAAATAGTTGTCAATGAGATTGATGTTCCGCCCGTCGTTCATGGCAGTATTGTTGACACTGTGCCAGCGGTCGCCGCAAGCGAGCCTTCACCTGTGGTGTTCGAGGAGAGTTTGCCAGCTGCCGTCGCAACCCTAGTCATTGAACCACCAAGTTTGACCGAACAGGCACAACAACTTCGTTATAAAGGGCGAGATTTGGCGAGACGCCAACACTACCAATCTGCAATACAGATGTTTAATCAGGCCATGTTGATTGATGGTGGCAGTGCTCAACAATGGCAAGAATTTGTGCGCATGTGTGTGCAAGCGAACGATCTAGAGCGGGCAATGGATGTCGCGCTACGCGGTTGTGAAAAGTTTCCAAACGATGTCACTTTACGTGTCTATCGAGCGCGATTGATTGTCGAATCGGGCGACTATGGTGCCGCTCTGGTCACGCTACAATCAGGGCATACACCTAGG
>Ga0193963_1001300_pt1 | contig 12517 bp, 9 predicted proteins | sample FB_6_MG_FD_140359 | JGI IMG/M metagenome (GOLD analysis project Ga0193963, IMG submission 140359) | Microbial mat bacterial communities from the Broadkill River, Lewes, Delaware, United States - FB_6_MG | ecosystem: Environmental > Aquatic > Freshwater > River > Microbial mats | place: USA...
ATAGGTCGTGGAGTTGCAAATATTGCAAAAGCTTTTGGTGCAGAACTATATTACTACTCAACAAGTGGCGTTAATCGTACTGAAGATTTTCAAAGAATAAACCTAGATGAGATGTTAAAGACTTGTGACATCATTACTATCCATGCACCCTTAAATGAAAAAACGAATAATCTTCTAGATTATGAAAAACTCTCAACATGTAAAGATGGTGCAATAGTTCTAAATTTAGGTCGTGGTGGTATAGTAAACGAGGATGCAGTTGTTAAACTAATAGATGAGAAGAATATCTCTTTTGGTTTAGATGTATTAACAAAAGAGCCGATGCTTGAAAATCACCCTTTATTAAGTGTAAAAAACAAAGAAAGACTTTATATCACTCCCCATATTGCTTGGGCCTCAGTTGAAGCTAGAGATACACTAATAGCTTCTATCATTCAAAATATTTTAGACTCTAAGCTGGATTAGAACTATGGCAGAGATAGCTCTCTTTTTCTCTGCCTTTTTAGCTGCTACAATCTTTCCATTCTCGTCAGAGGTGGCGTTTATAACAGCCTTGGCAAATGATATGCCATTCTTAAATGCAATGCTCTTTGCTTCAAGCGGAAATATCTTAGCAATAATAGTAAATTATTGGTTTGGATATTGGTTGTATGATAAAACAAAATCTAAACTTCAAAGTTCAAAAAGTGGAAGTTGGAGTTTAGAGTATGGGCATAAATACGGCTACTTTATTTTACTCTTTTCATGGTTACCTATAATTGGTGATCCACTAACACTTGTAGCTGGCGTTTTAAGATTAAACTTTATCTGGTTTGTTATTATAGCCGGTACTTTAAGAGTTGCTAGGTATTATTTCTTATCTACAATAGTTTAATGATTTTAAATCATTACTTCGCTAGAATCATTTTATAATTTCAAGAATAAAACATAATGGATTTTGATATGTTAAACAATAAAACTGATGTCCTAATCATTGGTGCTGGTGGTGCAGGCTTAGTAGCGGCATTAAATGCAAAAGCTCAGGGCGTTAATGTAAAAGTAATAACAAAAGAGTATCCAACTAGAAGTCAGACATGTATGGCTCAAGGTGGAATCAATGCAGCCTTAGGGAATGTTGGTGAAGATAGTATTGAAGCTCATATAGCAAACACTTTAAAGTCTGCTCATGGAATTGCTAATGAAGAAGCAATAAACCTGCTGTGTAGCGAAGCTCCAAGTGCTGTAGAGTGGCTTGACTCCATAGGCGTGTGTTTCTCACGTACAAAAGAGTCTAAAATTGCTCAAAGGATGCTTGGGGGTGCTTCAGCTCCTCGTGCATGTTATGCACAAGATTATACAGGTTTAAAAATACTGCATACTCTGTATGATAGATGTTTAGCAGAAGAGATTGAAATATTAAGTGAACGTTTTTTACTAGAGATTCAAACAGAGAGTGAATCTGTACAAGGGGTAAGTGTTTTAAACATTCGTACGGGTGAGATAGAGCTATATAGCACTTCATCAGTTATTATTGCAACCGGTGGTTATAGCCGTATTTATGATAAATATTCTACAAATTCAACAGCTTCAACTGGCGATGGTATTATGGTGGCAATGGATGCTGGAGCTCGTATTAGTGATATGGAGTTTGTTCAGTTTCATCCAACAGCTTTAAAAAACTCTGCTATTTTAATCTCTGAGAGTGCAAGAGGTGCTGGCGGATATCTTTTAAACTCTAAAGGGGAACGCTTTACAAATGAGCTAGCTCCACGTGATGAAGTGAGTCGTGCTATTAATAATGAGATAGCAAAGGGTGAAGAGATATTTTTAGATATCCGTCATCTTGGTGAGGAGTTTATAGATGAAGAGCTTCCTCAAGAGAGAAAACTTGCAAAACTGTACGAAAATGTAGATCCTGTATATGACTTGATTCCAATTAAGCCAGTAGCACATTATACTATGGGTGGCATTGAAGTTGATAAAGACTCGCAAACTTGTATAAAGGGACTTTTTGCAGCAGGGGAATGTGCAAATCATAGAGTTCATGGTGCTAATCGTTTAGGAGGAAATTCCCTTTTAGAACTTATAGTATTTGGAAAACAAGCTGGTGAAAGTGCTGCAAAATATGCTAAAGAAATCACTGATATCAACCTTATTAAAAAAACTTCAGCCTTAGAAAATATCGAATATTTTACTAATGAGATTGATTTTTATCAAGTCAGAGAGGATTTAGGTGAACTTTTTTATAAAGATGTTGGTATATCAAGAGATGCAAACAGTTTAGAAGCTGCACTTAAAGAGGTAGATGGTTTTTTAAATAATATAACAAAAATGGGTGTAGAGGATAAGTCAAAGATATATAACACAAATTTAATAGAGTTCTTAGAATTTAAAAACTCTTTATCCTTAAGTCGTTTAATACTGCTTAGTGCAATAAGTAGAAAAGAGAGTCGAGGGGCTCACCATAGAAGTGATTTTGAAAATGAAGATGAAAACTATGCATCACATACAATTATAGATAAAAATGGGGTTGTATCATGAAGATAAGTATCCAAAGAGAAAGTATAGTAAAGTATGAAGTAGAGGATGGGGATAAAACACTACTGAGTGTTTTAAATGAGATAAAAAAGACTCAAGATAGCTCTCTTACATATGCAAGTGGATGTAGAAGTGGCGTTTGTGGTTCATGTTCAATGCGTGTCAATGGTAAAGAGGTATTAGCTTGTAGTTACAAAGTTAAAAATAAAGATCATATTGAACCATTAAAAAATGTACCTGTTATTCGTGATTTGGTGGTTGATATGGATAAGGCTTATGGTTTTAACAAAACTGCAAAAGCTTGGCAAACTGAGATAAGTAATGGGGTATTGCTAAGTCCAGAAAATGAAAAAATCAATGAGTTACAAAGTGACTGTATCTTATGCGGTTCTTGTTATAGTGCTTGTCCTGTATATAGTGTCAATGCAGAATTTCTTGGACCGTTCTCCTTAACACGTGTTTGGAAATATGTTAGCGATAAACGTGAAAATGAAGAGAAAGAAAAAATAGATACAATTCAAACTAATGGTGTTTGGGATTGTACTTTATGTAATGAATGTACAATTGTTTGTCCTCAAGAGATATCTTCAAAATCAGATATAGAAAAATTACGCTCTAAATCTGCAATGGCAGGGTATAGCGATCCAAATTTCGCTAGTAGTTTTGGAGGTGGATTTGGATTTGATGGGAGTCCAAGTTTTTAAGAGCTTTGAGACCTTAAAAACTTTTCAAATTCATCTGCTGGGATAGCCTTACTTTTGAGGAATCCTTGATACAAATTACACCCTTTGTCAGTTAAAAAATCAAGTTGTTCTTGCTCCTCAATTCCCTCTGCAAGGACTTGATATCCAAGTGCTTTACCCATCTCTATGATGGCAATTACAATTGCCATATCCTCTTTTTCAAAAGGAAGGTCATCTATAAAACTTTTATCTATTTTAAGTACATCGATAGGAAAACGTTTGAGATACGATAGAGAGGAGTAACCTGTTCCAAAGTCATCAATAGCGAGACGAATCCCTTTTGCTCGGAGTGCATGAAGCATTAATGTTACCTCTTCTTCCCTTTGCATTAATGAGCTTTCTGTAATCTCAAGCTCAAGTTTATTTGCAGGATAAGCTGTTTTATTCAAGGCTTCAGTTACTAAACTTGGTATATCTTGAAATTTTACTTGATTGGCTGAGATATTGATAGCAATTGTTAGGTTATGACCCATATCATGCCATTTCTTTCCCTGAGTACATGCTCGATCTATAACCCATTCACCTATTTTATTAATGAGACCAGATTCTTCAGCAATTGGTATAAATATAGATGGTGGTACCTGTTTGCCCTCATCTATATTCCATCTCAGTAAAGCTTCTACTGAGATGATTTTTCCTGTTTTAATATGCACTTGAGGTTGGTAGTAGAGTTCAAGTTCATTATTCTCTAGAGCAGCTCTTAGAGCTGTTTCATAGGCAAGTTTTTTAATTGCCTTTTGTGTCATCTCATCAGTATAGAATCTATATAAACCATTTCCATCAGCTTTTGCTTGGTATAAAGCACTATCTGCATATTGTATCACTTGCTCAACACTTTTTGCATCTTTTGGTGCGATAACAATGCCGGCACTTGCTTCCATATGAACTTCAACACCATTAGGAAGAATACAAACATCAGAAATTGTGTTGAGTACTTCTGTTATAACTTTTGCTATGTCCTCTTCACTACTTAACTCTTCAAGTACAATTGCAAATTCATCTCCACCAATTCTCGCAACTAAATCACTATCTCTTACTCTAGATTGCAGGCGTTCAGATATGATTTTAAGTAGCTCATCACCCATTGTGTGGCCGTAGCTATCATTCACATCTTTAAATCTATCAAGATCTAATATAATAACTCCTAAGGTTCGTTTATACCTAACTGCCTTAGCAATAGATCTTTTTAAATAGGCTTGAAAGAATAATCTGTTTGGTAAGTCTGTTAGCTGATCATAGTTAGCTAGTTTTTCAAGCTCTTTTTTATGCTTAAGCAAGTTCTTTTCATTTTCATTTTTTATTTTAATTGTTTCTAAAAGATAGTCAAAATAAGAACCATGAATCGCTTTTAAGATATCGTGACGTGTTACAAGCCCTATTAGTTTTTCATCTTGATCTATAACAATCAATTGATGTATGCCATGTTCTTTCATTGTATTTGTAGCATCAAAAAGTGAAGTGTTTTTATTGATTAAATACATTTTTTTATTATCAAGTATAGATATACTAGTTTTTTCTGAATTATTTTCCTCTATGTAGATATTTTCTGCGCAATAGTGAGTAATATCTCGTTCGTTAATAATTCCTATAGGTATATTGTCTTTTATGATAATTGCATAATCAGATTTTTTTTCAGCCATCATTAATGCTGTATGCATTAATGATGCATTGGAATCAATTGTTAAAATTGAGTCACTCATGGCATCTTCAATCTTTTTATTTTTGGAAATTTCATCAAAGCCTATATGACGTAAAAAATCCCCCTCTGTAATAACGCCAGTGTAGACACCTTTTATGTTAATAATAATAAGATGACGATAGTTTTTTTGCTCCATAAGAACATATGCATCATGAATATATGTATCTTCTATTATTGTAAAAACATTTTTGGTCATTAATCTATCAAGAGGTGTATCGATACTTCTGTGCGAAGAGATAGTTTTAATCGCATCATGTTCTGTAAAGATACCAATGGGTTTTTGGTCTTTATCAACAATTACAACAGAGCTAATAGATTCTGTTTTCATAACATTCATAGCATGTTGTATTGTATCTGAAGGCTTAAGTGGGGTAACATAACTAGTATCAATACTACTTAGTTTCATATATTCCATTTTATTAATCCATATTATATTATTCATAAGCATATTATCTCATTACATCTAAAAGCTGATTGAATCAAAGAAAAATTAGCAACTAACGCTGTTTTAAATATGTTATAATCAAACAATTAATAAAAGAGGGTTAGATATGGCAAAAGAACATTCATTTGATATCACAGCTAAAATTGACGTACAAAACTTTAAAAATGCAATAAACCTTGTAGATAGGGAAGTTTCAAATAGATATGACTTTAAAGGCACAACTTATGAAGTTAATTATAAAGAGAAAGAAAAGGCTTTGATACTAGTTGCTTCTAGTGATAACAAGCTTGATGCTTTAAAAGATATAGTTATTTCAAAGTTTCTAAAACAAGGACTTAGCTCAAAAGTATTAGATGAATTAAGAGTTGAAGATTCATCTGGAGGCAATAGAAAAGCAACGTATAAAGTTGTAGATTATATTGAATCAAAAGAAGCAAAAAAAATTACTGCCGATATCAAAAAAATGAAGCTAAAAGTGAATGCACAGATTGAAGGTGATTCAATTAGGGTAAAGGGTGCTAAGTTAGATGACCTACAAAAGGTTATGAAAATGGTTCGTGAGGCTGAATGGGATGCTCCATTAACTTTTGAAAATATGAGATAAAGAGGGGAATGATATGACAAAGATGAGCGTATCAGATGCTGCTGAGTATTTTGGAGTTTCAAAAGAAGCAATACACAACAGAGTTAGAAGAGGTTCTTTAAAAAGTGTAATTGAGAATGATATCAAATATGTTTATATAGATAAAACAGCTAGCACTACACCAAGAACCCAAAACAAAAAAAGTCTTAACTCTTCAAACGATAGATATTATAAGCTATTAGAAGAACAAAATGCACGCTTACAGCAAAAAGTAGATTCATTAGAAAATGAAACAAGAACTTTACGTGATCAAAAAGAGCAGATGCTTATAGATGAGCGTATAATGATTGAAAAAATCTATAAAGACAAAGATGAACAACTCAAAAATATTTTAAATTCTTTTAAAGATCAGTTTATGCTTGGTGCACCTACAGAGGAAAAAGAGGAACATTTTGAAGCGGAGATAGAAGAACCAGAAATTGAGGAACCGCAAAAGCAAGAAGAGAGTATTATCTCTTTAAAAAAGTTTCTAAAAGAGAAAAAGTTTTCAAAGAAAAAAGAGCAAAAAGTAAAAGAAAGATTTAAAAAGATTGCAAAAAAAGACAATCGAATTATAATAATTGGAAAGAAGTACTATTTAAATTTAGATAAATTTGATTATGCAGATTTAATGTAGGGGCTAATAAGCCTCTACCTTGTTTCTTCCACCCTCTTTCGCTAAATAGAGTTGTTGATCTGCTATCATAATGTATTCATCAACAAAGGCTTTTTTATACTCTTTTTCAGGTGTAATAGCTAGCATACCGATACTTACAGTAGCACTAATAGTATTACCATTAAAATCTATTGAGCTTTGCTCAAATGCTTTAAGAACTAGATTTAAAACAGACTTCCCTTTCTCTTTATCAATTGCTGGAAGCATAATGATAAACTCTTCCCCTCCATATCGTACAATCACATCAGAATTACGAACTTTTTGTTTGACAATATCTACAAAAGATTTTAGCAGTTTATCTCCAGCGATATGCCCATAAGTATCATTAATATTTTTAAAATAGTCTAAGTCACACATTGCTAAAACAAAACTACTGTTAGTAGCTAATGAAAGCTCATATTGGCTTTCAAAAACATTACGTAAGGCTTGACGATTCAGAGCACCTGTAAGCGTATCTTTAGTGATTCTTTTATTCATAAGAATATTATCTACAAGTGCAAGTTCAGTTCCTATACTTAAAGATATTAGTTCACATTTTTCAAGGTAAGTAATGATAATGTGGTATTGTGTATTATCAAGCGTATTATAAATTTTTGTTGCAAAAAGATGTAAACTTTGATGTAAATTATCTATAGATTTATGTTTAGAATTATTTTGAATAGTATTTTTAGCATTCTCATGAAGCCATTGTCCAAAATCACACATTGTATGATCTAGTTCAACAAAATCTTCACGTTGTTCATTTTTAATAAGGGAAGCTAATTTTGTAAGCCATACAAGATGAGATTCATAGTGAGAGATGATATTCTTTTCAAGTAGGTCAGACAAAGAGCTAATTCTGATGTTATTTTGAGATGTAAGCTTTTCTATATAACTATGAAGATAAATTTTAGCAACAACATTATTGATTGACTCAAAGAGAGTAAGTATTTCTACAATTTGAGCATTCGACTCGGCTAATTTTGAAATAAGCATGTTTTTTAATGCATAGAGTTCGTTAGTCACTATAACATAAGGAATATCTATTGACATTTTATATTTTGTAAGAGCTTCATACATAGATATAAGTTCTTCAAATCCAGATGATGTAGTACATAGAAGTTCTATAATTTTCTTGTAATAAGAGCTTACTGTAGCATGCTTTTCCTCTTCATAGGAGGAAACACATGCTACATGTTTATCAAGAAATTCTTCAAATAAAACATCATCAGTGTTATCTAAGAACTGTGCAAATTTATACATTAGATATCAGTACTTTTTAGCGTTAGACCTTTAAGGTGTGATACAGGGTAAGAGTATGCTATACCTTCTCCACCACCTGTTATGTCTAGTTTATCCATAACTTCACGAATTATATTATCTACATTTCTTGTTGGTGTAATAAACATTAGGTTTGCATCAGTAGCATCACTATGAAGACGGTTATAGAAGTTATCCATCTCCTCTAGACCCATACCGTGTGCAGGCATGATAGTTACACCTCTTGCACCAGCATCTCTAGCTGCTAATAGTGCTTCATCCTCACGTTTTTCAGGAACGATAACATGTACAGCTGAAAAAGCCATTTGATATGAGTGGCGTTTATCTGTTCCATGCACATTAACTGTAGTAAGTCCCATATCTTGAGCATCTTCAAGTGCATGACGTAGCTCTTCAATATGAAGCTCTTCAAGCTCATGTTCACCTTTGACACCCATTTTTTCTGTAATTACACCATAAAGCATAACAGTTAACATAGGAAATAATGAAGCAAATGCAATAAGTCCAAAGCCATCAATAAGAGGATCACGTCCAGGGATGTTTGTAGCAAGTCCAAGACCAAGTGCCGCAACTAGTGGAACTGTTACAGTTGAAGTTGTTACCCCACCACTATCATAAGCAATTGGGATGATATATTTAGGAGCTATAAATGTAAGTACAATTACAAAAATATAACCAACCATAATATACATTACGATATCTCCACCATTTACAATTCTAAAAGCACCTAATGAGATACCAATGGCAACACCCATAGCAACGAATATACGTAATACAAAGTCATTGATTTTTCCATCACTAATCTCTTTTGCTTTTTTTGCAATAGCTGTTAAAGATGGTTCAGCCATTGTAGTTGAGAAACCAATTGCAAATGCAAAAGAGTAGATAATAATATTAGAATCATTTTGCGTAAGTTGTAAAGCCATTGTCTCACCAAGTGAGAAAAGCCCCATCTCAAGACCAATAATAAATGCGTCAAGACCAATTATTACAAGACCAAAACCTATAAGAACTTCACGTAAATTCTCAATTGGTTTTTTAAGTATGATGTATTGGAAAAAGAGAATTACAAGTAAGATAGGTGCAACATCACCAACAACACCCATAAGACCTTTTAACATGTTAACAACACTAAAGTTATAGACTGCGGAGGCTTCAGCTACTTGTGCCGCTACCTGCATTGCTGAGTCACTTGCTTCAACAAAGTTGTAAACAAATATACCATAGAACTGAACAAATATCATTGGCGTTAATGAAGCAAATGCAATTAAACCAAAACCATCTAGTACAGGGTTTCTACCTTTAATTGTTGATGCTAAACCAATACCTAAGGCAGCAACGAGCGGTACTGTAACTGTAGAAGTTGTAACACCACCAAGGTCAAATGCTAAACCAACTATCTCTTTTGGAGAGAAGAATGTACTTGCTACAACTAAAATATATCCACTGATGATATAGTAGTGAATAGGGTGACCTTTAATAATTCTCCACACACCAAGAACAATAGCAAAACCTACAGAGAAGGCAACAACCATTCTAAGTACTGTAGCATCAATTCTTCCAGCACTAATACCAGCAGCTTTCTCTGCGATAACTACAAGGGCTGGTTCTGCAACAGTTGTACCAAAACCAATCATAAAGGCAAAGATAATTATCCAGCCTGTTGAACCTTTGTGTGCAAAATCACTGGCTAAACCTTCTCCAACTGGAAAAATTCCAACTTCGAGTCCCAAAAGAAAAACAGCAAGACCAACACCAACGATAGCTAGACCGATAGTTGTACTAAGCCAATTTTCCGGTACAGTTTGAATGATGGCAAGTTGAAAAAACATAATTACCAATATGATTGGTAAAAGATCTCTAAACGACTCTTTGAGAAGTTTTATGAACGATGCTATACTTAACATAAGTTACCCTTAAAAAAATTTATTAGGAATTCTATCTAAAAACTTCTAAATTATAGGGAAAAGTAGAAACAAGTTCCTTCGTTCAATTTACTTTCTACCCAAATATCACCTTTATGTAAATCTTTTATTATGCTTTTTGTAATAGCAAGTCCAAGACCAGTTCCTTTTGCAGCATTTTTTTGAGCACTTTCACCTTGTTTAAATGGTTCAAATAGGGTTTTAATATCCTCTTTTGAGATACCTTGACCAGTGTCACAGATTGAGAATGTATGCAGTGAATCTTTCATCTCATATGTTAATCTAATCTCTCCACCTTTATCGGTAAATTTTACAGCGTTTGAGAGTATATTTATAATTGCTTGTTTTAAAAGTTGTTTATCGGCAAATATATGCTGATCTTCTGTACATTCAAACATCGAGACAGTTATATGTTTTTCATTTAAATTAGTTTCAAAGAGTATTAAAATCTCTTCAAAAAGTAGTTTCAGGTTTACATCACTTGGATTAAAATCCATCTCCCCCTCTTCGATTTTTGAAAAATCAAGAATTGAGTTTACAAGAGCAAGAAGATTTTGTCCAGATATACCAATTTTTTCTACATAGTTTGCATCTTTTTGGCTTAGGTTCCCTTTTCTTTGAAGAATTTGTGAAAAACCGATAATCGCATTTAAAGGTGTACGAAGTTCATGAGACATATTTGCTAAAAATCTACTTTTCGTTCTCTCTGCTGCATGAGCATCTTTTACAGCTTGGTTTAGAGTAGTAGTGTCATACCTGATAGCTAAGTATTCGACTATTGCATCATGTTCATCTACTATAGGAACAATCGTGGCATAAACATAATAGTCTTTACCATTTTTTCCTAAGTTTTTAATATCACCTTGCCATACCTCTTTTTGAGTAATCTTTGACCACATCTCTTTAAAAACCTCTTTATCTGTGTCAGGATGTCTAATCATAGAATGGGGATTCCCTATAAGCTCTGCCTGTGAATAACCAGAGATTTCACAAAAAGCATCATTAACATAAGTGATATTCCCGTGAGTATCTGCTTTTGATACTATCGCTCCTAAATCAACCGCTTTTTTGTACTCTGAAAGAATTTTGTCTTTATTTGTATATTTGTCTTGTAATTTCTTGTTTTTTCTTCGCATATAAAAATAGTAATTAATAATTAGAATAGCGAAGTTTAAGAGAATAAATAAAACTATATTAAATGTTAAATCTTTAGCATTACCTAAAGAGGATTTTAAAGGTACGTCCACTTCAATAACACCACGGATATCTCCTAATTGCCAAGTGTCTTTTGGTGTGTCTAGTCTTGTATTGTGGCAATTAACACATGAGTCTGCTGATAAAAAATCAGCAAAAGAGGTTCGAAGCATAAGTTCACCATTTACAATTTCTTCTCTTGAGAACTCTTTATCTGGATTTTTTAATACAAAGGCTAGAGAATCTTTTTGAAATTTATCAAGCACTCTATCTTTTCTATTTGGGAAAGGAAAATTACTATACATCTCTACACCAATATCTGTTCCGTTTGTAAATATCTCTCCCATATCGTGAACGAGTGTAGCAGGTAAAGGTACAGTTTTATCATTATCTTTGTGGTCAAAATTTACTTTTAAATCTGTATGCTTTTTTATCTTTGATAATACATCACTATTGTAGTAAGCTCTAAACATTTTAATATATGTTACAAGTCTTTGAGACTCTTCGTAAGCATCTTTTTTTGATTGCTCTTTTGAGAGCTGGGGTACCAAATAAATCAATCCACTTAAGATTATAATCGTCATTACACCGATAGACCCAATCATACTATCTTGAAAAAGTTCTTTAAATAGTTTTTTTATCATTTGAATTCATAACCTATTAGAATAGTTTTTACGTTTTAGTATTCTACATCCTTTATTCTTAAACTAAAACCTATAAGGATAAACATAGTTTTTATTATGTAGAATGTTTATAATGAACAAATTGGAGTTTGTAATGATAGATTCTTTTTCTATTTTAGCAGTTGATGATGAGCCATTTAATTTGGACCTTATCGAAGCAGCATTTATGGACTATGATAACCTTGTAATTACTAATGCGAGCAATGGACAAGAAGCCCTAGATTTGTTATCTTCAAAAGACTTTGATGTTATTCTCTTAGATATTAGTATGCCAGTAATGGATGGTTTAGAAGTACTTCGGATAATTAGAGAAAATCCTTTATGGGTACAGCTTCCAGTTCTTATGGTGACTGCAAATGCAGAAAAAGAGCATGAAGCAATAATCTTAGGTGCAAGTGATTTTATAGCGAAGCCTTATGATATTGAGATTCTCTGCGCTAGAACAATTAACTATGCAAAATTAAATATGTACAATAAGCAAGTACAAAACCAGCAAGCTATTTTAGAACAACAAGTACATGAAAGAACTCTTGAATTGCAATCTGCTCTAAAAATGGCAAAACAAACCGAGTATGAGATATCTATACGTCTTGGTCGTGCTAGTGAATTTAGAGACTTGGAAACAGGTGGTCACATTAAAAGAATGAGTCATTACTCTATGCTTTTGGCTCAGCTTTATGGTTTAGATGAAGAGGAGTGCGAACTTGTTTTATATGCTGCTCCATTACATGATATAGGAAAAGTTGGAATCCC
>Ga0193963_1001301_pt1 | contig 12504 bp, 13 predicted proteins | sample FB_6_MG_FD_140359 | JGI IMG/M metagenome (GOLD analysis project Ga0193963, IMG submission 140359) | Microbial mat bacterial communities from the Broadkill River, Lewes, Delaware, United States - FB_6_MG | ecosystem: Environmental > Aquatic > Freshwater > River > Microbial mats | place: USA...
AAATATTTAGCTTTAGTTGCAGCTTTTTCAAGTGGTTCAAATATTATTCAAGCACCTGAAGATATGCCACCTGGTGATAATTTGTTGGATTCAGGTTCTACTGAAGAAACACCAGTAGTTGATGATAAAGAACTTGAAGGATTAGATGTATTATATAAAATGATTATGGAATATGTTAATGAAAATAATCTTCAAGATGATATTATGGTTGAGAAAACTGAGGAAGATGTTTTTATAAGATTCAAAAATAATGTATTTTTTGCTGGGTATAGTGCTACTTTAAAAGATTCGGGAAGAGAAATATTAGATGTAGTCGCAGGCGGAATAGAAGAGGCTGAATTTGCTATAGAAGAAATAATTATAGCGGGTCATACGGCGACTGTAGAAGGTGATAATACTAACATTGATAGAGTTCTTTCTAGTGAAAGAGCATATAATGTTTTATTATATTTAGAGAGTAAAGATATGTTTGATCCTGCAAAATTGGTATCAGTTGGATATGGTAGATTTAGACCAATTGCAACTAATGATACATCAGAAGGAAGAGCAGAAAACAGACGTGTTGAGATATATATAACAAAAAAAGGTGTATCAAGAAGTTTTACTGATTATATATATGATATATTAGATCAGAGAAAAACAAATTCTACAGACACTAATAATGTAGAATCTGATGATACAAATAATATTGATACAACAAATGGAACAAGTGAGTAATTTACTCAATTTTCACAGAAGGAAGGGCAATTTATGGCAGATGTACTATCCCAAAGCCAAATAGATGCATTATTAAACAATTTAACAAGTGGCGATGTAGATATAGAAGAAATAGCTGCAGATGATAATGAATTAGGTGTTAAGGATTATGATTTAACCTCACCGAAAAAAGTTACAAGAGAAAATCTGAAGCTCATAAGTAGTATATATGAAAGTTATTCAAGAATAATATCTTCTTATTTTTCAGCTATATTAAGACTATTTAGTGAAGTTGAAGTTGAACAAACAGAAGAAAGTATTTTTTATGAATATAGTAATGCATTATCAGATTCTGTACTTATGTGTATAGTAGATTTTAAATTACCTGATACGCGTAAAACTTGCGGACAAGTTTTAATAAATGTATCAAAATCTCTAGCGTTTTGTATTATTGATAAACTCTTAGGTGGAACTGGTGATGATTATAATTACGATAGAGACTTTACTGAAATAGAACTTTCAATATTAGATAATCTACTCAGACAAATGGTCACTATGATGCAAAGTGCATGGCAAGGAACGATTCCTATAGCAATTGAATTTAATAAAATAGAAACTAATGCTAGATTTATACAAGAAATTAATTATAATGACACAGTTTTGTTGCTAGTTTTAAATTCAGTAATTAAGGACTTAAGTGGTAAAATAACAGTATGTATACCTACTATGACACTTGATGAAATTTTTAAGAAGGCTGAGAGTATAAAAGCGTCTCAGAAAGAACATGATGGACATGAAGAAGAGAAAAAAGCTGAAATCATGAATTATCTTAAGACATCAGATTTAGATGTCAAAGGGGTATTAGGTAAAACCGATTTAACTTTAGGCGAAGTGTTAGATATTCACTTAGGAGATGTGCTAGTTTTAGATGAAACAGTAGATTCTGACTTAGTTCTCACTGTTGAGAACAAAGAGTGGTTTAAAGGAAAATGGGGAGTTAAGAAAAATAGAAACTCTATAAAAATAAATGATATATTAGTTTAAGGAAAGAGGTAACGTATGGAATCAACTAATGCAAATATATTAACCGAAATGGAACAAGACGTTATCGGTGAGGTAATGAACATAAGTCTAGGTTCATCGGCAACCTCATTGTCAACTTTGTTGAATCAAAGGGTTGAAATTACTGTTCCTAAAGTGCATGTTGTAAGTGCCAAAGAATTTGAATTTAAAAATTTAGAACCAGCTATTGGCGTAGAAATTCAGTATGTTGAGGGAATTAGTGGATATAATGTCATGCTACTTAAAAGAGATGATGTAAGACTTATTCTACAGACTTTGATGGGAACAGAAATTTCTGAAGAAGATTTTGAACTTGATGAAATTGCAATGAGTGCAGTATGTGAAGTTATGAACCAAATGATGGGATCGGCAGCTACAGCTTTAGCAGATTTTTTGAGTAGAACTGTAAATATTTCTACACCGGTCGCATATGAAGTAGATGATAAAGAAGATTTTAAAGAAAGATATTTTAAAGCTGGAGATCATTTAGTTGCTGTAACTTTTGATCTAAAAGTTGGCGATATTATAAATAGTGAGTTTGTGAATGTAATTTCAGTTCCTTTATCTAAAGAATTAGTTTCTTTATTTATGGAAGGTACAGGATTGGGAGCTATAGAAGAAGAACCTGTTGAAACTACTCCAGAAAAAGAAGTATACGATTTTGAAGAAGAAGTAGAAAAACCAGCTCCGGCTGAAATAAAAGCAACTGTAGAAGAAACTATTGAGAAAAAAGTAGAATCTAAACCAATTGCTGAAAAACCAGTTAGAAGAGAAGCCGCATATGAAGAAGAATATTATGAGGAAGCACCTAGAAAGAGAAGAAGACCAGCTCCAGAATACGAAGATGAGTATTATGAAGATGAGTATTATGCACCAAAACCTAGAAGAAAACCTCGTAAGACAGCTCCTGTAAATATTAAGCCAGTTCAATATGAGAGCTTTGATGATGATGAGTTTGAAAATTTAACTGAAGAGCAGAAAACTAACTTAGAGTTAATTATGACAGTTCCACTAAAAATTAGTGTTGAAATAGGAAGAACTAAGAAGAGAATAAAAGAAATTTTAGAATTTTCTCAGGGTACTATAGTTGAGTTAGATAAAACAGCTGGTACTCAGGTTGATATTATTGCTAACGGACAAAAAATTGCCAAAGGTGATGTAGTCGTTGTAAATGATAATTACGGTGTAAGAGTTACAGAAATCGTAAAAAAAGAAGAATTAGTAAATTTAACAAAAAAATAACATATACTTGGAGGTATAAAGATGAGCAAAATTATGGTAGTTGATGATGCGGCTTTTATGAGAATGATGATTAAGGATACATTAAAGAAAAATGGTTACGAAGAATTAATAGAAGCAGCCGATGGCGCTATCGCAGTGGAGACATATAAAACAGAATCACCTGATTTGGTAATTATGGATATCACTATGCCAAATAAAGATGGTTTGCAAGCACTCAAAGAAATTAAAGAATATGATGCTAATGCAAAAATTGTTATGTGTTCTGCTATGGGCCAGGAATCAATGGTAGTTGAAGCTATAAAATTAGGTGCAAAAGATTTTATAGTTAAGCCATTTAAACCGGATAGAATTATAAAAACAGTTACAACTGTTTTAGGATAAGAAGGTGATTTTATCTTAGGAGATAATACTCTATCATTAGTTTTAACATTGTGTATAATAGTAGCGTTTTTGTTTTTAACATATTATGCTACTAGAGCCTTATCAAAAGGCGTAAAAAAAATCAACTCTGGAAAAAACATTAAAATTATTGAACAAATTTCACTATCGCAAAATTCATCAATAGCAATAGTTGAAATTTGTAATAAAAAATACTTAATAGGTGTTTCAGAGAAAAATATTGAGATTATGAGAGAGTTAGAAGAAGATGAAATTAACCTTGAAATGGAAAATACAACTAGTTTTAGTGAAGTACTAAAAGAAGTTATAAAAAAGAAAAAATAAGGACTAATTGTTTATGAAAACTGAAAAAAAACAAAATAATAATAGTATAAAATCAATTTTTAAGATTACATTATTTCTTATGATATTTTTGAATATTGCTTCAGGAAATGTCTTTGCTAGTCCTAGTAATGTTATAGACATGAATATTAATGGAACTACTTATGGTACAATTGAAATAATTTTATTTATGACACTTGTAACATTAGGACCATCAATAGTAATTATGATGACATCTTTTACAAGAATAATAGTTGTTTTATCATTCTTGAGAAGTGCATTGGGAATGCAACAAACGCCGCCAAACCAAGTAATGATAGGGCTAGCGTTGTTTTTGACTTTATTTATCATGTCTCCAGTGATTGAAGAAATAAACACTGAAGCTTATCAGCCCTTTAGAGCGGAAGAAATAAATCAAGAACAATTTTTTGAAAAAGCGAGCGAGCCCATAAAAGGTTTTATGTTAAAACAGACAGGCGAAAAAGAATTAGATATGTATATTACATTATCTAGAAATACAGAAGTTTATGAAACTCAAGATATATCTGCTTTACCGCTTACAGTGGTTATACCAGCATTTATGACGAGTGAACTTAGAAGAGCATTTATTATGGGATTTTTATTATATATTCCATTTTTAGTAATAGATATTATTGTTTCGACAGTTTTAATGTCTATGGGTATGATGATGTTGCCACCTGCTATGATAGCATTACCTTTTAAAATACTATTATTTGTTCTTGTAGATGGTTGGTCTTTATTATTTAAGTCAATTGTTATGACTTTTGTTACTTAGGAGGTATAAATGGATTCTTCATTAGTAATGGAAGTGTTTCAAAATACATTTTCTACAGTATTAAAAATTGCCGTTCCTTTATTAGGAATAAGTATGTTAGTAGGATTAATAATAGCAATTTTACAAGCTGCAACTCAAGTTCATGAGCAGACTTTAACTTTTGTTCCAAAACTTTTTGTTATAGCGTTATTGCTTATAGCTTTAGGGAATGTAATGATAGGAACTATGACTGATTTTTTCTTATACATTATGCAAGTTTTTGTTAGTGTGTCATAGGTGGTATTATGGGATTTGATTTAGATTTAACCTATTTTATATTTATATTTGCAAGAATGGTTGGTTGCATTATGTTTAACGGGATTTTTGGTAGAGCAAATCTACCTAGAATTTTCCAATTTGGATTAGCAGTTTTTCTTTCGATTGCTGTTTTAGATGCATTACCAGTTCATAATTATCCAGAAATAACTACTTCAATAGAGTATATGGTTTTAATCATGAAAGAGTTATTTCTAGGATTTGTAATCGGTACAATTATGAATTTGTTTTCAACTATTGTAATTATAGCGGGTGAAGCTACAGATATGCAGATAGGTTTGGCAATGGCTAAGATATATGACCCTAAAAGTAATATTTCGATGGGTATAAGTGCAAGTATATTAAATGTTTTGTTTATGCTTTTATTTTTCACATCTAATTGTCATATCACGCTTATAAAAATTTTCTTAGTTTCATGTAAGGCACTTCCAATAGGACAACTTAATTATACGCCTGAGTTGTTTTCTTCAATCGTAGAATTATTTTCTTTGATTTTTATTTTTTCAATGAAATTGATAATGCCGATTTTAGCTATTGAGTTTATAACAGAAATGTGCATGGGAGTTTTGATGAAAGCTATACCACAAATACATATTTTTGTAGTAAATATTCCTCTTAAAATAGTAATAGGATTAGTTTTTATGATGATATTACTACCTGCATTTTCTTCGTATATAGATAGAATATTTACCATAATGTTTGAAACAGTCAGAGCAAATTTAAATTTGATTACTTAGGGGAGAATTATGTCAAGTCAAGAAAAAACAGAGAAAGCTACCCCGAAAAAGAGAAAAGATGAACGGAAAAAGGGTAATATTTTTCAAAGTAAAGATATGATTACTGTAGCATTGATAGCGTCATCTTTTTATACACTTAAAGCATGGATTCCTTATGTGTATCAATTTTTAAAAACCTTTCAAGAAAAATATTACGGATATATTGGTACAGTAACAAGCATTAATCCAAGTTTTGTAACACATGTATTTATAGATATTTTCAAATTATTGTTTATGTGTTCAGGAATATTATTCTTTGTTATAATAATTGTTAGTATTATAGCGACTGGTGCTCAAACTAAGTTTATTTTTTCTATGAAAAGTTTGAAGCCTAAATTTTCAAAATTAAATCCGTTGAAGGGATTTAAAAAATTATTTTCACTTAAATCATTAGTTGAATTACTTAAAAATTTAGTAAAAATTTCAATAATAGCTGTGGTCTTATTAAACACAGTAAAAGGTATTATAATTAAAATACCAAGTTTAATGTATATGGACATAATGAGTGGTATAATATTTACGTTAAATGTTGTTATGTCAGTTGTAAATAACGTAATAATATATTTTGTAGCCATATCAGCTATAGATTATTTATATCAGTGGTATGATTATGAAAAGAATATAAAAATGTCAAAGCAAGAAATTAAAGATGAATATAAGAATCTCGAAGGAGATCCTCAGATAAAAGGTAAAATAAAAGAAAAACAAAGAGCTATGTCAGCTATGAGGATGATGCAACAAGTTCCAGAAGCAGATGTTGTTATAAAAAACCCAACACATTTTGCTGTAGCCATAAAGTATGATGTAGATAAATATAATGCACCAATAGTTATAGCAAAGGGTCAAGATTCATTAGCGTTAAGAATTATAAAAAAAGCAAATGATAACAATGTGTATGTAATAGAAAATAGACCTTTAGCTAGAGCACTATATGCTGTAGTTGATTTGAATCATGAGATTCCAGTGCAGTATTATGAAGCGATTGCTGAAATCTTAGCATGGGTTTTTAGACTTAGACAAAAAGGAAAATAGGATGAAAAAAATTACAGATAATGTAGTATCGATTTTTGTTATATTAGTAGTATTAATGATAATAATACCTTTAAGTCCAGTATTGTTAGATTTTATGTTCATTTTAAATATAACATTATCAATTTTTATATTAGTAACAACAATGTATATAAAAGAAGCATTAGAATTCTCAATATTTCCATCAGTATTATTGATTACCACTATATTTAGATTAGCATTAAACATTTCTTCGACTAGGCTAATTTTAGGTAAACAAGGTCAAGCTGGAGCGGTTATAAAGACAATGGGTGATTTCGTTTTACAAGGAAATGCTGTAATCGGTTTCATCATATTTATAATTATAGTAATAATTCAATTTTTGGTTATTACAAAAGGTACTGAGAGAGTAGCTGAAGTTAGTGCTAGATTTACCTTAGATGCAATGCCAGGAAAGCAAATGGCGATAGATGCTGACTTAAGTTCAGGAATCATAACGGAAAATGAAGCAAAAGAAAGAAGAACCAATGTACAACGTGAAGCTGAATTTTATGGTGCCATGGATGGTGCTACGAAATTTGTTAAGGGGGATGCAATAGCATCCATAGTTATCACTTTAGTAAACTTTATAGCAGGTGTTGTAATAGGTATGGTTCAAGGTGGTGGAGCATTTCAAGAAGTATTGAGTATATATACCATTGCTACTGTAGGAGATGGATTGATTTCACAGTTGCCAGCACTTATGATTTCTACTGCTACAGGTATGATTGTAACTAGAGCAGCGTCAGATTCTAGTCTTAGTAAAGATTTAAAGAAACAATTTTTATCTCAACCTTCAGTTATGATGGTATGTGGATTTGTTTTATTAGGATTATCGCTTATACCAGGATTTCCCAAAATACAAACATATTTTATAGCAGCAATGTTAATTTTTCTAGGAGCAAAACTTGGAAAAGAAGAAAAAAGAGTTGATGAAAAAGAAGATTCAATTTTACCTTCAGCTACTTCAGAAGAGGCTGTTAGTGAAGAAGAATATTATAAAAATATAGATAATATATATGAATTGATTCAGGTAGATTCTATTGAAATGGAAGTAGGATATTGCTTAATTCCTTTAGTGGATGAAGCTTCTGGAGGCAGTTTTATAGACCGTGTAGTTATGTTTAGAAGGCAGTTTGCAGTAGACATGGGTATGGTTATTCCTTCTGTTAGACTTAAAGATAATGGCTATTTGAATCCAAATGAATATGTAGTAAAGATAAAAGGTGAAGAAATTGCGAGAGGTGAGCTTTTAGTAGATTACTTCCTAGCATTAGAACCAAATACAGTATCAGGTACAATTGATGGTATAGATACAATTGAACCAGCTTATGGGATACCTAGTAAATGGATTACAAGAGATAAAAAAGAGTTAGCAGAAATTTATGGGTATACTGTAATTGATCCACTATCTGTATTAGTTACGCATTTATCTGAAATTGTAAAGGCTCATGCTGATGAATTATTATCAAGGCAAGATGTTAATCAATTATTGGATAATGTGAAAAAAGTAAATCCTTCTATTATAGAAGAAGTTATTCCAAATATAATATCTGCAGGAAAATTACAAAAAATATTAGGAACATTATTAAAAGAAGGCGTTCCAATTAGAGATTTAGAAACAATTTTAGAGACTTTATCAAACTATGCTTCTACAGTGAAAGATGAAGATATGTTAATAGAATATGTTAGACAAGCATTGAAGAGAACAATTACAAGAAAATGGTCTGAAAACGGTCAGATTAAGGTTATTACCTTATCTACAGAAATAGAGAAACTTATAATTAATTCTATTAAGAAAAATGAACATGGATCTTTTTTATCGCTTGATCCAGATACAATTCAAAAAATAGTTACTGAATTATTAGCTCAAATGGATAAAACTAAAGAAATGATGGAAGTTCCGGTTGTTTTAACATCTCCATTTGTAAGATCATATTTTAAACAATTAATAGATCAATTTTACCCAAATACAACAGTTCTTTCATTTAATGAGATAGACAATAGTGTACAAATACAGGCAGTGGCAAATGTAGCAATTTAAGAGGTGCTTATGGATAAATTAACGGATTCGGAATTAGATATCTTGTGGAAAAAATATTTTGAAAACAATGATATAGATGCGAGGAATACAATAGTAGAAAATTATAGTTATATAGTAGAAATTATAGCTAAAAGAATTAGAGGAATGTATCAACAATTCGGTGATTTTGAAGATATTGTTAATGAAGGAATAATTGCCCTCATAGATGCTGTTAGTAGATATGATATGACAAAGGCAAATAAGTTTGAGACATACGCAACTATTAGAATTAGAGGATCAATAATTGACTATATTAGGAAACAATCTTGGATACCTAGAAGAGTTACTCAACATAAAAAAAATATAAGAGAAGCAGAAAAAGAGCTTAGTAATATTTTAGGTAGAAATCCAAATGATTTAGAAGTTGCAAATTATTTAAAAATTGAGTTGAAAGATTACAACAAAATATTATTTGAAATAAATAATGCTAATATAGTATCTTTTGAAGACAAAGTTAATAGAATAATTGGAGCTAATATAGTAAACCCAATGCTTTCTAAAAGCACACCAGAAACACCAGAGAGTATATTAGAAAAAAACGAATTAAGAGAAATATTAGAAAATGAAATAAATAAGCTCAATGATATTGAAAAATTAGTGATTTCATTGTATTATAAAGAGGGAATGAAATTTAAGAACATAGCAGACATTTTAGAAATCAGTAATTCTAGAGTATCTCAAATTCATACAAAAGCTTTAAAGAAATTAAACGTAAAATTAGAAGAATATGAAAATATATAAGGAGTGAATATATGTCTAGAGGATTTTATACATTAACTTCTGCAATGTTGACGCAGCAGAGAAAAATAGAAATAACCAGTAATAATATTGCTAATTTTAATACAGCCGGATATAAAAAACAAGAAGCTGTTACAACAACATTTGGAAGCATATTGATTAACAAATTACAACAAAATGGTATATATGAAAGTAGTACGCCACTTTCTACACAATCATTTATAAGAATTGCTGATGATAATAATATTATTCACTCACAAGGAACATTTGATACTACAGGATTTAAAACAGATTTTGCTTTAGTAGGTAATGGATTTTTTGGAGTTCGTAACCCAAATACAGATGAGATTAGATATTCTAGAGATGGTTCATTTAACATAGATCAAGAAGGATATTTGATTCAGGGTGATAATGGTAGAGTACAAGGTGAGTTTGGAGATGTTTTTTTAGGAACAGACAAGTTTGAAACCGATAATGAAGGAAGACTATTTGTTGAAGGTGAAGAAATTGATAAGATAATGGTATATGATTTTGAGGATTATGCTGATATTGATTCAGTAGAAGAAGGATTATTTAATAGTAATGCTGATCCAATTGAAGTAGATAATCCTAAAATTTTGAATGGTGTGATTGAAAGATCAAATGTTGACTTAACAGATGAAATGACAGATTATATGTCATCTCAAAGGGCACTTCAATCAGCGTCGCAAATTATGAAAATGTATGACAGAGTAGCATCTTCAGCAGTTAACAAAATTGGAAATGTATAGGAGGAAATATGATAAAAGCATTTTATACAGGAAAAACTGGCGCAATTAGTAGTCAAGCGAATTTAGATATTATTTCAAACAATTTAGCGAATATTCAAAATAACGGATATAAATCTCAAAAGGGAGAATTTTCAGATTTATTATATACAAATATGTCTCAAAATGATGGTAGTTTGATGATTGGAACGGGTTCTAAGCTAGATAAAGTCGATTCTGATTTTAGTTCTGGAGCTATATATCCTACGGGATTACCAACAGATTATGCGATAAATGGCGAAGGTTTTTTCGGTATACAGGTTGGAGAAGATATATATTATACAAAATCGGGTAGTTTTCATGAAGGGTATGTAGACGGTGAAAAATATCTTATGTTTGATGATGGATTGGTTTTAGATAATAACGAAGAACCTATTTTATTAGATGAAGTTGGAGAAGATTTCAAAATTGGAATATATGATTTTCAAAATAAAGCTGATTTAGAATTAGCAGGAGGTAATTTATTCAAATTAACGAATGAAGATGCTGAGTTTGAAATTATGGAAGAATCTGAACCTTTACAAGGGTATTTAGAATCCTCTAATGTTGATTTAGCATCAGAGATGACTAGAATTATAAAATCACAAAGAGCTTTTCAATTTAATACAAGAATTATTCAAGTGGCAGATGAAATTGAGCAAACAGTTAATTCTTTAACTTCATAAAAATAAGGAAGGTATGAGATGATAGAGGATAATAATTTAAAAGAAAATGAGAAATTAGATGATGCTGAAAGTGTGAATGAAAATGAAATTTTATATACTATAGAAATAGTTGCTTCAGCTTCAAAATTGAAAGCATATCTTAGAATAAAAACTTTAGATGATAAGGTGAAAATTCCAGCTCAACAAGTTATACTAAAACTTAGAGAGGAAGGAATCGTTTATGGTTTTAATGTTTCTGGAATCAGAAAATATTTGGATAAAAAAGATTTTTTTAAAGAATTAGTTATAGCCGAAGGTAAGCACGCGATAGATGGCAAAGATGCAGAGTTAATATTTAATTTTCAAACGGATGATAAGATTGAGTTTAAAGAAAGAGAAGATGGTTCAGTAGATTTTAAAAATTTAGATAATATAAAATCAATTAATCATGGTGGTCTCTTATGTACTCTTATTCCTGAAACAGCAGGTGAAGATGGTAAAGATATATTTGGAAATATTATTCCAGCAAAGCCAGGAAAGGCAAAAGAGATAAAGGTAGGTAGAAACACTACATTATCAGAAGATGGTTTGAAATTGCATTCAAAAGTTGATGGTTGCATAGTAGTATCGGGGGATACAGTTAATGTAGAAAATATCTATAAAGTGAGTGACGTAGATCAATTAACTGGTAATATAGACTTTGTTGGCTCGGTTCTGGTATCAGGTGATGTTAAAGCTGGATTTAAGATAAAAGCAAAAGGTGATGTAGTAATCAAAGGAATGGTTGAAGCGTGCATGATTGAGACTGAAGGTGACATAACTATTGGTTCTGGAATGAATGGTAGAGATATTGGGCATTTAAAGGCAGGTGGAAACATAACTAGTAAATATCTAGAAAATACTATCGTTGAAGCGGGAAAAAACGTTTTTGCAGATGCAATAGTTAATTCAGATGTTAGCGCAGGAATATCTGTTATTACCAAAGGTAAAAGAGGTGTTATTATTGGAGGAAAGGTTAAAGCTGCTGAAAAGATACAGGCAAAATCAATAGGTTCTAAAAATAATATACAGACAATTATAGTTATAGATTTAGAGGCATTTGTAGAAAGAAACAAAATGAAACTAAAAAATAAAGCTATCATTGATAGAGCAAATGCTCAGATCAAAGAAAAATCTGATACGCTTATAGATTATGATCAAAAAATTAAATATATAGCACCATTAGCTAAAAGAAGTCCAGATAATGCTAAATTGTACAAATTATTAATTTTGAATAAATCAAAACTAAGAAAAGAAATTAATGATTTAAAGACTTTAATAGTTGAGCAGAGTGGTGGAAAAAATGCAGGAAAAATAACTAATTATAAGGTAGTTTGTAGTGGCATAATTTATGCGAATACTAGAATTTCAATAGGTTGGTTAAAAATAAATGTAAGAGATGACATATCTTATTCAAAAATATACAATGACGGTGGTGAGTTAGCAGTTACTCAATTAACACCAGCCGATCTTGAGGAGGACAAAAAATGATGATTAGTAATTTAGATGAGCTAAATGAAATGCATATAGACATATTGAG
>Ga0193963_1001302_pt1 | contig 12495 bp, 11 predicted proteins | sample FB_6_MG_FD_140359 | JGI IMG/M metagenome (GOLD analysis project Ga0193963, IMG submission 140359) | Microbial mat bacterial communities from the Broadkill River, Lewes, Delaware, United States - FB_6_MG | ecosystem: Environmental > Aquatic > Freshwater > River > Microbial mats | place: USA...
AGCAAATGGCTACAACCCGCTCCAGACACACCGGCCAGAAACAGGTACGGATCACCTGACGTCGTCCATTGTTGCTGGATGGCCTGAATGACCTCTTCGTTTCCAGCCGGATAGAAGTTGGCGAAACGGGCATCATCTCGAATGCCCACGGACAAGGTTAATTGAGGGTGTTGTAATGACATGGAGGCTATCGGCCACTCCATATAAAAGTCTGATTGGCAGCGGTTGTTGTCAGGCGTCGATCAAGGCGCAAATTCGCTTTGACTTGCGACCAACTGGCATGAAGCACCAGTTCCAGTGTCATCACATCGGCGGCTATAGACACCACCTGAACCTGCTCAACACCGCTTACCTTACCCGCCACCTGAAGGACTTGTTGAAAATCAGCAAAACTGTCAATGCCACGAATCGTCACGATCTCGGAGTTCGCTGCGCCACTGTGCTCGGTAACACCATAGCGCTCGGAAAAATACACTGCAATCCGGTCGGCCAGCAGTGCTGCAATCGCTGGCAAGCTGTCCGCACGGAAAGAAAGATTTGTTGACTGCCCCTGGTGCTCCAGATATCCGTCCAGCGCCCAGCGGCCACCGCTTTGTTCAACTCGCACTGCCACTAAATTGTTAACGGTATAACGCTCACTGGCGGTGCGAATATCCTGTCGATACAAACCAAACAGCTTGGGCAGCGGCAGGGCCATATCGTCCTGCACATCGCCGGTTGGCCACAGTACCGGGATGCCCCGTTTCACCATGGCTCGGTCAAATCCTGCTCGATCCTGACTCGAATTGGCACTCAGCATCTGTCGGCTCTGCCCGTCAACGCCAACCCACAACATGACGGTCGGACGATTCGAACCCCACACGGGATAGCCCGCCTGACGAACAAACTGCTCGATGGTGGCCGGGTTAAAGACAACGTCCAGCAATGGGCGATTGGTCGTCGAAGCCGATGCAAAACCAAAGCTTTCAACATAACGACTGGCCTGGGCCTTGCGAACCAGTGGACTGGCCAGAACATCCGCATTCCCCGACGCCCGCACCAGCACTTCAAGGAATGCCTTGCGCATGCCCTCTTCACGGGCCGCAGCAGAACGACCATCGACGGCTGTTTGCACACGATAAAGATCAGTGGCCGCACCGGCTTCCAGTACACACAGATTCAAGCCAATCACTATCGCCAAGATTCTGAAGACACGCACTTTGAACATAAATGACATCCTGTTTCGCCTCGCAATGCCAGCTGGCCGAACACGACCGGTTCCGACTGCCATCAGGCAACAGCAGTCTGCAATGGGCCGCATTGTGCCACGACTGGCGATAGGAACAAACATTGCGCCCAAATGGCCTCAAAAACACGGTTTTCAGAGCCTCTTCCAACGTTTTTTTGCCGATGCCTTCAGATGCAGGATGCAGTACCGGCGACAAATCGCTAGAATAGCCCGCTTAATTTGCAGCCACCCTGTGAAACAGAATGACCGATAAAAAACCTTTGAGTTATAAAGATGCCGGTGTTGATATTGATGCCGGAAATGCCCTTGTTGATCGCATCAAGGACGTTGCCAAACGTACACGACGTCCTGAAGTGATGGCCGGATTGGGTGGCTTTGGTGCCTTGTTCGAATTGCCCCAGGGCTACCAACAGCCTGTACTGGTCTCCGGTACAGACGGTGTTGGTACAAAACTGCGCCTGGCGATGGATCTGGGCAAACACGACACCATCGGCATCGACCTTGTTGCCATGTGTGTTAACGACCTGGTTGTCGCTGGTGCCGAGCCACTGTTCTTCCTGGATTACTACGCCACTGGCCACCTCAATGTTGACGTTGCCGCGAATGTCGTCAGTGGCATTGGCGCGGGTTGTGAGCAGGCTGGTGCTGCCCTCGTTGGCGGTGAAACAGCCGAAATGCCCGGTATGTATGAAGGTGAAGACTACGATCTGGCGGGTTTCTGCGTCGGCATCGTTGAAAAAGCCGACATCATCGACGGTACTCAGGTACAAGCCGGTGACAAACTGGTTGCTCTGGCCTCTTCTGGCCCGCACTCCAATGGCTATTCCCTGATTCGCAAGATTCTGGAAGTAGCGGATGCAGACTTGCAGCAGGATATCGACGGCATCACGTTGGCTGATGCTCTGATGGCTCCTACAGCCATCTACGTCAAGCCCGTGCTCAAGCTGATCAACGCCTCTGAAGTACACGCACTGTCGCACATCACCGGCGGCGGCTTCCAGGAGAACATTCCTCGCGTCCTGCCTGAAGGCACCAAAGCCGTTATTGACACCAATAGCTGGCGCTGGCCTGCCGTTTTCGAATGGCTTCAGCAAGCGGGCAACGTCGAAACCCTGGAAATGTTCCGTACGTTCAACTGCGGTGTTGGCATGATGCTGGCCATCCCTGAAGACAAGCTGGATCAGGCCATTGCCTTGCTGAATGCCGAAGGCCAACAAGCCTGGGTTATCGGTGAAATTCAGCCAAAGTCAGCGGATGAAGACAGCGTTGAGTTCACTGGAAGCCGCACGGCATGATGACTGACCAGACCGTTGATACGCCACGCATTGTGATCCTGATTTCAGGCACAGGCAGCAACATGGTCACCATCGCCGAACAAGCCAGAGCCGGAGACATTCCGGGTCTGGTGGCTGCTGTTATCAGCAACCGGCCAGATGTTGCGGGCATTCAACACGCTCGTGATCGTGACCTGCCCACCGAAGTACTGGATCATAAAGCATTCGACAGCCGTGAGGCTTTCGATGCGGCTCTGATCCCGGTGATTGATCAGTACCAGCCCGACCTGGTCGTGCTGGCTGGCTTCATGCGCATTCTGTCGGCTGATTTCGTGCGTCATTACCAGGGTCGAATGCTGAACATTCACCCCAGCCTGCTGCCGAAATACCAGGGGCTGAATACACATCAGCGCGCCATTGATGCTGGTGACGAAGAGCACGGCGTGTCCGTTCACTTCGTGACGGAAGAACTCGATGGTGGCCCTGTGGTCATACAGGCAGCGGTTCCAGTACTGGAAGACGACGATGCAGCTACTCTGCAACGCCGCGTTCAGCAACAGGAACACATTATCTACCCGATTGCCGTCAAGTGGTTTGTCGAGGGACGCCTGAAAATGACCGATAACGGTGTCACACTGGACAAGCAACCACTGCCTGCAAGCGGAGTACGTCTGACCGACTGACTTCATTCACCGAAGGAGTGGAACCCCATGAAACCCGTTATTGTCGGCTTATTTCTGTGCCTTGGACTGGCTGGCCCGGCCCACGCCGTCGTTGATGACAGCGCCGATGCGCTCACTCAATCCGGCAACACCGAAACTGACGGTTCAAAACAGGATTCATGGGGAGATGAGCCAACCTCCTCCACTGGCGAACCCAAGGCGACGCTGACACCATTCAATGCCCGCTATGAAAGTGAATGGAATCTGGGCTGGTTTTCAATCAACATCAAAGGCATCCGTCAGCTAAAACGCCTGGATGACGACCGCTGGGAACTGGTGTTCGAGGCCGACAGTTCAGCGGCTGGCCTCAAGGAAGTCTCTGTTTTTTCTGTCGATGATGGCCAGATTCAACCTCTGGAATACCGCTACCAGGTTTCCGGCCTGGTGACTGAGCCAGATCGTTCACTGGAATTCCGTCCCGACGACGAAATCGTCCGGGATCACAAAAAGAACAAGGATCACACCAACCAGTGGGCGCCGGGCATTCAGGATGCTCAAACCTATATGTTACAAGCCAGCCTGGATTTGATGCTGCATCCGACGCTGCCCCTGAGCTATCCGGTCTTTGAAAAGAAGCGCACCAAGGTCTTCAATTTCGAGATTGTGGGTGAAGAAATCATCAAAACCCGCGCGGGCAAGCTCAACACCATCAAGATTCAGCAAGTCCGCAAGGACAACCGCCGCGTGACGGTCTGGCTGATCAAAGACAAGCAATTCCTGCTGGCTCGACTGGTCGACAAACAAAATGGCAAGACCCGATACAAAATCGACCTGGTCGCCATCGACTGATTCCATCAAGACGCCGCTGACAGCAGTTCCTTATGACCATGGCCCTGGGCCGAAGACAACCGAGATATGCCATGCGCCTCAGTGACGCCGATATTGAACAACGCCTGCATCAACGCAGCATTGTAGTTACCCCTCCTCCCGAAGCCGATGCCATTGCTGGCATCAGTGTCGATTTGCGTCTGGATCACCGTTTTCGGGTGTTTTCCAACAATTCGGCAACACATCTTGATCTGTCTGGCGACCGCCAACAGCTTGAGCGTGACATTGACCGCATCATGAGCAAAGAGATCGAAATTGCGGCGGACGATGCCTTGTACATCCACCCTGGTGAACTGGTCCTGGGAGCCACACTGGAATCCGTGGCCATCCCTGACGACCTGGTTGGCTGGCTGGATGGACGCAGCTCTCTGGCCCGACTGGGGCTTGTTGTTCACCTGACAGCAGGCCGCATCGATCCCGGCTGGAACGGTCAGATCGTGCTGGAGTTTTACAACAATGGAAAACTGCCACTGGCCTTGCGTCCGGGCATGTCCATTTGTGCATTATCATTTGAAACCCTGAGCAGCCCGGCCCAGCGCCCTTACAACAAGCGTCAGAACGCCAAGTACCGCGATCAACAAGGTGCTGTGTCCAGTCGTATATCCAAGGATTAATTCGCTACCACACAATACCTTTTCTATTCTTCTCAAAAATTTCAGAAAAGGTATTGACCCATAAAGAACCATCCGTATAATGCGCACCACTTACTGATGATGTTCCCCGATAGCTCAGTCGGTAGAGCAGTAGACTGTTAATCTATTGGTCGTTGGTTCAAGTCCAACTCGGGGAGCCAATCAGTAAGATAATCCTTCCTTTTGCCATCTGGCAGCGCAGTAAAAAATCCAAAACCATACCATTCAGACACAACATATCGTTGCATTTGCTGTGATTATGTCCGCCTGCAATTCGTTCTATGCTTGCCTTTCAATTCCCGAAGAAAGAAGCACAACGGATGAAACACTACCTGGAATCCACAGATTACATCGACTGGCAGCACCCTGACGTCCAAGAACAAGCTACCCGACTGGCAAATGGACACACCCACGCAGAAACCATCGCCAGCCGCTGCTTCGAATTTGTGCGCGATGAGATCAAACACAGTTGGGACTACCAGCTCAATCCGGTCACACTGTCCGCCTCTGATACGCTCAAACACGGCACCGGATATTGCTACGCAAAAAGCCATCTACTGGCCGCTCTCTTACGCGCTAACGGCATTCCTGCCGGACTGTGCTATCAACGCCTGACCATCGCCGACGCTCCACCCTACTGTCTGCACGGACTTAACGCGGTGTATCTTGAGCAATACGGCTGGTATCGCATGGATGCCCGAGGCAACAAACCGGGCGTTGACGCCGCATTCTGCCCTCCCCGAGAACAACTCGCGTTCCCAATCATGACGGAAGGCGAAGCCGACTTGCCAGAAATCTGGGCGGAACCCTTGCCCGTCGTTGTCAGAACCCTGCAACAAGGCAACAGTTTTCAGGAAGTCGCCGATAACCTGCCGGATATTGAGTTAATCCGATCAGGCGTCCAGCCAAATTAAACGTTTATTTTGATTGCCCAAAACGAAAAAGCCCCGCCGAAGCGGGGGTCACACTATTCGAGCCTGAATAGTGTGGAGAGTGTGCCGGGCGAACCCGGCGAGCATGAAAGAGAGTTTACAGTCTGATCAGAGGCGCTCCCATACCGTGGCAATGCCCTGCCCCAGGCCGATACACATAGTGGAAACACCGTAGCGACCACCTTCCTGTTCCAGCACGTTGATCAGGGTGGTAGAGATGCGTGCGCCGGAGCAGCCCAGCGGGTGACCCAGTGCAATCGCACCGCCATGAATGTTAATGCGCTCGTCAGCGATGTCTTTCAGCTTCAGATCCTTGATGCAAGGCAGAGACTGAGCCGCGAACGCTTCGTTCAATTCCCAGTAATCGATGTCAGTCACGTCCAGACCAGCACGCTTCAGGGCTTTCTTGGTCGCAGGCACCGGGCCATAACCCATAATGGCCGCATCGACACCGGCAACCGCCATACCAACAATACGAGCACGCGGCTTGAGTCCCAGCTCTTCAGCTTTGGCAGCGCTCATCAGCAGCATCGCCGCCGCGCCGTCCGTGATCTGGGAAGATGTACCCGCCGTGACCGTACCGCTTTTGGGGTCAAACGCCGGACGCAGTTTGCCCAGCGTTTCGGTGGTGGTTTCCGGGCGAATGGTTTCGTCGTCCTTGATCAGCACTTGCTTGCCATCAGCGTCGTGGCCGTACATCGGCACGATTTCATTCTTGAACTTGCCGTCCAGAGTCGCCTGATGGGCGCGCTGGTGCGAACGTTCAGCAAACGCGTCTTGCTGATCACGCGAGATGCCGTGCATCTTGCCCAGCATTTCAGCGGTCAGGCCCATCATGTTGGACGCCTTGGCGAAATACTTGGACGATTCCGGGTTGTGATCAAAGCCGTGAGTCATTTCAACGTGACCCATGTGCTCCACACCACCGACCACAAACACGTCACCGTTACCGGTCTGGATCGCTTGGGCGGCAGTGTGAATCGCCGACATTGCGGAACCACACAGACGGTTAACGGTTTGAGCACCGGCTTCTTTGGGAACAGCCGTCATCAGGCCAATCTGACGAGCAACGTTAAAACCCTGCTCTTTGGTCTGGTTCACACAGCCCCAGATGATGTCTTCCACCAGCTTGGCCGGTACAGCCGGGTTGCGCTCAAACAGCGCGTTAATCAGGTTGGCGGACAGCTTTTCAGCCCGAACATGGCGGAATGCACCGCCTCTGGAACGGCCCATGGGCGTACGAACCGCGTCGATAACCACAACGTCATTTGGATTCAAGGTTGTCATGCAGAGGTCTCCTGGTTCGCCACTCAAGCCTTGGCCTGAGCGAAGTAACTGTCACCGGCAGCGGCCATTTCACGCATGCGTCCGGTGGGTTCGTAGAGCTTGCCCAGTTCACTGTACTGGTCACACTGTTCCACAAATTGCGCAATGCCGACCGTGTCCATGTAGCGGCATGCACCACCACGGAACGGTGGGAAGCCAATACCGAAGATCAAACCCATGTCGGCTTCAGACGGCGTGTCCACGATGCCTTCTTCCAGACAGCGAGCAATCTCGATGCACATCGGGATCATCATGCGCTGAATGATTTCTTCATCACTGAAGTCACGCTTGTCACCGCACACAGGTGCCAGCAGTTCGTAGACAGACTCGTCGACGACTTTCTTCGGCTTGCCTTTCTTGTCGGTTTCGTAAACGTAGAAGCCCTGGTTGTTCTTCTGACCGAAACGCTCGTTTTCGTACATCACGTCCATGCCGGTCTTGAAGTCGGCCTTCATGCGATCCGGGAAACCCGCCGCCATCACTTCGTTGGCGTGGTGACCGGTGTCGATACCAACAACGTCAAGCAGGTAAGCTGGCCCCATCGGGAAACCGAACTTCTCCATCACCTTGTCGATTTTCTGGAAGTCCGCACCGTCACGCAGCAGCGCAGCAAAACCGGCGAAGTAAGGGAACAGCACGCGGTTCACCAGGAAGCCGGGGCAGTCGTTCACCACAATCGGGGTTTTGCCCATTTTCTTGGCGTAGGCCACCACGGTGGCCACCGCTTCTTCTGAGGTCGCTTTACCGCGAATCACTTCCACCAGCGGCATCATGTGTACCGGGTTAAAGAAGTGCATACCGAGGAAGTTTTGCGGACGCTTGAGGTCTTCGGCCAGCAGGTCGATTGAGATGGTCGAGGTGTTGGACGTGATGATGGTGTCTTCGCTGACCTGACCTTCCAGTTCTGCCAGTACCATTTTCTTGACCTTCGGATTTTCAACCACGGCTTCCACCACGGTATCCACATCACCGAAGTCGCCATAGCTCAGCGTTGGACGAATGCGGTTCAACGCTTCACCCATCTGCAACGGCTTCATTTTCTTCTTCTCAACGCGGCGGGACAGCAGCTTATTGGCTTCAGACAAGCCCAGCTCGATGCCTTCTTCGTTGATGTCTTTCATCATGATCGGCGTGCCTTTATAGGCCGACTGGTAGGCGATACCACCGCCCATGATGCCCGCACCCAGAACCGCTGCCTTGTTGGTCGGTCTGGCTTGCTTGTCGTACTCTTTGGCCTTCTTCTTCAGTAACTGATCGTTCAGAAACAAACCGATCAGTGCCTGACTTTCGGTGCTCTTGGCCAGCTTGGCGAAGTTTTTGGCTTCTGTTTGAATCGCCTTGTCCCGCGTCATGGACGCATGCTTTTGCATCGTCTTGATGGCCATGATCGGAGCCGGATACTGGCCCTTGGTCTGACCCATCACAAAGCCTTTGGCGGTCTCGAACACCATCATGGCTTCCATGGCGTTGAGCTTCATCTTGCCGGTTTTATCAGCCCGACGCTCGGCCCAGTTGATCTCACCGGAGATCGCCGCTTGCAGCATGGCGATGCCGTTGTCACGCAGGGTTTCCAGTGGGAATACCGCATCCACCGCACCATCGCTCAGCGCTTTGGCGGCTTTCTGCTCGGTGCCCATGCAAATCCACTCGATGGCGTTATCGGCACCAATAACACGCGGCAAACGTACGGTGCCGCCGAAGCCTGGCATGATGCCCAGTTTCACTTCCGGCAAACCGATTTTAGCGCTATCTGCCATCACTCGAAGATCGGTCGACAGCACCATTTCCATACCGCCGCCCAGTGCCATGCCGTTAATCACGGTCAAACTTGGCACCGGCAGATCTTCTACCGCACTGAAAATGGCATTGGCTTCCAACACCCATTCAATGATCTGGTCTTCCGGCCCGGCAAAATAACCACCGAACTCGGTGATATCTGCTCCGACAATAAAGGCTTCTTTCGCCGATGTGACCAGAACACCTTTGACGCTCTGATTATCCGCAATGGCCGCAGTGGCTTCTTTCAGCTCATTCAGCGTATCGAGATTGAATTTGTTGACAGATTCGCCTTCCAAGTCGAACTGCAACTCGGCGATGTCACCCTCGATCATGCTTACCTTGATGGCTTTACCTTCGTAAATCATCAACAGATCTCCCAGTGGATGTTGTTGGAACGTATGGGTCTGCATGGAGAAACAACAGAAATCCCCGTCATGACGAGGTCAGAAAATGCCTGCAGGTTCATTCTTATTGTTATCACCAAACACTCTTTCAAACAGTTGATTCATACGACCGTTTGAATCAATAGGGCAAACAATCGTTGAAAACACTCAGGTTGTCAACAGCCAACCAGCCTAAAAGGACAGTTTGACCCAAATTCACTGGCGACTTTATCCAATCGTTCCAGGTGACGAGAGTTACCCTGACGATCGACTCTCCCTGGTATCGATAATAGTAGATACCTCAATAGCAATTCTGGTAAAACAACCCGACAAGCAGACACCCCCTCCAAACGGATCATTTCAGAAGGACCCCGGAGTACTGATACACTGGGCATCGAAAGGAATCTCTATCTATAAAAAACAGATCTGGTACGTGTCTGCCAGACGATAATGAATAAAAGAGATCGTGATGAAGAATATTCGAACACTTTTCCTTGGCCTTGCCCTGACGTTCACCAGCACGCTTGTCAGTGCAGATCCAAACCAGCTACTTAGCCACTTCCAGCATATGCGACTCAGCAGCATCAGCAGCCTGTCTCATTTTTTCATGTTCAGCGGCCTGAATGCTGACCAGAAATACGAACGCCGCATGATGAAAGATCTGGAGGAATTCTCCAATGCACTGGAAGCTGCTCGCGGCATGGTGGCAGGCGGCGCACCGGGTGAACACCTGCAGAACATTGAGTCCAAATGGAAAGCCTATACAGAAAAGCTGGCAACGCACCAGAAAGTTGTGGCCGACATGGGGCAAATTGGTTCTGAAGAGTCCATTGCTCTGGGAACCCAGGGCAACTCTTTGACTGCTGCCATCAACAAGGCATATGAGGACATTGCTGCGACCGGAAAAACCAACCCCAAAGTTGAAGAAGCCCGCAGCCTGGCCATTCTGTTACAGGAAATGACCACCCAATACGCCGCTTCCGGCGCTCTGGACGATGCCAGTGCCTTCCACACAGGTGAATACAAACGCAGCATGGCAGATATGACCAAAACCTTTACCGATAACCTTGGCAAGCTGTCTTACAAAGCCCGCAACCTGAATACTGGCCTGTTGCTGGACGACATCAGCAGCAAGTGGAGCATGCTCAGCAAGTCGCTGAATAATCAGGATGGCAACGGCGTTCCGTTTCTGATCATCAGCTACAACGACCGCATTATTCATCATCTGGAAGAACTGGAAGGCATGGTGCGCTAAACCACCTGCCTCAGCACCGATCCAATGCTGCCACCAAGCAACGAAGTGGCAGCGTTCCTTCCGCTTTACATCCCGCTTCCTGACAACAAAGCCTCTACTCCGATATAAAGCCAATTACAGCACCGTCTCCAGCTCGCATTCTTCATCCACAAAACACACCACTTTTTTCATCATGGCGTCGTATTCCGGGTTAAAGGTGCCTCGGCGCAGGTAGCGTCCGTTCAGTTTCCCCTGCTCTTTCAGCAGTTTGGGATTTTCACCAAATACCGAGTTGTTATCGTCGCTTTGGCAGGCCTGATAGTCTGCTTCGGTGCCGTTGGCTTCGTAGTATTTGCAGTGACGGTATTCACCCTTCAGGCCGTAGTGCGGGTTGGTTGGTGGCAGCAGCACACCAAGGTGTGATTGGTTGAGAGTCTGGTAAGACGCATCCATAGTCAGTGGAGAGGTTTCGATAATATGGTCGCAATTCAACGCCGGGTTGGCTGAGATTTCCTGATTGATCTGCTTATCGGCGGAGGCATACCACAGCAGCAGTTTGCGTTCTGCCGGGTTGTTGTAGCAGAAGAATTCGCGTGCGGCGCTGGCTTTGACGGTGGTGTCGTCAGCGGTTGCGACCATCATCACCGGGATATTCAGGGCCTTGTCCGGTTGCACCATGTCTTTGGTCAACAGATAGAACTCGGCAGCGGCGTTGTAGGAGAAGGATTCGTAGCGCGCCGCGTCCCGTTCCTTGTGCTCACTCATCCAGGTGGTGACGTGGCGTACCCAGGGGGCCATAAACGCCATACTGCTGTTAGCTTTGACGGCGGGTGCCATCATCACCACACTCTGGATTTTATCCTTGCGCGGCTGACCATCCGCCACCGGGTGACGATTGAGGTAATCCACGGTCAGTGAGGTGCCGGTTGAATAGCCCACCAGATGCAGCTCCTGCACCGCGTCTTCCTGTTGGAAGCTATTCACTCCGTAATCCACAATCTTGCGCCAGTCGTGATGGCTCATCTTGAGTGTGTCACCGGGCCAGGTGCCATGACCGGGCAGCAGCACCGAGCGAATCAGCGCACAGGGATACGCACTGCGCAGGGATTCGGCCACACTGCGCAAGCTGAATGGCGAGTCGGTCAGGCCATGAATCAGCAGAAAGCCCTTACCGGTTCCAGGTGCTGGAGATGGATCGGACTGCTCACCTTCCGGCGCGCAAGCTTGCTGATCCGCTTGCCATTCAAACGGCGCTCGCATGATCGCAGCCTGTTGTGCGGTGTAATCGCCCAAAAATCCAACGTGCTGAGGCGACTGTGTCATCCCTTCCATCGCCGCCAGAATATTCTTGTGGCTTTGTTGAGTGTAATCCTCAAAGGGCATGGATTGCTCGGGTATCAGGGCGGGGTGGTTGCTTGGCGACAACCAGGGTTCCGGCGTACTGCATCCAACCAGCGTCAAACCGGCACAGCACAGCCACTGCCAATGTTTCATTGCATCATTCCTTGTTCAAACAGTCATGGGGCCAATTCTATGGCATTCATGAGTGATCGGCATGACAGGTTGCCACATTCATCCTGCGGTGATCGTTGGTCTGGCTTTTCGCGCTGCCAGAAACGCGACACAATAGCGCTTCCACTATGATAAGGACGTGTTATGAGCATCAGATTAATCGAAGGAGACATCACACAAGCCAGAGTGGATGCCATCGTCAATGCTGCGAATCCGGTGATGCTGGGAGGTGGCGGTGTGGATGGTGCGATTCACGCTGCCGCCGGGCCTGCGTTGCTGGACGCTTGCCGACGCGTCAAAGCCATCCATGGAGTGCGTTGCCCAACCGGCGAAGCCCGTATTACCACGGCCGGTGATCTGAATGCTCGTTATGTCATTCATACCGTTGGGCCGGTGTATCACACTGCGAATGATCCCGAAGCCCTGTTAATATCCTGTTATCGACAGTCTCTGGCACTGGCCCAGATGCACCTGTGTCGCTCTATTGCATTTCCGGCCATATCCTGTGGCATTTATGGATACCCCATTGAAGACGCCGCCGATATTGCGCTGGATAATTGCCAGCAATCGGAATATTCCGACTTGGTTATCCGGTTTTATTTATTTGGAAAAACAATGTATTCCATTTGGTCAGATATGCAATAA
>Ga0193963_1001303_pt1 | contig 12492 bp, 16 predicted proteins | sample FB_6_MG_FD_140359 | JGI IMG/M metagenome (GOLD analysis project Ga0193963, IMG submission 140359) | Microbial mat bacterial communities from the Broadkill River, Lewes, Delaware, United States - FB_6_MG | ecosystem: Environmental > Aquatic > Freshwater > River > Microbial mats | place: USA...
CCTTTTCTTCTACTAATTGATAAAAACTTTTCTTAGGATAAATAACTTCAATATCTTTTCTTTGTTTTAATACATATCTAATCTGTGCTTTTGCTCCAATAGTAGTAAAACTATGAACTATCTTAACTTTTAAGTTTATTTTTTTTGCTATATGTTTGATTACATCACTATCTTTGCCACCACTATAAGCAAGATAATATGCTTCATCAGAAGGTTGATATTTAAGCATTATATCAACAGCTTCTTTTTCAAGAATTTTAATTCTAGATTCCATAACCACCTCCAATAGTAAATACATACTATATCATTAAAAGTGATAAGTCAAGTAGTTTTTATTTTTTTATCAATTTGCTATAGGTACAATTAGGAGCAGTCCATTTCTTTATTAGATAACCAAAACCACCACAATTCTCACACTTATGAGTTTCTTTATGTTTATGCTCTTGATCCCATTGTTTATATAAACCAGTACCACTGCATTTGTTACATCCTTTTACATTTTTATCTTCATAAAATAATGCACTTAGCTCACTATTAAACTCTGTTCCATCTGATGAAACAAAAACTTCTTCTCTTATAATCTTTTCCTGTTTAGTTGCCATAATAAATCCTTAAACATTATTGTTTTTATTAAATAAATTTCTTGCTATTTCTACTAAATTATCCCTATCAAGTTTTATTGCATCACCATTTTTATTTTCAAAAGTAGAATAATCTTCACCTGAATCTTCAAGATTTAATGACTCTGCTAATTCTATAAATCTCTTCTTTATATCTATCTTTTTCTTTATTTTAAATTCTTTCATTTAGACTCACAAAAAATACAGTTTACTATTTTATTTATTTTATTATAAAGAATAATTAATATTAACAAAATAATAATTAAAGGACTATAAGCAATTAAGGTAAAAGGATTTGAACTTGATACAATTAGAAATAACGAGATTCTTTCTTTCACTTTTAACCTTTACATTAAATTTCAATATTTAATTCTTCTGATTCCACCATTTCACGACATTCAGGATTAGATAAATCTATATTAAGTTCCTTTTGCTCTTCTGGAGATACAAAAGGAATATGGGAGTCATCAAGCTTAAATGATTTACTTTTTAGAGATATATCTAAATCAAGTTCATTTAATATCTGATTAATAAAGCTTAATTTAGGATCAAGCTCTCCCTTTTCGAATTTCAATATATGTTTAGGTTTTAGTTTAACTCTTTTAGCAAACTCTTTAATTGTCAAATCATTCTTTTTTCTATATTCAATCAACTTAGTTATTAATTCATATTTCAATTTTAAATTATCAAATTCTTTCTTAAGCTCTGCATCATTACTTAGAGATTGAGCAATCATATCACTTAGTTTCATCTTTTGTTTTCTCCTAATGTATTGTTTCAGATAAAGCTTTTAATTCATCTTTAACAATACTAAACTTAACTTTAGTAGTTGCATTTCCATGATGTAATTCAAAAATTGCATAATTACTATGATTTTTGTTTAAAAAATTCAATAAAACAGTTAAAGACTCTTGAATCTTAAAATTGCTTTTTTTTTCATTATCTTCTTTCTTCTTAGTTAACTCATCCATTTTTTACCATTGCTTAAAGAAATAACCTTTACCATGTATCCTATTTTCTATGAAACATGATTCATATGTTACTTTTTTATTCTTTAATAATCTCTTCATTACTTTTTTCAATTTCTTAACTGAATATCCAGTTTCTTCACTTAAAACATCATAACCTCTCCAAAAACCTTTATATTCACCATCTGAAGCCCAACTTTTAATTACTTTTAAAACATTTTTATCAGTAATATGCTCAGGCTCCCAACTAGGAAGAACTTCCATATCAAAAAAAACTAAATCAAATTCTTTATATTTTACAACATCCATATTATCTCCTTAATCAATATTGTTAGATTCTTCAAGAAGTTTATATAATTGAATATCTATTTCTTCACTTTCATTTTTCAACATATCATATTCAATCTTTGCTTCATCATAACTACTAAACTCAGATACTTCTGAAACCATCCAGTTTCTAACTATGTAAGGGTTTTTAATTTTTTCACTTAATAGATCTGATCTTGGATTAATAACCTCTTCATTTATAGTATCTACAAACTTTTTATACTCATTAACAAAATTTTCCCTCTCAGTAAAGTAATCTTGATTGGTTTGTTTTACATAATAGTTTGTTTGGTGATAATTCTCATAAACAGATACTACATGAACATATAAATTATCTATCTTAACAATAGTTGATAAATTCAAAGGATTAAACCCAATAATTTCATTTAGTAAGTTAGATATTTCAAAATCATCTTTATTATAAGGAGCAATAACTTTCTTAAAGTCATTACTTTTTTTAAATTCATCAACAAAATACTTCTTTAAAAAAATTAACTTATCTTCACTCAGCATAAATTTGCCTCCTTTAATATTTCTCTCTTATGATTCTCTGAAAAGTGATTAATGGTCAATATATAATTTTCATCTTCTTTATTGTATGTGAATTCAATATGCTTATTATATTCTCCAAGTTTAAATTTAAGCCTATGAGCTGTATATGCGTCAACAACTATAATTGAGCTATCTAAATAGTGAACAGGTTCAATGTGGTTGTATTTGGGAGTCTCAGCAAGTATTCTTATAAAAGTAAGTAAAGCAATTATCCCTAATAATGATATTACAATGTAGTTTTCCATGTTCCTCTCCACAAAATATAAACCTAGTATATATTATTAAGAGTAATAAGTCAAGATTAATTAATAGGATAAGCTCTTACATGAATAAACATACCTTTAGATGAAGAAGAAGTCAATCTTAATCTAGGTTTTCCTCCAACTGATACAATTTCAATTGTTGCATCATCTGTATCATTAGATACACCTGTTGATGTAATTCCTGTTGTTGTTGTATGAGCTTGAGTAACATGACCATTAAGTACACTTCCAGTAATACTACCTGCTTTATAAACTTGAGTTCCTGAAAAATCATAATTTAAAAAATAATCAAACCTTACAGCAGTATTAGCTCCAATAGAAGTTGTAACACTTCCTGCTGCAAATATAGATAGCTGTTCATATAATGTTTCTACATTTAAACTTACTCCATCAACAAATTCTACATTCAATGATGAATCAAGAGAATCAGCACTTCCTATTCCACCAAAAACTTTAACCCAAGTTAAAGGACTTGCAGAACCTTTACCTCTATAGACAATTTTATCATATTCATTAAATACTGTAACTCCATCATTCACACTAGCTTGATCATTTGTCCAATTAGTACCATCAAAAGTAGCAACAACATCATCTGTTGGAAATCTTGTTGCAACACCTGCATTACCTGCAATAACAATTCTATCACCTATTGTTGGAACTGAAATTATATCCCAAGTAGTACCATTATGAATACTTATGCTTTCATTAGTGGTATTTACCCACATATCTCCTTCAGTACCTGCTGGTTGTACAGTACTTTCAGTATAAGCATTTTCAGAACTACTAAAAAAGTAAACCACACTATCTTTCCAGTCTAGTGCTTTTACTTCATCTTCAATAGCAGATTCAATTTTACTAGAAGACCATAATACATCTGTTGCAGCATTTGCAGTATCATCAATTGTAAAATCACTAGTTGTAAAAGCTGTACCTGCATTATCACCTGTTAAAATAACACCTTTAGAGCTATCACTTGCATCTACATCAGATAAATCGTTTAAACTGCTAGCTAATCCAAGAGAGTTGTCAATACCTTTCAAATGGCTTGTTAACTCATCTAAACTTGTAGTATATGCTGCTGCTAATACAGGAGTATAATTAGTTGGATTCCAGTCAATATCTAATTTATCACCATCAAGTTCTGCATTAGCTCCACTAACAAGAGCTGATTGATTTAGATAAATACCATTACTGTTTAAACCTATTCCCCATACAGGATTATTTTTTATAAGTAGTTGTCCACCTATAAAATGTAAACCTGAAGAACCTGATACAATATCAATTGTAATTTCATTACTTCCATCTATATTTATTCCATTTCCACCTGTATATTCTGTGTTTGTATCAGTAGCATTTATGGTTATATGAGTTCCATTATCAGAAAGAGAAATATTATAACCTGCTGTCAACTCCTTTATTTCATTTGTAGGAATATTAACTAAAGATTCATCTCCTCCACCTGCTGTTACTAAAACTCCATTAGGAATAATTGACCATACCATTGAACCAGATGTACCTTTTCCTGTCCATATAGCATCATCATACTTAGAATAAATATTTACATACTCATCAACAGTGTAATTATAGTCAAAATCAATCCAATTATTATTTAATATTGTATATATAGAATCAGATGTAGGGAAGTAAGTTCCTGCTCCTGGTGAAGCCATAACTAATACTCTATCACCATTACTAGGAGTAATAATAGTATTCCAAGCGATTCCATCATAAACCTCAATACTTTTAGACAATGTGTTTACATAAATATCACCATTTGATGGTAATGCAGGCTTAACTCCTCCTTCTGTATAGGTTTCTCCATTACCAATAACCAAAAGCACACTATCTTGCCAATCTCTATTATTTAGAATTTTATCACTAATACTAGAACTACCTGTAATATTTATAGTAAATTGATTTCCTGAACCTGCAACATATCCACCCACAGATCCTATTAATATACCTTGAGTATATGTAGAACTTAACCCATTTGATGAAACCCAATCTTCATTCAAGTATAATGCTCCATTTCGTGTAACATTTGGAAAATCATCATTATCTACTTGAATAGAACCACTTCTTAGTATTTTAATATCAGCAGTTGGGCCTCCACTTTTTGCAACAGTGGAAATACCTACAAATATAGATTCCTTTCTAAATGAAGAAGTATAATAACTATTATAAAATAGTACAGGAGAACCTATATTATAACGACTATTTGTCGTTATAATCTCTGTTATATTTTTTAATTCTGAATCACCTTTTACTATTAAACCATTTTTTATTACTGTTTCACCTGACATTTTAAACCTCTAGTATTATACCTTTTTTATATAATTTAATTCTTCTTCTTTATTTTCTGTAATTAATAATGTTTCTAATTTAGGGGGAAATCCATAGAAGTTAAATCTTATGTCTTCATCTTTACTGATAGTCTCTTCAATTTCATCCATTTAAAAATCCATTTAAAGTGTATATTTTTATATATTTTTTCTTTAATCTTCTATTAAGTCATGAAGAATTAATAAATCCATTAATGAACGAGGTATTTCATCTGGAATAGCTACAAGAGATATTGCTCTTAATTCTAAATCTATTTCTTCTTTTAGTATTAAAGCTAATTCATCACTTTTTTCTTTAAAATCCTTTAATTCCTTTTCATATTTAGAGTCTAACTCAGATATAATATCTTTAACGACTTTACTTCTTGCAATTCTGTCATTTTGTATCTCTAGAGCCAACTCTTTAGATAGGCTACCTGTAGTGGTCATTACTTCATCTTCTTTCTTTTGTAATTCACTGTTAATATTGATACTGATTTGACCATTAGGTAAAGGTAAAGGTTGACCGTTTTTATCTTTAACAGCATAAGGAATTAGAATTTTATTCATAAAATCTTTATCATATTCTGCTCTAATTTCCCTGTTATTTTTATCAACTTCTTCCAAGGGAATCAATAAGTCAGCTAATGTTTTTAAGTTTTTAGATATAAAATACTTAAAAGATACTTTTCCTATATCTTTCAAACCTCTAAGTGAGTGATTTAAAGATAATGCTTGTTCATTGGTCATTGTTACTTTTCTATTCATATAGTTCTCCATTAAAAAAAATAATTATATATCATCTTTAATCTGAAATCAAGATTTATTTAAAGTTAAGTATTTTAAAAATAATTTTAAAATTATATAAAAGATTATAATATTAAATTTTAGAGGTTTAAACATGGCTAATGAACAAGTTATAGAAAATGGTGTAATAATAAATAATGGGGCTGTTCGTGTAAATTTACCTGAATCGGTAAGTGTACTTAATGGAAGTATAAATGCAGCAACTGAAATAGATGTTGGTTCAAGATTTTTAAGAGTTTTCTCAAAAAATGGAGCTGTTTATCATGAAATTTTCTACATAGACAAAGGTATAAATGGTGATATTAGTCTTAATATAAATAGCTACAGTACTGTAGCTCCTGAAAACACATTAAATATAGCATTAAATGATGGAGGTAACAGGGCTACTAAGAAATTCATGTATATGCATTATGATGGTGATGACTTGATAAGTATATTTAATGAAGGTTCTGTTGTTATTGGTGGAAATGGTGGCTTTGATCATAGATTAGTTATTGCAGGAGACTCAGGGAATTATAATGATTCAAGTGATATTGATGTTGGTATTGGTGGTTTAGAATTATTCCTTAGGAGTTCAGCTAGTTACTTTCTAATGACTAAAACTCAAGGATTGAATCATGGAGCTATAACTTTTTTACCTACAAATGTAGTTTTTGGAATGGAAGCATTGAATAATTATGGTACTAAGTTAAAATCCTTTGGTGATAATCCTTTTATCTTTGAGGCGTTGAGAGACGCTCCTAATGGAAACCCTGGAGTATTGTTTGATATTAAAGACTTAAACACAGGTGTTATTGTAGATACTCCTGATGAATTCATCTCCTTTGAAATTAGTAACAATGGAACTGAGTTAAGCAGATTATATGCAGATGCAACACTTGCACTTGGGTCAACTTACTCTAAGGGTAAATTGTCAATAGGTGGAGGCTCATCAGCAAATATAGATGTTGGGGATTCAGGAATAGAATTGAGACAAGGAGAGTTAACTGACTCATTTTTCATTACTAAGTCTTTAACTCTATCTCATTCTTACACTGGATTAAGTAATAATAAGATATTTTTTGAAATGAAAAAAGTATCTGAAACATCTGGTGGTACAGGAGGTGGAGTTGAAATAACATCATTAAATAGTGAGTTAAATAAAGATGCTCTTTTATTTACAACAGTACATAATATGTCAGGTACTACTGTATCATCAAATCTAGCTAATGAGCCAAGAATAATTAAAAGTGCTGTTAATTTTTTAATAAAAGATAATAATGGAAATAACTCTGAAGACAAAGCTAGTTTATTTACCATTCAAAATCAACCTAAAAGGGTTTATAGTGATATGCTTCCTATTTTGAACAGGTATTCTTCTCAATTTATAACAATATCTGGAGATATTAGTTTAAATCAATATCAAAGGTTTGATATTAAAAATATATATACTACTCAGACATATGGTGTAAACAACTACACTAACTCTGATGATAGTTTTATGAGTTCTTACACTGATACATTTAGGATAGCAAGAATATCTACAGATACTTACAATAATAGGGCATTAACAGGAGGAGTGCTATTATCTGCTTATAATGGTGGAGCGGATAATGTATTTAAGTTTCATGGAAGAGTCAATAGTGACAATTCCAATAGTGCAGTATTTAGCTTTTATGCTGACAGGGCAGATAGTGTAAATAATAATGACACATATCTAATTAAAAATTCTATTATTTATAAAGTAGAATATAAGTATGATAGTGGTAATAATAATATGCTTATGGGTATTGCAGGCTTAGGAAATAATGGAGAATATGTATATGATATGACCTCGATTGGAAAGAATACTATCATTCAGAACAGTGGAACAACATCTATATTTAATCAAGTAGTACACCCTAAAGGCGATCCTAATATATTTATATCAACAATGGGTACTGAACCTACTCTTCCCGAACATTATAATTATGGAATAGTAGGATTTACAACAAATCTCATACCAGGATCACCTGGTATAATGCAATCTTATATCACAAGAAATGGTGGTTTTTGGTCATTGAATTCAAGTAAAGCAAGTATATATCTAGGACATGATGCAACTGTTTTAGATTTAAAATACCCATTATCTGACCATGTAAAACTTAATGGTGCTTCAGCAGGAATCACACTATCTGATTCAGGTAACATAATAGCAGGTTATATTAATGATTTAATGCCTGATCGATATAGCTTTTTTAATGTAAGTAAGTATTCTAGTACAGGTGGAGGAGTAACTATAAATACAATTAACTCCGATAATACAATGCTAGGCTCACTTTATTTTAAGGTAATATCTAAAGGAGTAGATGAAAATGACTCAAAGAATGACAGCAATGATTTTTATGCTCCAATAATGTTTGATGTAGCAAGAACACCTGGAGGAAGTGGAACACTTAAAGATACAACATATGCTTTTCATGGTGCAGGTAATCTTCTTATACTGAGAAATGGAGATGCTAGTGAGACAAGTAATCTTAGAAAAGAAGTCTTTATAATAAAAGGAAGTGGTAAGCACATCATTAATGTTCATGGAGCAAGTGATAATAATATGGAGTTTAGAACCTATATAGATAATGGAGGAAACCCCCATATAAATCATGGATTAAATTCACTGAATTCCAAGCCTATAAAAACAGATACTTTTGGAGTTATTGGAGCTTATGATATTCTTTCAGGAGGAATGGTAATATCAGGCATTACCGAATTGCCTGGAATAGCATTAACAATAGAAGGTATAGTTAGCTCTAGCTCTGCTAGTTCAATTGGAGGTGTTGTTATAAATTCTTCGTATAATAATTTAGGAGTAATTAGTTCAATTGGGAATAATCAAACTCTTTTAACTGTAAGCAATAAAGATGTCGAAAAATTCTCTATTAGAGGGGATGGAGCAATAAGAACAAGAGGTCATAATAATGGTAATGCCACTAATTACTTGCTTGGAGGCGGAATAAGTCTTCACGGCTATGACAGTGTAAATACAGGATATCAGGATAGAAAATATTTAATATTATCTGATTATTATGTAGCTCATGGCAAAGCGAATGTAGATACTTCAACTTTCTTTGATGTAGGTAAAATATACTACTATACAGGTGGAGCATTACTTAGAGGTTTCACTGACGATGACAGTAGTACAGCTGTGAATAATGAGGTTGCTTTTGAAATTCAAGGGACAATTCAAAAATCTACGGCATTAACTACAACTACTAGTACTGCATCTAAAGGTGTTATTCATATGCAAGCTACTAAGAATAATGGAAACACAGTAATAGGAACTAATGAAAACATCTTAACAGTAGGAACTAGTGTAAGTACTACAGAATATACTAAAATGGTATTAAAAGGAAGTGGAGCATTATATTTGGATTCCACATTAACTCAAAATGCTTATGATGATCAAGATGATATAAAATTGGCTGAAACAGCTCGTTTTATGTTAGCAGGATGGGATGATAAAGTTTTATCAGAAAGTAAACAACAATTAGAAAACTTAGGTATAATGGATAATGGTTTTATGAATGTTCAGAAAATGCAAGCTTTACATCTTGGAACTATGGGTCAATTATGGAATATGATTCGTAATATGGGAAAAGAACTTGGTTATGATGAATCTAAACTTCTTCAAATGGCAAAAGAATACTAGAATTTTACAACTTCCAATAGTCTTTTATAATCTTCAGGTATTTCATTATACATTTCTTTTGCAACATTTCTGATAGTGTAATGTGCAGATCTATCTAATCTTAATTTTAAAAAATGAACTAAACTCCTTAAATTAAATGTTAACTGTAATGTATAATAAAAAGAAGCAGGTAAAGCCATGGAAATATGATCCAGTTTATTCTTCTTACTTTTAAGCAACTCTTTTACACCTGCAATTGTTACAGCCATTAAAGCATCTACATCAGGGTTACCTGTTCTTTCATATTCTACTTTTATTTTTCTTAAAGCATATCTTGAAGAAGTAACTGTCATGGATGTTCCTATCCTATGTCTACTTAACTCTAATAAACATTTAGCACTACATTTTATATCAAAAACTATCATAGAATGTTCTAATACAGAGCTATGATTTGATGTATTGTCATTTCCTAGTGCAACTCTTTGGATTAAATCTAAATCTTTATCTCCTATAATATTAGGATCTATTGTATCTGACTTCTTTTGTGAATTTCTTGAAAATCTTAATCCTCTTGCAATAAGGCTTAAATTTGTACTATCTACTAATTTTGCTTGATTCATTTTTCTCCTTATATAAATGAATTTTCTGTCCAAATATCTATAATCTCTTTAATTAAACTAGGTTCTTCCTTAGAAATTATCTCAACAGGTATTTTATTATCTTTTGATGAAAAAATTGGATTACTAAAAACTTCATCAATAAAGCTAGCTGCATATCCAAAACCACCATCTAGATCTATTACTACGCTAGCATTATGTTTTCTTGCTTCTTCCATCTGAGGAATTAATACATCTTTAAGAAGTAGTTCTGCAGAAAAATCTCCACTATCAATAGTTCTTCCACCAGGAGTTTTTGAGAAATCCTCAGCAATAGATATAAATAAATTTTTAAAATTATTAGTTTTTCCTGTTCCACTACAATGATTACAAGTAACATTTACCCAATTATCAATTTTTATAACCCCTTCTCCATTACAATAACTACAGGTATAATCCTTCTTCATTATTCTGCTCCTTTATCTATATAATCTTGAAAACTAAAACCTATAGCTTTACCTATATTATCAATTTGGGAATATGTAAAAATTCCCTTTTCTAACTTCTTTGTTAATTCTGATATATATTTATTCATCTTTAATTTATATTCTATCCCATGCTTTGTTTGTCCTAATATAACATTTTTATTTACACAGGAATCAAGAAAAGTCCAATCTTTAACTCTCACCTTGTTCCAGAAGATTTTATGCTCATTACTATTAGAAGCTATATAAAAGAAATTCTTAGTTACTTTCATGATGATAAAAATATAATAATCATTATATTTTTTTCTATAGTAAAGTACATTTTCACCTACTTTAGGTTTAAGAGTAGTTACAATATGATGCTTCATATCATTTTTACTAAATGAATATGGTGGATTGCAAGTACATCAACTATCTTACTATCTTTATCATGTCTAATATTGCCAATAGAGAAAGGACTAAATGCTGTATTTTCATCATAAAGATCATTAAATTCCTTTATCCTATCCTTATAAATACAAATATCAAGTAAAACCGTTCCATCTTCTAAAACATTATAATCATTTACTATACCTATAGTGTCTTGCATTTTAATCTTAGGTGTTTTTTTCCTATATATTTTGTTAACAATCAATAATCCAAAAGGATTAGAATTAGTTTTTTTAATTGCCTTATCCATAGCTTCAATAAACAATTTTGACTCATATATCCTTCCTGAGGTAGGACTTGCTTGGTCTAATTTAAATAATAATTTCTCCCCTTTAAAGGTTAAATCTCCATTTTTCATACAAATACCTCATCTAGATTTTCAACTACCATACCTGCTGCCTTTTTGTGACCTCTAGCAAAAGTAGTTAAATCCATATTATCTTTATCAGTGTAAAAAGAAAAATGATATGACCCATCATTATCACTTTTATGAAATCTTACCATCATATCATGTTTATCTTTAAAGTAAAAACCTTTAAAAAGTAAAGAACCTCTTTCTCTAGTTTCAAGAACAATAGCTTTATGACCAAAAATTTCTTTCTCAAAAAAGTGTTCTCCATACATCTTTTTATTTTCCTCTATCTTTCTTTTGTATAAAGGTCTACCTCTTTTGACTAACATTAAGAAATCTTTATTACTTCTAGCATATGGAGCATTAATAATATGTCTCCAATTATTATAACCAAGTTGAATCAGTGGGTCTGTTTCTGTAGTTTCTATACCAAATTGTAAAGGCATAGCAAAGTTTTCAAAGTCATCACCTTCTCTAACAACACCTGCATCAAACTCACCCAAATAATGAATAATTTTAGGGATTTTTCTATCAGGAAAAAAGAACTTCCAAGTAAGAACTATTGCTGCATATTTAACATCTCTAATACCTTTAATTTTATTATTTAAACCTTCTTTTTCCATTTCTCTGATTGGAGTTACATGATGGTCTATCCAAATTAAGTAATTAGAATAATTCATTAATTTTTTCATATTATCAGGAGTAAATGAAAAATCTACCAATATAACATCTTTACCTTTTATAAATTCAAGATATTTTTCTACATCATCACCATGGTTTACAGGATATAATTCAATATCCTCTTTAGTATAACCATTTTGAAGTAAATATTCTTTAGCTATTGAACAAGAGCCTTCTCCATCAAAATCAACTTTATGATATGTTATCACTGTTTTATTCATTGAACCTCTTCTTTAACTCTAGGTATTTTTTATAGTATGAAAAAGTATTAACATTTATTATTTCTCCTTTAAATTCATAACTCATAGAGTTACCAATTTTGGACTTACTACAAAGTCCTGTATCTCATTTTTGCCAACGGCAAAGTTTGAGATTGCTTTTCTTATTATGTTTAAACTTCCATTAATATCTGAGTTTATTAGATATTTTTCTTTTGTTTTAAACAATC
>Ga0193963_1001305_pt1 | contig 12482 bp, 9 predicted proteins | sample FB_6_MG_FD_140359 | JGI IMG/M metagenome (GOLD analysis project Ga0193963, IMG submission 140359) | Microbial mat bacterial communities from the Broadkill River, Lewes, Delaware, United States - FB_6_MG | ecosystem: Environmental > Aquatic > Freshwater > River > Microbial mats | place: USA...
CACCTTCAATAACATTTATAAGCATAGAATTTAAAGGTTCAACTTTAGCTTGAAAAACAATAAAGTCTTCAAAGTAGCTACTTTCTACAGTTTTAATTATTATCTCGCCTCGTTTTACATTTAAGCTTTGCTTCTTTGTAAATGAGAAATAACTAATAAAACTTAAAATCAAAAAAAGCAACAAAGCTGCAATTAAGTATTTATTTTTTTTACTTTTACGAGTGATGATCGTATCCATTACACATTTTATTTACCTAGTATAAAAGCAATTTCGTGCCATTTATTTATAATTTGTAATTAGATGATTTTCAATACTTTTTTAAAGTGACTAAAATTGTAAGTGGCCGATAATGAACACTTTTGTGCAAAACTGAACAGAAAATGAAAAAAATAAAATCCAATATTTTAATTATTGATGACCAAGATGATATTTTATTTTCAGCAAAAATGTTGTTAAAAAAGCATTTTGAGACAATTTTTACGGTTAATAACCCTAAAAATATGATTAAAATATTGTCTGAAAATACAATTGATGTTATTTTATTAGATATGAATTATAGAATTGGTTTTGAAGATGGAAGGGAGGGAATTTATTTGTTAAAAGAAATTAAAACATTATCGCCGCATACATCAGTTATTTTAATGACAGCTTTTGGAAAAGTAGAAACTGCAGTAGAAGGATTAAAAGCAGGTGCTTTTGATTATATTTTGAAGCCTTGGGATAATGAAAAATTACTTTCAGTTATAAAATCAGCTGTTAAGGAAGGAAGAAAGAAAAAGAAGCAGCGAGAAAACCCTCCAAGAGAAACAATTTTATTTAAAGGAAATTCAGCCACAATTAAGAAAGTGTATTCTTTAGCAGATAAAGTGGCTAAAACCGATGCAAATGTGCTTATTTTGGGTGAAAATGGGACGGGTAAATCAATATTAGCAAGGTATATTCACGATACATCAAATAGAAAAGAGCAACCTTTCGTTGCTGTTGATTTAGGCTCATTAAATGAAAACTTATTTGAAAGTGAGCTTTTTGGATATGCTAAAGGAGCTTTTACAGATGCAAAAGTTGATACTCCTGGTAGATTTGAAACTGCTCAAGGGAGTACTATTTTTTTAGATGAAATAGGAAACGTTCCAGCACATTTACAATCTAAATTATTGCAGGTTATTCAAACAAAATCTGTTACTCGTTTAGGCGAAGTTAAAGCAAGACTGTTAGATGTGCGTATTATTACGGCTACTAACATCGATTTAAAGCAAGAAGTGAAATCTAAAAAATTTAGAGAAGATCTTTATTATCGTATCAATACAATGGAAATTACAGTTCCTCCATTACGAGAACAAATTGAAGATATTGTTCCTTTAGCTCAATTTTTACTAAATAAAATGATTTTGAAATATGATAGAAATGAAATCACTTTTGAGAGTGATGCATTGGAGCTAATAAAAAAATATTCTTGGAATGGAAATATTCGAGAAATGGAAAATAAAATTGAACGTGCTGTTATTCTTTGTGAAAACAATTGTATTAAAGTTTCAGACTTGGATTTAGATGTTGTTTCAATAAATAGTTTTATTGAAGAATCTCCATTAGATGAATTGGAGAAAAATACTATTGAAAAAGTATTGATTAAAAATAATTTTAATATTAGCAGATCTGCTGAAGAATTAAGACTTTCTAGGGCTTCTTTATACAGAAGAATGGAAAAATATGGAATAGAAAGCAAATTATAATATGAAATCATGGAAAATATACAATCAACTTTTTATTAGACTAGTCTTAATTCTATTATTAATAGGTCTTTGTTTTTGGTTATTTTCTAAAAACATGCAGTATAGTGCAATATTTTGTGGTTTTATTATCATATTAATGCTTATTGAAGTGTATTCTTTTATAAAAAGAATATTTATTTTTTATGATAAAACCATTAATGCCATTTTGCATAATGATTTTTCTGCCGATTTTTCAAAACAATACCAATCAAAAAATTACAGAAATCTCTATAAACTATATGAGAAATTAAAAAACAAACAAAGAGATCAGATTTCTAAAGAGTTGGTATTTAGGTCTATATTAGATGATGTTGAAACAGGAACATTAATGTTACAAAAGGAAGAAAAGGAATGGAATATTTTTTTAATGAATGATTATTTTTCAAATTATTTTAAAGTTCCTAAAGTTTCAAAATGGCATTATCTAAAAAAACAACTCCCTTCACTTTGTGAACATATAGAAGATTATGATTTTAAGGAAGTAAAAGCCTCAATACAAGTTAGAGTAGATAAAGAAAATTCACAAACATTTATTTTACAAACTTCACTAACAAAAACGTACGGACAGCAATATTATGTTATTTTATTAGATTCCATACAACGCGTTGTTGAGAAGAAAGAAAAAGCAGCGTGGATAAATTTAATGAAAGTAATTTCTCACGAACTTATGAATTCATTAACACCTATTCGTTCATTAACGCAAAACATAAATGATTTAGTACAGCAAGATGAATTATCAAAAGAAGATATTGTAGATTTAAAGGATAGTGTAAACACCATAATAAATAGGAGTAATCATCTTCAAAATTTTGTTGAAAATTATCGAAAATTGGCCATGCTTCCATCTCCAAAAAAAGAAAAAGTTACCTTAAATGTACTTTTAGAAAATAGCTTAAATCTAATGACTCCTCTTTTTAAGGAAGCTAGAATTTCTGTTAACAATACTATTTCAATTAATAGATGGTTGTATGTTGATAAATTACAAATGGAACAAGTACTTATAAATCTACTAACTAATAGTATTTATGCTTTAAAGAATAAAACCAATAAGGAAATAGAAATTTCTTCAGAAGTTAAAGATAAAAGAGTTTTTATTACTATTTCTGATACAGGAAAGGGAGTGGAAAAAGAAATTGAGGATAAAATATTTTTGCCATTTTTTACAACTAGAAAACAAGGAGCGGGGATAGGACTTACCTTGTCAAAAAACATAATTGAAGCACATGGAGGGTATTTGGTGTATCAAAATGAAAAAAGTAAAACTAGTTTTATAATTTGTTTGGTTGAATAATTTTGTAAGTTACTTTCCGATACAGAAATTAGCAAAAATATTCCCTAATAAATCTTCGGTAGTTACTTCGCCAGTAATTTCACCTAAATGAAAAAGAGCTTGTCGAATATCAATCGCAAATAAATCCGTACTAATATTTAAATCTATACCTTTTTGAACCTCTTTTATGGAATTATAAGCATTATTTAGTGCCTCAAAATGACGCGAGTTACTTACTATAGTTTCGTTATTACTTAATGCACCTTTATTTACTAAGTGCGTAAGTGTTTCTGTAAGTTTATGAATACCAGTTTTATGTTTTGCGGACAAAACAATAAGATTCTCAAACTTATTTTTAAGAGTTAAAATTTGTTCTTCAGTTAACAAATCTGCTTTATTTACTATTGTTAAAATCTTTTTTGAAGGATATTTAGTTTCTAATTGAGAGATGTTTTTCTGAAGTGTATCTATGTGCTCAGCATCTATTAATTGTAATACTAATTGTGCTTTTTCTATGTTTTCGAACGTTTTTTTAATTCCAATATTTTCAACAAAATCTTCAGTGGTTCTTATGCCTGCAGTATCAATAAAACGATAAGCAACTCCTTCAATATTAATTTCATCTTCAATAGCATCTCTTGTTGTACCAGCAATATGACTAACAATGGCTTTTTCTTCATTTAAAAGAGCATTTAATAAAGTTGATTTCCCAACATTTGGCTCACCAACTATTGCAATTGGAATTCCGTTTTTTAGCACATTTCCTAAAGCAAAGGAATCTATTAAACGTTTTAAAACCGCGTTAATTTTATCTATTAATTTTTTGAATTCAGTTCTGTCTGCAAATTCAACATCTTCTTCCGCAAAATCTAGTTCCAGTTCAATTAAGCTTGCAAAATTTAATAATTGTTGGCGTAAATTTTCAATTTCTGTACTAAAACCTCCTCGCATTTGCTGTAATGCAACTTGATGTGAAGCAGCTGAATTTGATGCAATTAAATCAGCCACAGCTTCTGCCTGACTTAAATCCATTTTTCCATTTAAAAAAGCACGTAGGGTAAATTCACCAGCATCGGCATTTCTTACACCGTTTTGTAAGAAAAGTTGTAAAATTTCTTGTTGAATATAAACTGAGCCATGGCAATTAATTTCAACAACATTCTCTCCAGTATAAGATTTAGGGTTTTTAAAAACAGTTATTAAAACTTCATCAATAATTCTATCATTTTCAATAATATTACCTAAATGAATTGTGTGAGATTTAACCTCAGTAAGGTTTCTTTTTCCAGATTTCGATTTGAAAAACTGATTTACAATTTCAATTGATTTTTCACCCGATAAACGTATAACAGCAATGGCACCAACACCAGATGGTGTTGCTAAAGCAATAATGGTATCTTTTTTAATTGAATTCATAAATTGTTTTTTGCAAAAATACTATTTCATTTTTGATAACAACAATTGTTTTATTGAAACGCATGTTATATTTAGAGTAATAATATATTAATTCTTTAACAATTCTTAACATATAACTTGGTAAAGTGTTAAAATATTAAATATAATCTTTTAAAACTTGACTTTTTTAATAAAAAACGTATATTAAAGTAGATGAATGTTTAACCTTAAAAAATAAAAAAATATGAGTTATTTAAATTTAGACAAAGAAAAAACTTCAAAAACAGTATTTGAATTAAATGTACTTTTGGCAGATTATCATATCTATTATCAGAAATTAAGAAACTTTCATTGGAATATTTTAGGTAAAAACTTTTTTGATCTTCATGATAAATTTGAAAGTATGTATACTGATGCGCAGAAGAAAATTGATGAAATAGCAGAAAGAATTTTAACACTCCGATACCAACCTTTAAGTAATTATTCTAGATACTTGAAAATTTCTGATTTAAAAGAAAGTAAATCTGATATTACTGATGTTGAAATGGTGAAAAGTCTTTTAAAAGATCACACTATATTGATAAATCAATTGAGAAATTGCGCCAGAGCAGCAGAAGATGCAAATGATGATGGTACTGCTGATTTAATTTGTGGTTATATACGTGATATAGAAAAAACATCTTGGATGTTAGATGCATGGAGATTAAACACCTCAGATACGTTGTCTAAACCAATTTTAAAAAGTCAGGTAGTATTAAAAAATATTTAAAAAGAAGTTTTGATTTATTAACTATAAAAGAGGCAGCTTAAAAGTAGAATTTTAAGCTGCCTCTTTTCTGTTTTGCGGTAATAATTGGAAATTACATTTAATTTTAAAAGCAATTGACTAATAAATGGCTCGTTTTATAAAATCTTCAAAATCTTCGTAGAATTCTTCAAATTGATGCATAGCTTCATTAAAAAAATAATATACATTTTGCCAAGTATTTTTGTTGTGTATATTAAATTCGCCATTGTATTTTACATAAACTCTATGAATAATTTTACCGCTATCTAGCACATAAACCTCATCAAATATAATATCTGGCAGATAGTCTTCTGTTAAAATATCTTTTAACTCTAAAACTTGATCGAACAAAAGCTCATTTTTAGTTCTGTCAAAAGACTCAATATCTAAACAAACCATTGCTTGTTTTTTATCGGCTACAAATTTAAAATTGAAATCTTTTATTTTAGTTCTATAAAGCAACCATTTTCGAGGAAATGATTTTCCAAAACTAGTCCAAAACTCTTTTCTTAATTGAGCGGATTCTTCTTTGCTAAACATTGTTAACTATAAATTACTGATTATTAAAAAAATTAACCGTGAATACTTTCTTTTGTTCCAAGATTTTTCATTAACTCGGCTTCATATTCTAGCAAATCATTCCATTTTTTATCAACTTCTTTTCTATCTCCAAACTTTCTAGCAAAACCTAAAAATAAACTATAGTGATTTGCTTCTGAAACCATTAGATCTCTATAAAATTTGGCCAAATCTTTGTCTTCTAAATTTTCTGAAAGCAGTCTAAAACGTTCACAACTTCTTGCTTCAATTAAGCCCGCGTACAATAATCTATGAACTAATTGTGTGGTTCTGCTGCCACCTTTTGGAAAAAACTTTAATAAACTATGCACATATAAATCTTTTCTATCTCGTCCTAACTCAACTCCTCTTTTTAGCAACCTTTCATGCACTAATTTAAAATGGCTCATTTCTTCTTTTACAATAGAAACCATTTCTGTTACTAAATCAGCGTATTCAGGAAAACTCATTATTAATGAGTTTGCTGTTGATGCTGCTTTTAATTCGCAATGTGCGTGATCAATTAAAATTTCATCAATATTTTTTTCTGCAATGTTTGCCCAACGCGGATCGGTTGGTAATTTTAGACCTAACATTATGTATCAAATTTAAATTCTTTTAAACTGGCTTCTGCACTAACCTTATTTATAGTATCTTATAAATGTATTTTGGTATAACTGTGAGAAACCAATAACTGTTTTTTTCTTTTTTACTAAAAGCATTAGAACATTATACGGTAATAGTAAATCGCTAATTTTAATGCTATTGCTAATGGAATTAATTCAAAAATTTCAATTTATTATAATTTATAGCATCTGCATTTATGATTTTAATTTCCTATATTAAAATGTCAAATTAAAGATCTAAATCAAATGTTTTTTTTAATAATTCAATAGCTTTATTTTTTTCTTTTAATTTTTCATATTTTTCTTGTGGTGTGTATGCATATTTTTTTGTTTCTTCTTCATTTACATTTAAAACTAAATCTACTTTAAAATTATTTAATTGTTCTCTAACAAATTTTAGAAGCGGATATTTTCCACGTTCCAATTGGTCTTTCATTAAATGATTTGGAAGATCAAAATTAAGATTTTTATCTTTTAAATAGGGTGTATTAGCATTCATAACAGCAGTTAAGCTTTTTTTACCTTTCTCTAAAAGCAACGCTGCATATTTTTTCCAAGCCAAAATAGCTTCACTTTCGGTAAAACTATCTGTTGGTAATCCTTCTACCTGATCATATTCAACTTCTATTTTCTCTAGTTCTTTTTTTCTGTTAATACTAGTTAAAGATAAAGCAGAACGTCTTCTGGTTGTTGTTTCTAAAACGGGTTTTGGTGCTTTTTTTACAGTTTTAGAAACAGTTTTTGATGTAATCGTTTCTTTTTCAGGTTTTTGATACGTAGGAGTTTGTTTAGAGAAAGTACGTCTTTTTACTTTACTTTCAAAATGAATAGCAGCGATTATGTATGGTTTGTTATTTTTTTTTTCTCCATCAAAAGTGATAGAGGCTAATTGCATTAGTGTTAGTTCTACTAATAACCGTTGATTCTTACTGCTTTTGTATTTTAAATCGCATTCATTTGCCAATTCAATAGCTTGTAAAAGAAAACGTAAATCACTTTTTTGCGATTGTTCTAAATATTTCTTTTTAGCATTATCTCCAACTTCTAATAAATCTAAAGTAATTTTATCTTTTGCTACCAATAAATCTCTAAAATGGGAAGCTAAACCATTTATAAAATGATGTCCTTCAAATCCCTTGGATAAAATGCTGTTAAAATGAATTAAAACTTCAGGTATTTTATTTTCTAACAATAAATCTGAAGTTATAAAATACTCGTCATAATCTAAAACATTTAAGTTTTCTGTAACAGCCTTTCTAGTTAATTCTGTGCCTGAAAAACTCACAACTCTATCAAAAATAGATAAGGCATCTCGCATAGCTCCATCTGCTTTTTGGGCAATTATATGAAGCGCATCATCATCAGCATTTATACTTTCTTGAGTAGCAATTTTAACTAAATATTCTTTTGCATCTAAAACTCCAATTCGTTTAAAATCAAATATTTGGCAGCGAGAAAGGATAGTTGGAATAATTTTGTGTTTCTCTGTAGTTGCTAAAATAAAGATTGCATGTGCAGGAGGTTCTTCTAAGGTTTTTAAGAATGCGTTAAAAGCAGCCTGAGATAACATGTGAACCTCATCTATAATATAAACTTTATATTTTCCTGTTTGTGGAGGAATTCTAACTTGATCTGTTAAGCTTCTAATATCATCTACAGAATTATTTGAAGCCGCATCTAGCTCAAAAATATTAAAAGCAAAATCATCATCACTAATTTCTCCAGCATTTTCATTTATTCTTTTTGCTAAAATTCTAGCGCAGGTTGTTTTCCCAACACCACGTGGTCCTGTAAATAAAAGAGCTTGTGCTAAATGGTTGTTTTTTATAGCATTTTCTAGCGTATTTGTAATCGCTTTTTGCCCAATAACATCCTCAAATGTTTGAGGTCTATATTTTCGAGCTGATACTATAAATTGTTCCATTTACTTTATTTTAGTTGTTTTACAAAAATATATAAACTAAAGGATATTTTTAGTCAAAAAATTGAAAAAGTTGGAAGTTTGATGTTGGAAGACCTAAGACCGAAGAACTGCAACTGTCAACTAAAAACTATCTCGGATTATCAACATATATTTTATTATACAAATGCAAGTAGTTTTTTATAATTTCTTCTCTTTTTGGTTTCATAGTTGGAGTTAACAAACCGTTGTCTATTCCCCAAACGTCGGGTGTAAGTTCAAATCGTTTTATGGTTTCCCATTTTGCAAAATTTTTGTTGCCTTTATCAATTTCTAATTGAATTCTATTAATAATATGTGGATTTTCAATTAAATCTTGATTATTCCCTGGAATTGGTTCGTGATGAATTTTAGCCCAATCTCTTAAAAATTCGAAATTTGGTTGAATTAAGGCGGCAGGCATTTTTTGACCTTCTCCAATAACTAAAATTTGTTCAATAAAACGAGATTGTTTCATTTCGTTTTCTAAAAGGGCAGGCGCAACATATTTTCCTCCAGAAGTTTTAAAGATTTCTTTTTTTCTACCAGTAATAGTTAAAAAACCTTCTGCGTCTATTTCGCCTTTATCTCCAGTATGAAAATAATCGCCGCTCATAACACTTGCAGTTCTTTCTGGATCTTTATAATAACCTTGCATAACATTTGGCCCTTTAACTAAAATTTCTCCATCATCAGCAATTTTAATTTCAACATTTCTTATGGCTTTACCAACAGTTCCAATACGCATTAAGTTATCTTTATACATATTAACAGATACTACGGGTGAAGTTTCTGTAAGTCCGTAACCTTCCATAATATGCATACGGGCAGCGGTAAAAATTCTTGCTAAACGAGGTTGTAATGCTGCACTACCAGATACCATTGTTGTTAAATTACCACCTAAAGCTTCTCGCCATTTACTAAAAATTAATTTATTAGCAATGGCCAATTTTTTATCATAAAACCATCCATTTTTATGATATGGTTCATACTTAAGTCCTACTTCTACTGCCCAAAAGAATAGCATTTTTTTAATTCCTGTTAACTCAGAACCTTTTTTGATAATTCCATCGTAAACTTTTTCAAGAAGTCTTGGAACCACAGACATAAAATGAGGTTTCACTTCTTTTATATTTTCGCCTATTTTTTCAATACTTTCGGCAAAATAAACAGATGTTCCAGAGTATAAGTATAAGTAATGAAGCATACGTTCAAAAACATGGCAAACAGGTAAAAAGCTAAGAGCATTTATTTCTCCAGCTGGTAAAGGTAATCTAGGGTAACTATCTAATACGTTAGTAACTATATTATTGTGAGATAGCATAACACCTTTTGGTTTTCCCGTTGTTCCAGAAGTGTAAATAATTGTGGCAGTATCTAAATGGTTAATACTATCTTTAATTGCATCAACTTCTTTTTGTAAACTCTTATCATTTCCTAGTTCTAAAATCTCAGACCAATTTTTGCAGCCTTCAAATCTATCAAAACTATAAATGTTATTAAGTGTTGGTACGTTGTTTTTAACAGCATCAACTTTATCAAAAAGTTCTTTATCTGATAAAAAGCAATGCGTAACTTCTGCATGGTTAAAAATATATTCAAAATCACTTTCAGAAATAGTTGGATAAATAGGAATACTTACAACACCAATCTGAGACATACCCAAGTCCATAATATTCCATTCGTTTCTATTACTTGATGAAATTATTGCTATTTTATCACCAGGCTTTACACCTAATTTTAATAAACCTCTACTTATAGTATTTACTTGGTTTACATATTCTTTTGAAGAAATTGAGACCCACTCTCCATTATATTTTGTGGTGAATGCTTTTTCTAAATTAAATTTTTCTAGTTGATAGTAAGCAAAATCGAATAATCTTTTGATTTCTTTTGGCATTTGTTGTAAATTAATATGGTGTGCCCAAAGTATAAAAATAAAAAGAAATTAACAAGTTTGGTATTTGTAATAGTTTAAAATTATTTTTTGTATAATGTCGCTGAATAAATTCAATAGAAAGAAATCTAATTTTTGACTCTTTAAAGTTTTGGTTTAGGGTTTTAAATTATGAGTATAAGTCTAATTTAAAAATGCATACTATTTTCTTTGATAACTATATTTATAGGTAAGCATGTTTTACTTTTTATTTTTTGATTTAGTATTACAGATTGAAATAAATTCATAATGCTTTTATAGCCTTGTTCAACAGGATCTTGGGATATTAAATAATCAATAGTTTCATTATTTAAATATTCTAAGTTCTTATCAATAAGGTCGTATCCAATTAAAATAACGTTATCTTTTAGTGTATTGTTATAAATATATTTTGCAATAATGTGGATTTTAGAATTTGTTACAAAAATAGCCTTTAAATTAGGAATATTTTTAAATGTTAAATCTAACTTTTCATTAATAAAATCTTTATTAAGGTTTGTTATGTCCATTTTGACAATCGCTCCAACTCGATTTTTATCAGTAAAAAAATCGATAAACCCTTTTGATCTTTGATTTTGATGGTTTTGATTATTAGGATTGTTTGTTAGATTTAATAATAATATTGTATCAGTATCAATAGTTCTTGATTGAATTAATTTGGCGGCTACCTTACCACTTTGATTTGAATCTTGACCAATATAACTAATACTATTAGTTTCTTCTTCAATATTAGAGTCTAGAAAAATGAATGGGATATCCATTTGTTTTAATCTTGAAGTAAAAACTAAAGCTTCTTTTTTAAAAATAGGAGCAATAACTACTGCTTTTGGAGCTTCCTCTATAATTAATGAGGCTTGTTCTTTAAAAGACTCGACATTATAAATATCATAAAAATAGTTTTTTACTATAATGTTGTAGTGCGATAAACCTTTTTCAGCTCTTTTTATACCTATTAAAGGTTTGGCCCAATAACTACTATATTTTTCTTCATTTGGAATTAATGTTGCAAAAACAGTTGACTTTTTTGTAGCTAAAGCCTGTGCAATAACATTAGTTTTATAGCCAAGTTCATCAATGATTTTTAATACTTTTTCTCTCGTTTTTATTGAAACACCTTTCCTGTTGTGAAGTACCCTATCAACCGTTCCAGTTGAAACGTCTGCTAATTCAGCTACATCTTTAATTTTAATAGAATTCATTGAAATTTAAAAGTAAGTTATTTATTTTATTCCAAATGTAGTAAAAAATTTAGCGATTGTTAAAAATGTATTGATAAGTCTCTAATTATGTTTATATTATTTGCTGTTTTAATTTTAAATAAAAAAAATAAAAAAAATGCGATGAATTAATTTATTATTTATAACTTCGTGTCCGCACACGTTAATTTGTTTATTATAATAATCATGGCTAAAAAGATAGCAATTTGTATAATTATTTTTATATACGGATATTCATTCTCTCAAAGCAGAGAGCAGTTCTTAGTTAATGATAATTGGGAATTTACTTATGGGTATAATGTAAAAAAGAATTCTTCTAAAAGAATAACTATTCCACATACTTGGAACAATACAGATGCTTTAATAGGGGATTTAGATTATTATAGAGGTATAGGATCATACAGTAAAAGCATACACATAAATAAACAATGGGAAAATAAAAGAGTTTTTTTAAAGTTTGATGGCGTTAATACTGTATCAAATTTGTTTATTAATGAAAAACATGTAGGTGAGCATAGAGGAGGCTACTCTTCTTTTATTTTTGAAATAACTAATCATTTAAATTTTGGTGTAGATAATAAAATTGATGTTCAGGTTAATAATGCCCCTCAATTAGATGTTATGCCTTTATTGGGAGATTTTAATTTTTATGGTGGAATTTATAGAGATGTACATTTATTAGTTACTGAAAAAATCTGCATAAACCCCCTTGACTTTGCTTCACCAGGAGTGTATTTACATCAAAAGAAAGTAAGCGAGAATAGTGCAGATGTTGACGCGGAAGTGCTACTTTCTAATCGAGATTCTTTAGATAAAAATATAAATGTTGTTGTTAAAATATTTAAAGAAGGAAAAGAAATTTCTTCAAAAACAAAGGAATTAAAAATCTTCAAAAATACTGATGTAAGCGTTAATATTCCTTTTAAATTAAATAAGCCACGTTTGTGGAACGGAAGAAAAGATCCATTTTTATATAAAGTAGAA
>Ga0193963_1001306_pt1 | contig 12481 bp, 16 predicted proteins | sample FB_6_MG_FD_140359 | JGI IMG/M metagenome (GOLD analysis project Ga0193963, IMG submission 140359) | Microbial mat bacterial communities from the Broadkill River, Lewes, Delaware, United States - FB_6_MG | ecosystem: Environmental > Aquatic > Freshwater > River > Microbial mats | place: USA...
CATTTCAATGGCCTTGTACAAAGCATTGAATGAATAGGCTTTTAATTTTCTTTGAATATTCAAAAGATATTTAGAGAATATTATTAAGCGGCTAATGGAGGACCGCCACATGATCAAAAAAGCAGGGCCGAAGCCAACCGGTCATTCCGCCAATATGGACCGGACTCAAGGGAATCACACCGGCGAGGAAAGTCTAGAAGGGGATCTTTTTGATAGCGGTTGGTCTGAGCCTGAGCAGACGACGGCAGCACCAAAATCGAATATTCGCACGCCGCCACCAGGGGATAGCCAACCCGATTTTTTCGTACCAACTCTCTATGACGTGGGCACCCGTGACAGCCGAAGTATCATGGATGTGGCTGTGTTCCGCCTGTCCAAGCGGGACAAGAGGGCTGGTGAGCTGATCCGCTATGAACTGTCGGACGGTTACGTTGAGGTCACAGCAGGCCCGTATGGAATGGCGTCCATCTGGGATTATGACTTGGTTCTGATGATGGTTTCGCACATGACAGAGGCGATGAATCTTTATCGGGCGGGGAGGGGAGAGAAGCCAGGCCGCATCTACCGACCACACGTAAGCTCCATTCTCAAGTTTTGCCGTCGTGGCGATGGTGGACGCCAGGCTGATGAGATCGAAGCGGCGTTAGACCGTCTTATGGGAACCACTATTAAGAATGTTCGTAACCAACCATCTGCCGATGGGCGGGATATGCTCGACAAAACTAAGTCCGAGGGACTGATCAGTAGTTATGAAATCTTGTCGCGCAGCAAGACCGGTAAAATTGAACAGGTCGAGATCGAGGCTCCTGGATGGCTTTACCGGGAAATTACCGAAGGTAAACGTCCCGATGTGCTTACTGTACACCCCGAGTATTTTCTGATTGACCCAGGTATTGGGCGCTTCATCTATCGGGTAGCCCGGCGAGCGGCAGGCAAGGATGAAGCCGTGTGGGCGTTTCAGACTCTTTACCAGCGCAGTGGTAGCACTGGGACACTGAAGAAGTTCACAGAGAACCTGCGTAAAGTCATAGCTGCAAACGATCTGCCCGAGTACCACTTGGAGGAGCAGCAGGGGCAGAGCGGCCCCTTGCTGGTAATGACTCACCGTGCATGGTTGGCTGAGATGGATGGACTCGGGGCGTTGGAGTACCTGGAACAGTTGATAGCAGATGGTATGGATCGATCGTCAGCAGCCAAAGAAGCGAGGTCCTATGCCCGTAGGCTGCGCCAAAATGGTGACAGCGGTCCCTAATAGACGGAAGGACGACACCGAGCTGCTAGGGCATCATGCCCAACACTGTTTTGGGCCTTAGCATCACTACTAACAACAGACTAGCTCCGTCTATTAGGGACCGAATTCCGTCTATTAGGGACCGAATTCCGTCTATTAGGGACCGAATTCCGTCTATTAGGGACTTTGATAAATTTCAAGCTATTGATTTAAATAGAAAAAAATATGATTTTCGAGACCTAAATCTTATTAAAACTAAATAAAACTTATTAAAACCCGTTTGGTTCCTAAAACAGCTCGACTTTGGACCAATAAGCTGCTTTTAAAAGTGCCTATCGGCACACCTACCCTCCGTTCGCTTCGCTCTCTCCGCCCCGCCGCAAAGCGGCGGCCTAATTAATGCTTGGCCAAAGGCCAATAACTCTTTTTATGGCACGGCTTGCCGTGCCGGTGCCAACCCCACTCACAAAACCAGAAAAAAGCCCCTGTGCCTATTTCTAGACATTTTGGAGGTATCAGTAAGCTGATAAGTCAAAAACTAGCCACCATTGCAACTGAAAGGCCGTAAAAAAAAGGTTAATCAGAAGGGGAGTAGCTGCTAGAGCGGTGCCAAAGACTAGATACCGTACCACCGGTTAGTTTCGTGTAAGGTTTCAACGGCGTAAGGCAAGGAATTGCCCTGCCCAGGTTAAGAAAAGCGCCCAAAAGGCCGTACAGAGCGCCACACACCAGAAGGGAGACTAGAGCAAGGATAAAGACATCAGTGCCGACACCGGAATGCCCTATTTAGAGATGGTTAACACAGGTACAGACCCCGCTAGCTACCTGTAGAACCACTACGGCTTCACTTTTGGCGTTAAAAAGCCGGGCATGACCCGGCTGGTTGATGTTGTGATGAGCCTCACCGGCTTAGTCCGATGGTTTTTGTGGGTGTTCCTCAGCTCGGGCTGCGGCAGCATCTCGTCTGAGTTGCGGGTAAAACGCTGTGCGCCATCGCCATTGAAGTACGCATACCGCTATTGCACCAACACTCACAATCAGAGTGCTGGCAACGTCCCCATTTCCGGTTAGGGTTCCCCATATCATGCTAGGCAGCTCGGGGATCGAAACCAGGAATAGAACGATACCTACAAACAAAAGTAGCCCCGCTACTCCCAGTTCCCATGCTCGCTTGAGACGCGCCCAGCGTCCGCGCCATGTGTCGAACCATTTGCCGTCCATTGGCATTATCCTCCTATAATTGTATTGCCCGCTCCAAAGCGCTTCTGATAGGCAGCATACGCCTTTTTCGCACCACGGTATGGCGCTGTGACCGCGCTACCCGCAAGTCGAGCGTCACGCTGGACACCACGATACTGGCGTCGGATCGTAGAGGGGCGCATAGCGTTCATTGAAGAGCTGAGGGCTCCTTGTGTTGCAAGAGCAACACCACCACCAAGGGCCGAGGCGATGGAGGGAACTTGTTTGAGAACCATGATGCCAAGGGCATAAAACGCGATGAGATAGGCACATGTTGTCATGTTAGCCATGCTGCTGGTCGATGACTCTACGATGTTCATGAAGTCCTCGCTTACGTCGATGACCATTCGGCCGATGGCAGACCCTAAGATCAATAGCATGCCGTAGTTCATCACCATGCCCAGCCAACTTTCAAAGAAACGCTGAGTGGTATTAAACAGCAGGCCAATGATGTAGAGGGGACCGATAGCGAGAAGCGCTGTGGTAGCCACCTTGCTGGCTAGCAGGAGGAACGCAACCACAATAGTTACACCTCCACCGAAGAACAGAATCAGAACGGCAACTAGGTACATTCCGAAGTCACCGCTCATCACGCCGGCTTTGTCCCAGGCTTGGCCTGCCACATCGAGAACCCTAGAAAAGAGATTATCCAGAATGGTGGCAGCACCGCCTTCTGAGCCAGTAACAACCGCTGCGATAGATTCTGGGCCGTGCGCTAAAACGTCTACGACGACATCCATATAGGTGCCAACAGTCAGTCCTAGCGTCATGATTAAGCCGATACGAATAATACGAAAAACGCCTTCCTGCAGCGGCTCGGTCACTTTGCCGAACATCATCAGATAGCCCCAAATGGCGATCCAGACTATCAGCATGCTAGTAAATATTGGAGAGATGTATGCTATTAGGTCAGTGACGGTATTGATTACGTACTGATCCAAAGCTTGGTCGACGATTGCGAAAATTCCTTCGAATAGGTTCATGAGTCCTCCTTGTCCTTGAGACTCGATAGATCGAGTTCAAAGGGTTCTCCGCTAGACAGCGCTCTTTCTGCCTGGAGGGCATTCACACAATTGGGTGTACCCTGTAGTTCGCCAGGGTTATTAAAACACTTCTCTAAGGTTTCCTGACGTTCATTGTCGTGAGCTTTGTACCAGTCCACAGTTTGAACTGGACCGGTTTCCGTGGTGTCGTCAAAGCACCCGGTCAGCGCGAAGCTGATCAGCACCACGACTGCAAAGTTTCTTACGTAAGAAATATTCATGCTCATAGCGGTCTCCTTACCAATTAAGCTCGAATGGTTCACCGGATGATTCGACGCGCATTTGCTGGACCCGCTGGGCGTGTACCGCCTGGTTTGCCTCGGCCTGAGAGCGCAGCATAGCCAGCTTGGCTTGTTCGTTTTGCAGGAATACTTCCTCGGCGCTGATCCGGGCCTGTAGATCCAGAATGTCCTTCTGGTCCGGGCTGGCATTAACCTTGGCGATTAGACCGGTCAGACCTGCAAAACGCTCCTGAGACTGCTCCAGAGACTTCTGGGACTGGCCGAGCCAGAGAGCGGCGTCTCGGTTGCTCCTGTCGTACAGATCGGCCACATTACCGGACAGGCCGTGATCGGCTGCACTATTGATACCGGCGTTCGACAATACTGCGTCGGGATCGACGTTTACCGCCACGTCATAGGCCGTATCAACAACATTGGCCAGGCCCCGCGAACCACTCATGCCGTCCAGGGTTTTATTGGCAGTTTCGAGCTGTGCTTGCAGCTCCTGGAGCTGACTCAGCATGTGCTGTACCTGCAAAAGCTGTTGGGTCAGATTGGACACATCTATGACAGGAATCCCGCCCGCCATCGCGGGCTGAGACAGGGTGATGGAAGTTGCCAGGGCAACCCCCGCTATTTTTCGTGCGCACGAAATTTTCTTGATCTTCATGGTAGAGCCTCCTATTGGCAGTTCTTGCGGGGCGCTTTGGTGAGGCGGCGTTTTTTCCGCTTGAGCGCGACCGTGCGTTTTTCAAAATCCAAGCTTTTCAAATCGATGGATTCCATGAGTTCCTTCATCTCTTCGATACAGGTAAAGAAATCCTCGGGTAGGGCGTCCAGCCCCTCGACGGTCAGAACATCGCGGGCATAACCGGCAGTGATCATCAACGTCAGAATCTCTCGCTCGATGGCGAGACGTTCGACAGCGTGTGATCGGCACAGCTTCGATAAGTCGCTGTCAATAAAAGAGGGTGTGGTAAACTGGTTATCAGCCATTTTTGCCTCCTATTCAGGCAGTTGTGGTTAGGCGCGAACGGGGCCGCAATCCCCGTTTAGCGCCGACATTTCTCGAATCTTTTTTAGCCGTTTCCTCAGATCGTGATATTCCCTATCCGTTAGCCAGAATGAGCGCTGTCGTCGGCCCATTTCCCGTTGTCTGTCAGAATATTCACGTTGTCGCTGGGCGGCCGTCTTTGGCTCGGTTTTCATCACTATCCAACATCCAGGTTAAATAAATAGCTTGATAAAAGGTTAATTATTTATCACTACTAACGCAATAATACAGCTGCTGTATTATATTAATTAAATCAAAGACTTATGTTTTTTAATTGTATGAAAAAAATACGGTTTTTTATTTTAATGACGTCTATTTATTTATTTTTTGGATTGTACAATCCAAAAAATAAATATCTTTTTTAAGATAAATTTATGTTCGATGTGTAAACACGCTCTATACAGGTGGTGGTGCTACGTCTGATGGCGGTCGTGACGGCATATTGGTGCTGTAGCAACCATGCCGAAGGAGGCGATATGCACATTGAACCGAACGACTTAGGTCTATTTCTTCAGTTCATCCAGATAGCAATCATGCTAGCGCCGTACTGTGTGCGCCGGAGTTAGCTGGGCAGATGTGATGCAGGTCTTGCAGAAGTGATGCATTGGAGGGAGCAAAGTTTTCCAGGGCGACCTTGCTGTAAGCGTGGACGCCTGGATTGTTCTTGGTCAGCCGAATAGTTCGGAATGACTGCCAAGATCGATAAAGGTAATGAGATCTTTGCTCGTGTGCTTGTAGACCAGAAGGAAGTCACCGCCTATGTGGCACTCACGGGCGCCGTCCCATTCTGCCCCCTGTAGTTCGTGATCTAGGTACTGTGGGGGTAATGTTTGCCCAAGAAAAAGGAGCTTCATAACCTCACGGGCTTCGTTCATATTTCGACGGCCTGCTCGGTTATAGCGCTCCCATGATTTCTTAAATTCTGATGTATATGCGACCTGCTTAGGCAGATCGGCGCGTTTCGTGTTCGTGCTTTTCTTCTTCGCCATCCAAGCTCCTTACCATGTCATCGATCGAATTGAACTGCTGAGCGATAACGCGGGCTTCTTCCAGTGCCCTAGCGGTTTTTGCAGAGGGAGCTTTGACCTCGAAGGGCAGTCCATCATTCTCAACAACCTGGTACAGAAAAAGCCGCATCGCCTCACTGACAGACAGTCCGCAGTTCCTTAGAACCACTTTTGCACTGGCTTTGAGATCCTCCTCGACGCGACAACGTACCTGGGTGGTCTTCAATGCAGTAATCATGCTTTCTATCTCCTCACTATCGTGTAGCTACATTGTTGCTACATTTATTGTTTATCTTACATGTTGGTTGATAATTGATCAAGTGGTGTTGGTGTTTAGAAAATCGTTAAGGATTTCGTGCGTACGAAAAAAATATAGGAGGTAATGACTAAGGCAGGAGTCTTTAATTGCTGGCGTATGCCGGCAAACTTTACTATAATCCCCCATATCCCTCCTTTTCACTAGTTGAGAAAACAGGACTATGCCGCGAGTTGAAGCCCGACTGACAGATGCTGAGAAGCACGCCTGGAGCCAGTTTTGCCAGGCTAACGGCCTACGTGAATCGCAGATGCTGCGCCGGATGATTCAGCGCGTATCCGGTATCGATGCAGAGATCGAGGAGCCTGCGAGCGAGGGTTTTCAGGAGACCCGGACACGAAAGCTCACCATTCGTCTATCTCCCAGCCAGGAGCAACAGCTATCACTGCTAGCCCAGGCTGAGGGCTATCCCAACCGGACCAGTTGGGTAACGGCTATGGTGCTGGCTGAACTACATAATGAGCCGGTGCTGACGGACGCCGAGGTGGCCGCTTTGCGGGAATCTAACCGGGAGTTGGCCGCGATTGGTCGAAACCTCAACCAGGTGGCTAAGGCGCTGAATGTGGAGTTCCGCGAGAGTGACAAGCTCAAATTGGCCGGGATCGAGGCGATGGCCGCCCGCATCGAGAAGCACAAAGAGCAGGTAGCGGGCCTATTATCTAGGAGCATGAATCGGTGGAGGGACGATGGATAAGCCGGAGGTGTTTGTACGTATCGTCAGTCATTCACACAATGCCAACCAGGTGGAGAAGGATTTGCTGAATATCAGTAATCATGGAGCTATCGAGCTTGAGGACGAACGAGGTTTGTCCTGGTTCACGGAGGAGATGGTGCGAGATCTGGCCAAAGACTGGTCGCAGCTTCAGGGCAGGCAACGGCCAGGCACCCGACTTACCACCAATATCGTCCTGTCGATTCCTGTCGAAATCGACTCTGGCTCATTGAGAGAGGCGGCGTTGGCATTTGCCAGACGGCAGTTTGGTAGTAACCATCAATACGTCGTGGCGTTGCACTCCGGATCGACTAACCCTCATGTCCAACTGACTGTTCTAAACTTTGGCCACAACGGACTCCGACTCCATGTGAAGGATGGAGACCCACAGGCTTGGCGAGAGATCTTTGCCAGTGAGTTAGAGCGGTGTGGAGTTGGAGCACAAGCAACGCTGAGAATGGCGAGGGGGGCTTAATGGTCAGCCTGGCAGATGACACCATCGCCGATCTACTGGAGGGTAAGGTAAAGCACAAAGGTAGCGCGGTCAATCGAGCACGTGCCCGGCGTATTGTGAGTCATGCCCCCGAGGTCATGGTGAAGGTTTCCGGAAATGCTAAAGGCGCGGACCATGTTCAGGCGCACCTGGACTATATCAGCCGCAACGGAAAGCTAGAGATAGAGGACGAGCGCGGAGACGTTATCGAGGGGAAAGAGGCTGTCCGGTCCTTGGCCAAAGACTGGGCGCAGGATGGGGGGAAGCGGCGGAAGAATACCCGTGATACCACCAACATTGTGATGTCGATGCCGTCCGGCACAGATCCGCGTGATGTGAAGGCGGCCGCGCGATCATTCGCCAAGCACCAGTTTGGTGAGAACTATCAGTATGTCATGGCACTGCATACTGATACAGATAGCCCACACATTCACCTAACAGTTAAAAACCTGGGGTATGACGGCCACCGTCTGACAGTGAAGAATGGTGACTTTCAGAAATGGCGCGAAGTCTTTGCTGGTGAGTTAGAACGGCTAGGGGTCGAAGCGGAAGCTACACCTAGGGGCACCCGTGGTGTTATCAAGAAAGGAATCAGTCAGGCAATTAAGCACATGCGCGACAGGGGGCAGACTCCAGAAGTGGATCAGGCCAAGATCCGTGAGATTGTCCAGGGCTTTGCTGATGAGAAGGCTGGAAAGGAGCCGCAGCCACGGCCTTGGGAAGAGCGAATTAAGGAACGCCAGACCTACGTCCGTAAAGCCTGGCTGACAGCCGCCAAGGATCTTATTCGGAGTGACAGCATCGAGGACCAAAAATTGGGGAAAAGTATCGCGACGTTCGTTAAAGACATGCCACCGATGAAGACTGAGCGCCACGAGCTACAAGAAAAAGTGGTACAGCAGCTACACCAGGTACAGCGCCCCGGAGATCAAGGCTATGACCAAGAAGACGAACGCTAGATAAAGGCCTGATGGAGGTGGTTTTGGAAAACGATCACGGCAAACCCGCTTTGTTGAATGGAAGCGAGGCCATTATCGAGTCTGATTGGGATGCGGAGCCAGCTTTTCGCAGGCTGACACCTGATGAGATAACCAAGTTGAGGCGGGAATCAGTCGAAGCAGGGGCTTGGATGCGAGCCGAATTGGCTCTCAGAAATAAGAAGGAAATCCAATAGAGCGAATCACCAGTTGAAGGTCCGTGGTGTCGTCGTTTCAACGCTGAAAACCAACTCCTGGTTGGCTGTACTAGTAAGGACTGGATCTGTACTCCATGCCTTCAGTGTGACAAAAACGATAATTTCTATTGTGACCATGATATGAGGATTTTCAAAAAAAATATAAAAAATGACTTTTAAATCAATTTGATAAATTATGTCGTTGAAAGAGAGTAGGTAAACATGTATCTATGTTATTAATAGCGCTGTGTGACAGGTGAATTATGGATCTAATTGTGAAGCACCTTGATGCCTACGGACCTGCCCTAAGCAGTGAAGTTGCACGGCACTTGGTAGAAGTCTGTTCTCTCAGTCCTGCAACAGCCCGAAAACGTATTTCGCGTGCGATCGCTAGTGGTGAGGTAAAGCGCTTATCCGGACTGGTTTTTCCTCACAAGGCAAGATTTCTATACCTACAGCAACAGTTTGGTTCTCCATGGTATTGGAGTAACTTGTCTCATGCGTTGATCAATTCTAACTCTGCTCACGGTTATGCTATTGCCGCCCTTCGACAGCGTGGTGGGATCGTTCCGACCAAGCAGTTTCCTATTATTTGTGGTGCGCCTCTGCGGCAGCAACGTCAACTCTCTCCTGAGTCAATATTCAATCGTTTATCTGATGCCAACCTTTTGAAAAAGGTAACACTACCGGGTATTGGAGAGTGCATCGCTTTTACTCAAGATGATGAGTATTACAACGCTGGTGTGGAGACGATGCGAGCGGAGTTATTGGCCGAAGATATACTGCTCACAGCCGTTAAAAGTTGGCTCAGAAAGCTAGGAATAGCGAGCTTTGGACAGGTGATGCTCAGAGGTGGGGAGAAGTTACCGCAAGTAGGAACTTTTGCGTGGGATTTGTCTGCTCCTTGCTATCTTGGACATATGGTGCGTAAAGGACCAGATGGTAAGGTTAAGCCTGGGTTTGTTGCTTGTGATGTCTCTCTAGGTGGGGAGTTAAGTGAGGCTGGGGCTGCTCCTTTTATCCGTAAGTGTCTGACATTGCGTAGCCTTCCAAAAGTCGGCCCATGTATGCAAATTCTTGTTGCTAACCGTTTTCAGCATGATGCCTTCTTGTTGTTAAAGCGTAATGGGATAATTCCTGCAACCCCCAAATCACTCTTCGGCGAAGAGGTTTCTGATGCTCTAAACCAACTTATATCTGTGTTGGAAAATGCTGCGAGATCAGTGATTGATCCAGACCTATTTGAGGATCTGTTTACTAAGCTTAGTAAAATAGAGGGTGCTGCTAATCAGCTTAGAGGAACACTTTTTGAATTTATCGCTGCAGAAATTGCACGTCAGGAAATTTCTAGAAACGTTAGTATTAATCGTATATTCAAGGCAAATGGTAAAGAAGCAGAAGTAGATGTTTGTGCAGTAGATGAATATAAGAAAGTCACACTCATCGAATGTAAAGGCTACAGCCCTAGAGCCACTATCCCTGACGGACTATTTAAACGCTGGCTGGAACACAATATTCCGACGTGCTATGCCGCCATAAAGCAACACCCTGATTGGAGGAACCTCCTGATCACTTTCGAGTTTTGGGCGACAGCTCCTTTATCCGATGAATCAATGGCGCTTTTCAAAAAAGCGCAGGAGAGTATTCGGCCAAGTCGCTATACGATTGAGTTAAGGCTTGGACCTGACTTACTCAAACTCATAAAGCAGAGCAGGAACCCAGGGTTACGTTCTGCATTTGAGAAACATTTTATTAAGGTAGAGCGTGAGCCTGAGACTATTCCTACACGTCTAGAACTTGATGAGATTGCCTTCGATGATTCTCCGTTTTCACCGGCCTTACCTTTGTCGCACATGTCCTAACTTGTGCGACAGCGTGACACCCCATGGCTTTCCTTATGTTCGCGTGTTCCTGGTTTTAGTTGCATAATCACGAAGACAGGCGACCATAACCAGAGACAACCCCATGAAACATGAACACGATCCCAGTTCCCTGAAGAACACAAACGGAGGGCTGTTGTTAGGCTATGCCCGCGTCAGCACCGATGACCAGGGACTTGCGAGTCAGCGTGCCGAGTTGACCGCAGCTGGTTGCTCCCGTCTATTTGCCGAGAAGATAACAGGAACACGACGAGATCGGCCTGAGCTGACCCGCTTACTTGATCACCTGCGACCAGGTGACGTTGTAACCGTGACACGGCTCGACCGGCTGGCCCGCAGTACCCGCAATTTGCTCGACATAGCCGAACAGATACAGTCGGCAGGCGCGGGGCTTCGCAGTCTGGCTGAGCCTTGGGCTGACACGACCAGCCCTGCCGGGCGTATGGTGTTAACCGTGTTCGCCGGCATTGCCGAGTTTGAGCGCTCGCTCATAATCGACCGCACCAGGAGCGGACGCCAGGCGGCCAAGGCCAAGGGCGTGAAGTTTGGCCCGCCCCCTACCCTCACCCCGGAGCAGATCGCCCACGCTCGCGCCCTCGTTGATCAGGAAGGACGCACAGTGAAGGAAGCGGCGGCCCTATTGGGTGTGCATCGCTCGACTTTGTACCGGGCGTTTAACAAATAGTAACTCGGCGAATGAGCACCCTACTCTTAGGACTGCCACAACCGGGCTGTGTCTCGGAGTTCTGTCAATGCTGCACGGCGAGGGCCTCTTTCAAGATCCGTTAGCAGATGGTTGCATTCGTGCTCTATGGCTTTGTAGTCCAACCGTTGTATGGATAACCCCAGGGCTTCAAAACCGTCCAGATTGGAGAGCAGGCGGGCGGTTTCCCAGGTCAGGTTCGGTTCATTCATTTTACTTTCCTCCAGTTCGTGCACACGAAGATTCGTTCTGTCCTTGGTCCGGTAATGTTGCGCTGTTAAGTATCATTCCACGCTTAAAATAATTGTGTATGAATATTCATTATATATTGACCAGGTGTGCGTTTTTAAAGATACTATAAATCTTATTTGAATATTCAAAAAGGTGTAAAGCGTGATTATAGCAATAGCGAACACTAAAGGCGGAGTTGGAAAAACCACTCTTGCCGTTCAAATCGCTGTCAGCCGCGCACTAGCAGGCCGGGATGTGTGGCTAATTGATGGTGATCGACAGGGTACGGCCGCCGCAGCTATCGCTGCCAGATCTGAGGCTGAACGGGCACCTGGTATTGCGTGTGCCCAGTATCCAGACGGGCCACAACTGCGCTCCCAGGTTCAGCAGCAGGCACATAAGTGGGATGACATCGTAATTGATGTGGGTGGACGTGACTCGACCGCGTTGCGGGCTTCGTTGATTTTGGCGGATGTTCTCCTCGTTCCGTTCGCGCCACGTTCGTATGATGTATGGGCTTTGGAGGATATGGCTTCGTTGGTGGATGAAGCCCGTAGTGTTCGTGATGGACTGGACGCGTACGCACTACTGAATATGGCTGACCCTGGTGAACGATCCACGGATAATGCCGAAGCCGCTGAGGCTGTAGTCGACGTTCCCCAGTTTACCTATTTGCCGACAGTGATCCGTCGTCGAAAAGCATTCAGTAACGCGGGCGGGTCTGGGTTGGCTGTGTCTGAACTAACACCGAAAGACCCCAAAGCTATCGCTGAAATGGCCGCGCTTATGGATATCATTTTTAACTGACTTTGAATATTCAAAGACATTTGGGAGTAAATTCGATGGCTATTCAAAAGAAGCCTAAGCCGCAAGACAAAACTGAAGCCTTTTTGACTGGGGCGCCTGATGCAGGAGCAGTAACAGGAAAGGACGCTCCGTATGAGAAAGGCATAACAAAAGGGAACAAGCGGCAGATCAGTATCACCATAGCACCAGAGCTTCTGCGCCAGGTGGACGAACGGGCTGAGGCTATGGGGACGGGCCGATCCGCGTTCATTTCAATGGCCTTGTACAAAGCATTGAATGAATAGGCTTTTAATTTTCTTTGAATATTCAAAAGATATTTAGAGAATATTATTAAGCGGCTAATGGAGGACCGCCACATGATCAAAAAAGC
>Ga0193963_1001307_pt1 | contig 12478 bp, 3 predicted proteins | sample FB_6_MG_FD_140359 | JGI IMG/M metagenome (GOLD analysis project Ga0193963, IMG submission 140359) | Microbial mat bacterial communities from the Broadkill River, Lewes, Delaware, United States - FB_6_MG | ecosystem: Environmental > Aquatic > Freshwater > River > Microbial mats | place: USA...
CTATAACCCCAATGCATAAACTTAACTATTGCATCATGAATTACATTTGGCTTATGTTTATCATCCAATGTAACTTTTTTAACTACTTCATCTATTGTATGTTGTAATCCACTTACTGTATCAAATTCTTTAATCATCATTGATGTAGCCATACTTTGTACAAAACCATATTTATATGCATCATAGAATGGATGGCTTTGCATTCTTTTATCAAAAGCATCTTTCTTAGCTTTTACTGCAGATATTCTTTTTTTATCACCACTTGCTTCTGCACTAATCAACTCCATTTTAACTCTAACTATTTCAGCTTCTAATTCACTAGTTTCATTCCAGTAATCAAATGCTTGTTTCATATCTTTTCCGCCCTGTACCGGATCTACATCTAAAGCCATTAAAATTGCCGAGTTACTTATTATATCACTGATTAGTTTTTTTGGATTAGCAACTACCATCTTTAATTTTTTTAACACTACTAACTGTTTATATTTTCTTTCCAAGTCTTGTAATACAGGGAATTTATCACTAATTATACTACCTGATTGAAATCCAGTCATCATATCACTTAATCCACGTCTTACAAATCTTAATTCATTATTCAAGCCTTCATATTGACTTATGTCTGTTGCTATTTTATACTCTTTAATTATGTTTTCCAATTTAGCATCTTTTAATTGCTGCATTGTAAACTCTGTTTTTAAGTATGGTTTAACTTCTATTCTATCTTTTCTTTTTCTCTTTTTATTCAGACCAATTCTTTTATCTAACAATCTTAACCTAGTAATTGTACTACCATCTTCCGTTAGTTCCGCCTTAATCATTTTTCTCATTGTTTGTTGTTCAATCAATTGAGTATTGTGCACTACTGATCTATATAACGATTGTACTACATTATTCAATCCTTCTGCTTTTACTGCTTGTTCTTTATTGAGTATCATTCTGTACTTTTTATATCCATTAGCACTTGTATATTCTTGCACATTATTATTTACTAACCAATCTTTATCTTTACCTATTCCTTCTTTTACTGTTGACTCACTTATGAATAATCCATTTTGTATCCTATCCATATTAACACCAAGCCCTTGCTCGTAAACCTCTTGTGACTTTCTCATCATTATTCCAGGACCATACTTTGTTGGAGCTTTTAACTGAACCCATGGAGTCATCTTACCTGTGTACTTACTATCTTGTGCTTCTTGCTCTGTTACTACATTAAACTCATGTGAATTACTATATATATCTAGCAATCCATGGCCTTCATAGTCAGTGTACATATAATCTGATGTATTTCCAATACTTAACGAGCCAATACCTTTATTTACCAAGTTATTTATTTTGTATGCGTTTATGGCCATTGCAACTAAATGTTTATGTATATCAGAATGCTTATTTGCCATTCTTTGATGTAACTTGTATCCGGCCTCATTATTAGCAACTAATGCTTCTAATGCAACTCCAGCTGCAATTTTGTTGTTTAACCCTGCGTTTACTATTTGGGATTCTTGAACTTGATGATTTACTAATCTATTATACAGCTGTTTAACTGTTGATTGTTCACTTTGATTTAATTTTAACTGCTTTATTAACTCAGTAGGTTTAACACCTTCATTTAATAATTGCATTACTGCTTTGCCATTTATATAGTGATCCATCATTGCACCATAGCCACTTAGCCCATATACCTCAGTTAGCAATCTCTGTTCATTTTCTCCTGGAATTGCTTTACTTACTTTCTTATCCCATTCAGGCATTTCATTTGTTAATATTTCCATTGCAGGTCTATTTGAGTCCTCAACTAACTTTGTCAATCTAGCAATTTTAGATCTATCACTATCTCCTGTAATAAATAGTGTTTGTGCAATGCTATCAATCAATTCAATGTTTCCTGCTCCATCCTTGATTGTGTTATACATCTTTTTATATACAGGACTTTTAACTATTTGCTTTTCATGCCATTCTTGTACTTTTGGGGACAACCAACCATCCGATTCTTCATATATTGCTACAGCTAAGTCAGCTACGTATTTATTAGCGGCTTTATTAGCTTTGTGATATGTTTCTGCGAACTGATAAGTGTCTCTGATTTTATTATCTTTTTTAGGGACGATTGTCTGTTTTTTTAAGTCAGCTCCTATTGCTTCTAAATCAGCTTTCATTGTTTTGAATCCAGCCTTACCAGCTAGATTCTCAATATCATTTATTACTTCTTCTATTTTACAAGACATTAACAATCCTTAATCTTATTTAATATAGCCTCAATTGATGGTATCTTTTTACCATTCATCAATTTAGTTAATTTATTTCTTAACTCTTGAGCCATTTCTTTCTTACTTATTTTATCTTTTTGTTGCTTTGACTCAGCTTCGTAATTATAGCTTTTTGCAATTGTTGTTTCTTGATTTTCTAAACCACTTCTATGAATTTGCTCTACCGCTTGTAGCAATTGTTCCATATCAACAACATCATTTACTTCTAATGACTTTTTATTTCTAACCATTGCTATTAGAGTTTTAGCATATTCTATTACCTTATCTACTACTGACTCTAAGAAGCCTTTATCAAGCATCTCTTGAATTAATTGTTCTGACCCAATTGTTTCTCCCCTAACTACTGCTACGAATTCAGCCACTTGCTTATGTGTTTCTTTTTCCTGCATTACTCTAGCTAATCTTTTACCACTATCTAATTCATCAATTTTTACTTTATCTAAGGCTTTAGCAATTACTCTATATGCAATTTTATCTTTATCTGAGCCTTTGCCTTCACTTAAATCCTTAATCAATGTAGCACTATTAGCATGTTCTAATTCATGACCAATTCTATCTAGTATTGCGTCAACTCCAGTTAGTTCTTTTGTATTTTTACCAATTGTTATTTTAGCATCTTTACTATCACTTTTACTTATACTGAACTCATCTCCCCAAGCCCACTCTATTGTTCTATTTTGTGTTATTTGTTGCATCTTAACTGCATTTACATTACCAAGCCCAACTAATGTGTTGATTAAATCATTAACTGCTTTAGAAGGATTTTTTTCAGCATTTTTTCTGAAGTCATTAATCGCTTCTTCTCTGGCCATATTAGACATTTTTTCTTTAACATCTCTCAGTTCTGTTAATCTATCTCCAGTAGCAATTTTTTCAGCAACTGCAGTTATAGTAGCTTCTGTTCCAAGCACTTTAGCGTATTCTTCTAATGTAGCTTTATTAGATTCTCCAAATTCAGCTTTTTGATATTGTTCAATAGCACTTATTAATTCTTTTTCTGTTACTTCAGCAAAAGGTATAGACATACCCTTAGCTTGATTGATTAGCACATCTCTTGGGCCGATTGTTTTTGATGTCTCTGTTTTATCTACTGTTTCAGTAATACCATTTTCAGTTTCTTGTTTAATGTCTGTTCCGCCCATTAAATCTGTTTCAATTAACTTTCCGTCATTACCTTTTAGTTTAGCTTTTTTATACTCTATTCTAGCACCATTCTCTTTCTCCCATTTTACAATATTGCTTTTCAAGTTATCAATTTTTATGTTGTGATCAACTTTTTCATCAGATGTCATCGCACTTCTTGCTTCTTCCATACTAGCAAGAGTATCTTTTGCATATGTTATTATAGTATCTGCAAAATCATATCTATTAGCAACATCTACTATTGTTCTATTATATGAATCCTTACCTGTTTCTAACATATACTTTAATGGAGTGTATATAGCATCATGCACCGTCATTGGAGAAAAGTCTACTTCATTTCCATACTTAGCATACAGCTCTCTCATTGTTTTTTCTAATATTGTAAAGTCAACTCCTTGAGCCATTAATGGTATTAATGATGTGAAGTTGCTCATTAATTTATTACTTGTTACTAGCCTTTTAGCTTCAGCATCCTTTTTTAATTGAACTTTACCTTGTATCTTTTCATCAGTTAATTCTTGTACATATTGTTTTTCTTGGTATATATTAAATTTACCATCAGATTTCCCTCCATACACAGCTCCAGCTGAAGAGTCTATTATACCATTAGCATATCCAGTACTTTCAATTGTCTTGAACATTCCTTCCATTGTTTTTTTAAACTTTTCTACTGCAGGAAATGCTTGTTTTAACTGACTTTCGTATAACTCTCCAATTTTTCTATATTCATCCATTAATGCTTTATGTTCTGTACCACCAATTTTCCATGACTTCATCTTTAATGGGCTATTTGATTCAATTCCCAATATAGTATTTATATGTGCTATTGCATCTTTATTCCCCTCCATAGCCATTCTAAACACATCTTCTAATAATGTTTCAGCCAACTCTTTAACTATTGTTTCAGTACCAGCTGTATAGAACCATGTCATTACTGGAGGCTTAGCTAATTCTCTTGTATCTATTCCTAGGTTATCAAGTTCAGCAATTCTACTTCTAATATCAGAATATTGTTCATTAGCAATGTCATCATTTTCTGATATTGCCAATACCTCTTTAACTTTATCTTGTAATAAGTTATAAGCATCTTTTGGATTGATTGGCATAATTGTTTTATCAGTATCATTTAAAGCAACTCCCAACTGCTCTAATAAAGTTTGTACTGTTAATTCTCCATCTTTAGCATTTACATCAAATCCTATTATATTCATTAAAACATTCATTACTCCTGACGCTTTCGCATCAGTTTCACTCATATAGTTTGTTTTCTTACCATTCGACTCTCTCATTACTCTGAATCCGTCAATTATTGCCATACCTTTAATTGTCTTTTTACCACCCACTTTTGTGAATAAAGGAGATTTTATATCATTTAATCTATTGGCAATTTTTGATGGATCTGAACTGTATGTTTTACTATTTAATATTCTAGCAACTTCCCATGCAATTTGTTCCCCTCTACTCAACTCTCCTAAATTACTTGGGACTTTATCATCACTTAATATAATATTTATTGCCTTATTATAGTCCTCTTTGGCATTTGTTCCAGAAGCAGCTTTAAATCCTAATTCATTTAACATATCAATTTGAGTCTCTAATGCAGCTTCTTTACTTCCCATATTGAATGTATCAACTCCAGCAGGCATTAATATTTGTCTAGCAATTACTTTATCTGCTTGGAAATTTAGTACTGTTTCTCTAATTGTAATCCTATTATTCTTATCAATTTGGTATGTAAAGTATAAGTCATTTTTTAATGAATCTAAGTTATCTATTATTCCTCTTAATGAATCTTTAATACCATTACTAACTCCAGCATCATTAAAAGCCAATATTCTTGATTCAGTAGCATATCTATTAATACCTAACATTTCAGCAGCCCATTTACCATCTTCAGATAAATATTTATCTAAATTGCCTTCATACTCTTCATCAACTTCTTTCTTAATTTTTTCAAGTATTTTCATCATTGAAGGTTTAATTTGATATGGTGTATTTTGTAGTTTAACTACAGTATCAACTATATTTATTGAACCATCTTTGTAAGGAGTAACAGTATCCGCAACTTTTACATAGTCACTACCCTCTTGTTTTGGTATTTCTAAATTAGAAGATATCAACAGTTTATTTATTCTACTAGCTATGTCAGCAACCTCACTATTGTAATCTATTATTTGTCCTGTAGCAGTATTAATTGTTTTATTGCTAAAGTCTTTATCAGATAATCTAATTCCATAGTCATTTAAGTTCAACTTCATAGTCTTTTTAGGATTCATCAACTCTTTAGCAGATGTGTCTAATGATGTTCTACTAACACCTTTTGTACCACTTGTTATTGTCTTATTATCATCTGTTACTATTCGTTCACTCAATACTGAACTAACATGCCCATTTGACTTCTCAACCAATCCATTGTCTATTGCTATTTCTAATGCAACAGCACCAATTTTTCTGTACTGTTCTAATTGTTGTGTTGGAGTACCTTTACTTAACTTAATCCCTCTTGCTGTCATAAAGTCTTTACCAATTTGAGTTATTAAGTTAGTCTCACTTGCCCAATATTCATTTTGTGCTAGATTAACACTATCTACTGTAGACTCAACTCTTTGTCTAGCCATTGTATCAGTAACTATTGCTGCATTTATTGCACCTAATGTATTAACAAGTAATATAACTCCCTCTCCATCTGCTATTCCAGCTTCTGTAAATATAGTTTTTAACTTATCTTTAGCTAAGTCAGTATTCACTGCTTTTGTTATGTCTTTCATTAAATCTCTTGCAATTGGATACTTACTATCAACTGAAGCAATTCCTATTTTATTAAGTATTCTATGTACTAATTTAGTACTATTTGAATTGTAGTCTTTTAATGATTTTTTAGCATCGCCTTCAATTATTGATTTAGCAAACTCATTACCATTTATTAATTTTGATTCAACAACTTTATCTTTAATGTTTTTAACATTCTCAGTTTCAGCAATTAGACCTTCATAATCTACTTCTGCTTCAACTTCTGCATCAAAGTTATACTTACTATTAATTGCTCTAGTTCTAGCTGCTGCAGGCTCTGCAATAGCTTTAATTCGTTCTTCACTCCAACCTTTATTGTATTTTAATTGACCATTCTCAACTGTTGTGTTTCTATTTGTAATAGCATTTGTATATACCTTAACTAATTCTGTCTCAGACAATTTATCAAGACCTACAGCTTTTTTAGCATCTTTAACTATTTTATTTTCCATAGCTTTATTAATTGAACTTTCATTATTTAACATAAGCTCTGCTTGTGCTCTTAAGTTAGCAACTTCTTCTTTCTTTTTAGCTATTTCTGTTTCAATAGAAGACGCATTTTCTTCATTTGTAGATTTTTCCAATTTAATAATTTCATCTTCTAAAGTAGTGGCAGTAGTTTCTAAATCAATAGCATCTTGTCTCTCTTGTTTTCTAATCTCCACTTCTTCTAAATGTACTTTAGCATTTGGTCCTGTGAAGTAATCCACTTGTTTTTTAATATCTTTTGGTATGTTAACTTTACTATCTTTTGAAGCTTCAGCAAGTATATCATTTACTTTTTGACCTCCAGATTGCATTATCTGCTTTTCAGGATTTGTTAATTCTTGTCCCGCCAGTTTTTTATTCTGTGCACTAATTACTAATTCTGTCATTTGACTATCATTTAACTGATTATTTACTACCATATCTTCAGTTATTGAGTTTACTATATCTTTATCAGCTTCTCTTAATTTTTCATTAGTTGTATACTCTTTTTCATAAGCAATTAGCCAATCATCTACTTTTTTAGACCTAGCTTCTAATTCATCAATACTTAGTTCAGATGCTTCAGGGCTCAACCCTTTAATCTTTTTAGTTACTGGATCTATTTCATACAAGCTTTGTATAACTTTATCTTTATGTTCTTCTAATACTTTTTCATACTCTGTTGAGTTATTAACTTCTGCTCTTAAGTTTACTGGAGCCACATACAGTTTTGATTCTGTACCATCTTTTTGATCTACAAATACTTCTGAAGAATCTTCAACTTTAGTTTTTGAACTGTATGATTTATAATCTATCCCTTGATTATCTAATGTATTAACTCTTTCAATTTTTTGCTCAGCACTTCTTTTATTAGCTTTTGCTATATCTCTCTTATCAATAGATTTTTGTACAGCATCTTTAGCCTTACCAGCCATTGTACCAACAGTTTTTGTAGTTTCTAATGCAATTCCTGGAGCATCAATAGGTCCTCTAATTGTACCTCCGGCAATTGTTCCTCCAACAGCAGCTTCGCCTAACCTGTCTATGTTTCTTTTATCACTAAGTACTCTTTTTAATTCATCTGATAAAGAACCTTCTTGTTGACCAACTTGAGTAGATAATACAGTTAATAATTCTTGCATTGGTTCAGTTAATGTTTCAACAGCAATTAAACCACCAGTTTTAGTTATCTTTTTTACTAGTTCTGTTTGTACACTTTTAGGTATCATCTTACTTATTTCAATAGGACTTTTGCCTTTGAATAATGCTTCAATTCCTAGTTTTTCTAATCCTAATGATAGTGCAGAAGCACCAAGTACTGCAAGTGTTCTTTCTTTGCTTATTGTGCCAGTTGGACTTTCTTTTTTAGCTTCTTCTATTCCTTCATTTGATAGTGAAGCCCATAATCCAGCTTGACCTGTACCTGTCATCATACCAACTACATAAGGAGCCATTCCAGCCACTAATTTAATTGAATCCTTTAATGTAATTTCATCTACTGCATCGCCAAAGTTACCTTTACTTAACTCTGTATATACATTCTTAACCATTTGTCCTTCTGAACCATTAGCACCAAAGTATGCATCAGCGTATTTATCCACTCCTTTTGACCAGTTATCAAGCTTATCACCTATACTTTTTGAAGCTTCCCAAATAGCATAATTTTCACCAGACTTTCCTGCTAAATCTTGATTATACTCTCCAGCAGATGATAGTCCCTTACCTATTAATCCAGCAGCATTACCAAGCATTTTCATTGTAGTGCCTTGTACCGTATCAATACTTTCATCTATGGCGTCTATTCCAGTTAAATTTGACTTACCCTCTTTTCTTAGTTCATCTAAATACTTATTTTGTGAGTAGCTTGTGTCAACTATAGATTCCATAATCTTAGCTTGTACTGGATCTTTCCACAGTCCTAACCCAAGTCTTTTTGCTTTATCTGCCATTTTTAACTGTAGCTCATACTCTTTTCTGCCTGCTGCTGTAGAAGGATCAGCTCCTGGAGCAAAATACCCTGCTTCTATCATCTGATTAGTAGTATTAATATCCATCAAGCTTCTACCAAAGTAACCTTTATCTAACTCATTTGGGTTTACAGCAGGTAGTATTTCAGGAGTTTCTTGTGTATCTGTGAATGAAGTTTTAGCATCTAACACATTATTTCTATCATCTAGTGCACCAACTTCTGCTACATTAGTAGCCATAGTAGCTTCTTTACCTAATTGATATATTTCATGTGATGTTATTGGGCCTTTATAAGCACCGCTTTGTCTAAGAGTCTTTATTCGTAAACCTAAGTTAGGATCTTTCTTTGCATCTTCTGCCTCAGCATCCACTTGCTTAATTGCTTCTTCTTCACTTATATTATTTAATGCGGCTATTTGCTTATATACTTTACTTCTCTCATTTTTAGTATCTCCAGTTGGAGTAATATCATGAAATACTTCTGGAGCATCTCCGCCTTTTAATCTAAAATTTTGTGATGAATCTGCATCATCCCATACTTGAGAATCAGATTGTGTATTGTCAGTTTGTTCTTGTAGGTATTTATCAAACCATTGTGCCATGTGATATCCTTATCTATTTAATTACAGATATTACCACATGAGCACTTAGTTTATGCTTACTTATTAATCTTTATATTTAGATATAAAATTATCTAAGGCATCTCCAATAGGACTATTATTGCCCCAATTCTTAAATGTACCAGTTCCTTGAACGTCATAGAATCCCTTAATTTCTTGGACCATATCAGCTTTATTGCCTTTAAATTTTTCTTTAAGAATTCTATTTAATTCTTCTTTATTGGCACTAATATTTCTATTACTATCTGTATCTCCATCCACAACTATTTTAGAAATAGCATCTGATATAGAAGTGGAAGAATACTCTTTATTTAACTTTTTATCTGCCAATTTAGTTAATGCGTCAGGTGTAAGATTTGGATTATCCTTTAGTAACTTTTCTAATTTGTCCTTACCAAATGCATTAGTAGCTAATGACATAGCAGTTTTTTCTTTATCTGCCATCTTGTTTATATCTTTTTTTTCTTGAAGTATTTGATAAGGAGTTAAGCTGTTACTCTTTTCTGGATATAATAAATCCACTCTATCTTTAAGTATTTTTTGAAAATTATGTGCTTGACTAGCATTACCAAATGGCATATTCTTTTGCAATCCCATAACTGTGTTTAAGTACTCTTTTTTTGAGATAGGTACTTCTGAACCAACAGGCTCTTTTAAATTAGATAGTCTTAATTGAAGATCTTCTAATCCAGACTTTAGCTTTTTAGTTGTTTCAGGATTCTTACTTCTTTCAACTAATCCTTTAAATTTGTTTATCTGACTCTCCAATGAACTTTTCAATCCAGTATAAGCTTTAACTTCTGCTTCATCACGAACAACTTTAGTTTGAGGAATTTTATTTAAAGCATTTATATAGTCTGCTCCCATAGCTCTATTAGCTGAATCAGAATTAAGATCATTGTACAATTTTTTATATTGTAGTTGTGAAATTTTATTCTTTAATATATACTCAGGGTCTTCTCTTTTGTACTGATTTTCTACGTCTTTTGCAGCTTTCCATTCATCAGTACCAACAACACTTGACTTTAACATCTTTTGTTTTAGTTCATAATTTGGATCTAGCTTATTTGCTTCTTGTTCTAATTTTGCTTTTTCTAATACAGCATTGGCATACTCAGTAGTTCCAGGAGTAGCCAATAAGTCCATTCTAGCCTGTCTTGCGTCTTGAGTAGCTTGTCTTTCTCTTTGTAGTCTCAGCTCTTCATCCTTATTAGCACCAGCTATCATATTATTACCAAAAGCACTTAGTCTTTCACCAAGAGAGTTCAATGGACTTACGTAATTACTTCTACTGAAATTTAATTTAGCTATTGCCATTACGCAATCCTTCCAAGTTCATTACTTGAATCAGCCCACTTTTTATTGAACTTATCTCTGTCTGCTATTGATTGTGCATTACTTGCAATTTGTTGATCCATTAACTGCATATTCTTTTTATTCATTTTCTTTGTGTCTCCGAAAAATGTATCATATACACCTAACCCTAATCCACCAATATTAGCAATAGTACCAAGTCCTTTAGCATTTGCACCTAACCAATCCATTGTTCCACCAAGTCCAGTAGCAGGCGGGACAGTATTATTTCCTATGTACGACATATATCCATTTATGTCTCCAGTATTTCCATAAACATTTTTCCATTCATCAAATGTCAAATTATTTCCCATATCTATCTCCTCTCTATCTATTTTTATGCTACATATTAACATAGCACTACTTAATTTATACTAAATCTTCTGCTCTTAAGTTCATACTTTTGCCATTATAAAAACTTGCTCTACAGACATTTCCTATGTGTATACTGCTTGGTTCTGCTTCATACAAATAGTTTATATCATATCTACTCTGGGCTGTTGCAGATAAATCAGTATACCATTGAATATCTTCAACTCCTATATGCAAGTTCTTATCCATCATTTCTGCAAGTTGTTCATTACTTTCTTCAAGTTGTTCAGCCTTGCTTTGTAAATCAGCATTCATTTCCGCTTGTCTCATTTCAGTAGCTGTAGAAACAACCTTAAATGCAATAGACTTCCAACTACTAACTAGCATTTCTTTGATTGTAGTCTTAAGTCCTTCAATTGTTATTTCAGATAAAGCCTCTTTAAAAGACATTGTGGCAACTTTGGCAGCAGCTTCCTGTAAAGCAGCAGAGGCTACTTCTTTTGTAGCAACTGTGGCACCAGCCTGCATACTTGATTGAGCAATACTTTGAGTGGCAGCATTCTTTGCAAAGCTGGTTGCTATTGAAGCCAATCCAGCAACCATGCTTATGAAATTACCAATTTTTACCCATCTACCCATGTAACCTGCAGCTGCAGCATTGCTTTTAGCCCATTGTGCTTGGATAGCAACCATTATCATAACAGCAATACCAACATATAATGCAACAGTAGCTAATGACCAAGAAGTCCCACCAGAAGGAGCAGCTAAGACAATAGCAATAATTATTAAAACAAGGCCTAATATCTTTTTGTACCACTTAACTTTTTTTTGGATTTGTCCTGTATCTAACGAACCAAGTACACTAGCTATTGCAGTCTTAGTTCTTATTCCTTGTGCTTGAACAGCACTATATCTCAACTGATCTTTGTACCATATAGCATTAGTAGTTGTTTGCTTAATAACTCGTAATCCTTCTTCACTATTTCCAGAATATGTGCTTTTTTGCAATTGTTGCATAGCATAAATAGCTTCCTTATTTTGCTCTTCTATCATAGTGTTTATTAACAATCCTTCAGGGTTTATGCCTTCAACTATTCTTTTATATCTAATTACTAAGTTTAAACCAGTATAAAATTTTTCTTTAATTTTACCAAACATTTGTTCAGAAACAGGAGTAGTCTGTATTGGAGCAATACTTACACTGACAGTTTCTACAGAAAATTCTGTATTGTCATCAAATAAAACGTATTTACCCATTACTAGTTTATCTATATCTTGCTCTATAACAAATCCATTATCTCTATTGAATATATTTCTATAGTCATTATCTATATATGTTAATATTTGTTCTTTAGTCCAACCAGTAAATTTACTAGGATCAGCTTTATCTATATAGTTTATTGTGGCTTCTTGCCAAATATCTTTAGGACAAAACTCATCAACTTTTTCAGCAAGTAATTCTCTTTCAAGTTCACTACTATCAAACTTATCAGGATTAAGCCAGAAGTAATATCCTGCAATTGGCTTGAAGTTAGCAGCTTTAACTTGATTCCAAGA
>Ga0193963_1001308_pt1 | contig 12473 bp, 10 predicted proteins | sample FB_6_MG_FD_140359 | JGI IMG/M metagenome (GOLD analysis project Ga0193963, IMG submission 140359) | Microbial mat bacterial communities from the Broadkill River, Lewes, Delaware, United States - FB_6_MG | ecosystem: Environmental > Aquatic > Freshwater > River > Microbial mats | place: USA...
ACTTTATCAAGTTTTTCTAAACCTTCAATTTCAACACCATCTACTTTTTTAACTTTTCTTGCATGATTAAGTAACTCTTTTGCAACAGGAAGCAAAGTTTGTAAAATAAGTGATGATTTACCGCTACCTGAAACCCCTGTAATAGCACAAAGATTTTTAAGTGGAATTTGTACATCAAGATCTTTTATATTATTAATAGTTACATTTTTAATTTCAATAAAATCTTCTTGAGGTCTATTATGGGCATAGTCAATTTTTTTATCACCATTTAAATATTGAGCAGTTAGTGTTTTTGCTTTATGCATTTTATCTAGTGTTCCTGCAAATACAATTTCTCCTCCATATTTTCCTGCATTTGGACCAATATCAACAACATAATCAGCAGATTCAATAGTCTCTTTGTCATGTTCAACAACAATAACTGAGTTACCTTTTTCTTGTAGTGCTCTTAGTGTTTTGATTAATTTACTTGTATCTCTTTCATGTAAACCGATTGATGGTTCATCAAGTACATACATAACTCCAGTTAGTCCAGAACCAATTTGTGAAGCAACTCTAATTCTTTGAGCTTCCCCACCTGATATACTTCTTGCGTCTCTTCCTAATGTTATATATCCAAGACCAACATCATTTAAAAAGAATATTCTTTCTTTTATTTCTTTTAAAATTGGAAGTGAAATCATACGATTTTGTTCACTTAGGTATTTAAAGTTTTTTTCATCTTGGAAAAAGGCATGGGCTTCTTCAATTGGTTTATTTATAATTTCAGAAATAGTCTTTTGTGCAACAAAAACAGATTGAGAAGAGGGCTTAAGTCTATTTCCACCACAGTCTGAACATACTTTTTCAGTCATAAATTCAGCCATCTCTTTTTCGTCTTTTATCATATCGTAGGCAATTTTTACGATACCTTCCCATTTCCTTGTAAGTTTATGTCTTTTCCATGTAAATTTAGCTTCTTCTACACCACCATGTAAAATAGCTTTTTGTTCATGATCTTCAAGTTCTTTAAATGGAACTTTAATATCAATGGATGCTGCTTCACAATAAGCCATTAGCATTTTAAAATAGTATCCTTTGTTAAATCCATAAATAACTTTAATAGCACCTTCTTCAAGTGGTAGCTCTTCATTAACTACTTTTTTCATATCAAGAGCATATCTTATTCCTAAACCATCACAAGATGAACAAGCACCTTTTGGTGAATTAAAAGAGAATGATAATGGTTCTAAAGGTTCAAATGAAATTTTACAATCAAAGCAAGCCATATGTTCAGAATAGTGAATGTGTTTTTCCATTCCCACTTCTTCATGGTTCATTATTTCAACTTCAAGTTCTCCAAAAGATTCTTTTAAACCTTTTTCAACATCTTGGGCTATTCTATCTTTATTTTCTTCTTTAACTACAACTCTATCTATTACAACTTTAATTGTATGCATTTGTGTTTTAGCAAGTTCAATGTCTTCATCAAGTCTAACCATAACTCCATCAATCATAGCTCTTACATAACCTTTACCTCTTAAGCTCTCAAGAAGATCAGCAAAAGTACCTTTTTTTCTATTTATAAGTGGAGCTAGAATTACAATCTTTGAGTTTTCTGGAAGTTTTAAAACTTGGTCAATTACATCTGATGCACTCATTTGAGAAATTGGTTCTCCACATTTATGACAATGTTGTTTTCCAATTCTTGCATATAAAAGTCTAAAGTAATCATACACTTCTGTAATAGTTCCCACTGTAGAACGTGGATTTTTAGATGTTGTTTTTTGATCAATTGCAATTGCAGGTGTTAGTCCTTCGATTCTTTCAACATCTGGTTTACCTACTTTATCTAAGAATTGTCTAGCATATGCAGATAATGATTCTATATATCTTCTTTGCCCTTCAGCATAAAGTGTGTCAAATGCAAGTGTTGATTTACCTGAACCTGAAAGTCCTGTAAATACTACAAGTTTATTTTTTGGTATCTCTAAATTAATGTTTTTTAAATTGTTTTCTTTTGCGTTAAATATCTTGATTTTGTCTTGCATTGTACTATAGCCTTTAAAATTTTGAAGCTGATATTATAGCATAATATATTGTTAAAGACAGTTGCTTTTAAATAATTAAATAGGAACTTTAAAGGTGTATATATATTTATTTTAAAGATGATAGTTTTTATATAAAAACATTTTCTTCACATTTAATTTATATGATTATATATAAAGGAGAATAAATGAAAACAATTTTATTTTTAATTATAATGATATCTTCCTCATTTGCAAGTTATTCTGTTGTATATACAGATTTAAAACTAGGTATCATCCAAGATATTAATACAGTAAAAGATAATTATTTTAAAGCTGAACTTATAAATCCTGTTGCGAAATTTCTTTTAGGAAAAAGTGAATTGCTTTATTATAATGATAAATATAAAACTACAAAAAGAGCTAAAGAGATAGATTATAAAAAAGATAGGTATTATATTATTGAAATAATAAAAAGAAGTATTATGAATAATTTAGAAGAAGGAAAAATATTTATTAGCGATAATAAGTATATTGATATCCAAAAAGATGATAATTATAAATTTAAATATATTTCTAATGGAAAGATAAAATCATACGGAACAATAAATATTGAAAACTCGGAGTTGATATCCTTAATTGATGAAAAAAATAGAGTAAGAATAATTAAAGATTAATAGTTTAATTTTATTATTAAATTTATCAAGCTTTAAATAATCATTTGATACCTTATTATTTATATAGTAAATAAGGATTTGTCATTTGGATATTATAAACAATTTTGAAATTGAAAATGAAAAATTTTATTTTTATGATATAAGTAAAGTTATAAATAGCAGTAAGAAGTTAAAAAAACTTCCAATTGTTTTAAAAGTACTTCTTGAAGCAAATCTTCGTAAATCAAAAGATTCTATAGAATTTAATAAGATTGTTAATATATTTACAAATAGAATGAATTCTCAAATTGGTTTTTACCCTTCTAGAATTATTATGCAAGATTTTACTGGTATTCCAGCAATTGTTGATTTAGCTTCTATGAGAGATTCTGTAAATGAAAAAGAAAGAAATAAAATAAATCCGCAAATTATGCTAGATTTAGTATTGGATCAATCTTTAAGTCTTAATGGAAATCATTCAAAAATTGATATTGAAAAAGAGTATGAAGTAAATTATGAAAAATATGAATTTGCAAAATGGTCAGAAAATGCTTTTTCAAATCTTAGGATAATTCCACCTGGTTCAGGTGTTTACCACCAGGTTAACTTAGAGTATTTATCTACAATATTACATATAGAAAATAAAGATGGTAAATTTTTTTTATATCCAGAAACTATAGTTGGTACAGATTTTCAAACATCAATGATGAATTCTCTTGGTGTTTTAGGTTGGTCTGTTAATGCAATTGAAGCAGAAGAGATAATCTTAGGTCTTCCTGTTTCTTTGAATCTACCAAAGGTAGTTGGTATTAATATAAATGGAGAATTAAAAGAGGGAATAACATCATCAGATTTAGTATCTACATTAACAAAAAGATTAAAAAAATATGATGCTAGTGGCAAACTTATAGAATTTTATGGGGAAGGGTTAAAGTATTTAACACTTGAAGATAGAATGACAATAGCAAATATGGCTCCTGAGTATAATGCAATTTGTACATTTTTTGCAATAGATGATAAAACAATATCATATTTTAATAAAACAAGAGAAAATGAAGATTTTTCTAAAATTATAAAAACTTATTTAGAAAAACAAGAATTGTTTTATACTAGTGAAGAATTAGATTATGATGAGATTCTTGAATTAGATTTAACTTTATTAGAACCAATTATTAAAGGTCCTAAAAGATTACAAGATAGAGTTGATATAAATAGTTTGAAAGATTTAATTGTTATGAATAAATCTAAGGAACTAAAAGATACTGATATTGTATTAGCTTCCATAACTTCATGTATATCTAATTCTAATCCATATTTATTAATTCATGCTGCATTAGTGGCTAAAAAAGCTCTTTCTTATGGATTAAAAGTAAATAAAAATATTAAAACTTCTTTTTCACCAGGTTCTTTAATTGTAAAAGAGTATTTAGAAAAGCTTGATTTATTACAGTATTTGGAAAAGTTAGGTTTTAATATAACAGGTTATGAATGTAATACTAATTCTATGAATGTCTCTAATCTTGATGTTAATATTGAAACACAAATAAAAGAATCTAATTTAAATATCTGCTCTTTAATAACAGAAGAGATTGATTTAGAAGATAAACTTTATAATTTAATTAAATCAAATTATTTAATGTCTCCTTCTTTAGTAATAATATTTTCTTTAATAGGTAATATGAAATTTGATATATATAATAATGTTATTGGTGTGATAGATGATAAAGATATTTATTTGAAAGATTTATGGCCTACAAGTAAGGAGGTAGGGGGTTATTTACAAAAACTAGATAATACTTTATATAAAGATATATATAAAGAAATTTTCAAAGGTAATGAGTTTTGGAGAAAGTTAATTGTTGAAAAAAATGATGTTTACAAGTGGAATAGTAATTCAACATATATTCAGCCTACACAAATATTCGAAGAAGTAAGTATTAAAAAAATTGAGATAAAAGATGCTGAAATATTAGCTTTATTAGATGATGATATAACAAGTGAACATATTTCTCCTTTTGGTCAAATACCTTTATATTCTCCAGCTGCAAAATATTTAGAGAATAGAGGTCTAAAATCTTTTGAATATGGCTCTTTTGAAAATAGACATGGTAATGCAGAACTTATGAAAAGAGCTACTTTTGATAATATTAGATTAAAAAATTTAATGGTGTCAAAAGAAGGTGGTTATACAAAAGATTATAATTCAGGTGAAATATTATCGATCTTTGATAAATCACAAAAATCAAAAAAAGAGAATAAAGATTTAGTAATAATTGCAGGAAGTAATTATGGAAGTGGTAAATCAAGAAACTGGGCTGCAAAAGGTACTAAATTACTTGGTATAAAAGTAGTAATTGCTAAATCATTTAATCAAAGTCATAGAAGAGAACTTCTTTCTCTTGGAATATTACCTTTAGAGTTTATTGATGATGATATAAATAGTCTAAAACTAAAAGGTTATGAACGTATAACAATTTTACTTAATGAAATAAAAGCTTCATCTAAAGTAGTAATAACTATTCATAAAAAAGATATAGATGTTGAAATTGATTTATTATGTAGATTAGATAATGACTTGGAAGTTAAATATTATAATAATGGTGGAGTTTTAAATTATTTATTACAAGGTATTAAATAACTTAAAAGAAAGTTTTATAAATCATAATTCCTAATATTATAAAGTTTAAAATTAGTATAAATTGTTTGTATGAATCAGATGATGTTTTATTTTTTGTTTTTATTCCAAAGTATACACCTATTAAAGAAGATAAGCCTACTATTAAACCTTCTTCAAACAACATTTGATCATTAATAGTAAGTGAACTAAATCCAGCTATAGAAGAGAATATTACAAAAAATAGACTAAGACTAGTTGCTGTTTTAATATTATAATTCATAAAACCAACGAGTATTGGTACAAGCATTATTGAACCACCTACACCTATACTCATTGCAATAACACCTACAAAAAAACCTATAATAAAAAGTGTTAATTTACTATGCTGCTTTGGTTCACAATCTGATTCTGCTGGGGACACAAAAATTTTGCTAATAGATAATATGATTATTAATATAAAGAAATATTGTAGGAATTCATTTGAGACAATTGTATGGACAAAACTGTTTTGTAGTCCACCTACAAAACCACCCATTCCAATAATAATACCTTCCTTAAAAATACCTTTTGCTTTCTTAGAGTTTAAAAATGAACCATAAATAGAACTAAATACCATTTGCATAATTGATATGGCAATTGCTTCTTTCATCAGAAATCCGGTCATTACAAGCATTGGAACAAGGACTAATCCTCCTCCAACACCAAAAAAACCTGAAATGAAACCAGTTAAGATACCAAATAGTATTAGTTCTGTCATTTAGTTTTTTACTTTTTTATTGAATTCATTGCAGTTATAAATTTTTTATAAATACACTCTAAATCATGGTCTTCTTTACTTAAATCTAACCCTTCACATTTATTCATATGATGTTCAAGTAAAGCTACTCTTTTTAGTAAGTATTCAAACATCTCTTTGTTAATATCTGGTAAATCATTGTGGTTTAGTTTACCATTCTTATCATCTCTTTTTATGATTTTTGCTGGAACTCCAACTGCAGTAGAGTTTTTTGGAACATTACATACTACTACAGAGTTTGCTCCGATCTTACCGTTTTTACCAATTGTAATATTTCCTAAAACTTTTGCACCACTTCCTATTACTGAGTTTGCTTTTATTGTAGGATGTCTTTTCCCTTTATCTAAACTAACTCCACCAAGTGTTACTCCTTGATAAATAAGTACGTCTTCTTCTATAATAGTAGTTTCTCCAATAACAACTCCAATACCATGATCAATAAATACACGTCTACCAATAGTAGCTGCTGGATGGATATCCATATTACATAAAAATTGTGTTAGTCCCATAATCATTCTACCAATTAACTTAAATCCTTTGGTATATAATCTATGTGCGATTCTATGGTTTATTATTGCCCATACACCAGGATAATTGAATATAAGTTCTAGATTAGATCTAAGTGCCGGGTCATTTAATTTAGGAACAGAAAAATCTTCTTTTATTTGATTCCATAGTCCTAGTTTTTTATTTTCAGCTTCAATTGCTTCTATTTGTTGTTCGACTGTTTTTTCTTCTTTATTTTCGCCCATTTTAACTCCAAGCTGTTTTTAGATAACTATTTTCATTTAAATATTTTTTTAAAATTTTATAAGTGTCATTATCTAAGTTATTTTTTAATATATTTTTTATCTCATTCGTATCATAATCAATATCTTCAAGTATATCTATTATTTTTTGAGACTCCAAAATTTTTTCTAGTTTTACTTTGTCATTTTCAAAAACCACATTTATTTCTGTTGGGTGAGAAAATAGATTGTGTCTCATCCCTAAAATATCTTGATAAGCTCCAACATGGAAAAAAGCTAAATAGTATTCTTCTTTTTCTAAGTTTACATCATGTAAATATAAAGGTTTTTCAGGATCAAATTCAATTTCTCCATCACTATCACAAGTTATGTCCCATAAAGATGCACTTCTTGTGGGTTTCTTATCAAGGTGAGTAATAGGCATAATTGGAAATTCTTGTTTTATTCCCCAAAAATCAGGTAATGACTGAAATATAGAAAAATTAAGTAAATATTTTTCTTGAATTTTATTATCAATTCTTTTTAATTCTTCATAATCATCAACTTCAAGAAGCCAAATAGCTTTCTTAATAATTAGATTTGTAAGGATTTCTGCATTACTTCTATCTTCTAGGTCTATATATCCTAAATCAAATAATTTTAGTAAAGATTCAAGATGATCAATACTATCATGCATAAATTCTAATGCCATTTTCGAATTTATATCATTAAAAAGTTCTCTTAGTTCTTCTATTAAAGGAGGGTTTTTCTCTTTTAATCTTAAGTGTTCTGCCTCATATTCTGCTGAAAAAAGTTCTAAAACAGGAGTTATTAATACTGTTGAACTAGCACTAATGAATCTTCCTGATTCTGTAAAGATATTAGGCTCTTCAACACCTTTTTGGCGTGCAATATTCTTTAATGTAAATATTACATCATTTGCAAATTCTTGCAAGTTATATTGTGTAGTTCTTTTAAATTGAGAATACTCTACAGCCATTCCCCCACCAATATTTATAGCACTTAAATTCTCTGCACCTAAATTTTTAAGTTCTGCATATATATGACCTGATTCTTTTAGAGCATTTTTTAAAGGTTTAATAGTACTCATTGCAGAGCCAATATGAAAATGAATCATTGTTAGGATATTTATTAGATTGTTTTTCTTAAGCATTTCAAAGGCTTCTAATATTTCAGTTGAACTTAGTCCAAATTTAGAATCAATACCACCTGATTTCGCCCAAGCTCCACTCCCTGAATTAAAAAGTCTAACTCTTAATCCAACATTTGGAGTTGGTAGACTTGTTTCTTTTTCTACTTCTATTATCATTTCAAGTTCATTTAACCCTTCAATGATAATCGTTGTACTATGACCCATTTTTTGTGCAATAAAGGCTAAATGAATCATTTCTTTATCTTTAAATCCATTTATTGTTATAGGTGCACCAATTTTATTATAAGTCATAGCTAAAAATAATTCAGCTTTACTTCCTGCTTCTAATCCATAGTTATACTTTTCACCTGCTTTTAATAAGGGGTTTAAAAAGTTTGGAAGTTGATTTACTTTTAAAGGGAAAACTGCATTAAACTTACCTTTATATTGATATTCGTTTATTGCATTATCGTATAAAGAGTAAAGTTTATCTATTTGTTTTTGTATTAAATGTGGAAATCTAAATAACAATGGTCCTTTGAAATCTTGTTCTCTGATTTCTTTAACCATATTAATAAGAGCAGGTTTAGAAGCATGGTTTAGTTTAACTACACCATCTTCGATAATAAAATTATCATCTGCCCATATATCAATACCATAATTTTCCAATATTAAAAGTCCTCTAATTTAAGTGTACTTTCTTTCCCATCTTTAAGGTTTTTTGTATAAATTGTTCCATCATTTAATTCATTTTCACCTATAAGTGCAACTATTGTAGCTCCTTGTTTTTCTGCAAGTTTGAAATGCTTTCCAAAACCTCTTGATGTATATTCAATAAATGTTTTAGTTGTTTCTCTTTTTTTAGTTGCAATTTTTGTTAGAGTATTTAATGCTTCCTCGTTTAATGCTCCGAGATAGATTATATCTTCATTTGATTCATTCATTTTAACTAATTCAAGTAGTCTTTCAATACCAATTGCAAATCCAATTCCTGGTGTTGGACGTCCTCCTAAGAATTCAACTAATTTATCGTATCTTCCTCCACCAGCAATTGCACTTTGAGCTCCAATCTCTGAAGAAGTAAATTCAAAAGCAGTTTGAGAATAGTAATCTAATCCTCTAACTAAGTTTGTATCTATCTCATATTCTATACCGTTGAAGTCTAAAATTTCTTTTAGCTTTTCAAAGTCTGTGTCACATCTTTCACATAAATTATTTGTGATTTTTGGTGCATTGTATAACAGTTTTTGACAGTTTTCATTTTTACAGTCTAAAACTCTAATAGGATTTGTTTCAATACGTCTATTACAGTCTTCACAAAGTTCATCTTTAAAACTTGTTAAATGCTTAACTAGGTTTTCTCTATACGCAGGCATACAGTCTGGACACCCAAGTGAATTTAACTGAAGTTTGAATCCAATTTTAAAGAAATCTAAAATATTTTTTAACATCATGATGATATTTGCATCTTCATAAACAGAACTTATACCAAATACTTCTGCTCCAAATTGATGGAATTCTCTTAGTCTTCCTTTTTGCGGTCTTTCGTATCTAAACATAGGTCCATGGTAGTACCATCTATAAGTTCCACCAGCTCTGTCAGATTTATTTTGAACGAAGCTTCTTACCACTCCTGCAGTACCTTCTGGCCTTAGACATACATCGTTTTCACCTTTATCAATAAATTGATACATCTCTTTATTTACAATATCAGAACTTTCCCCTACAGATCTTTTAAAAAGTGCTGTTTCTTCTAATATTGGTGTTTCTAAATAGCTAAAGCCATAGTTTTTAGCTATTCTAGAAGCGTTATCTATAAAATATGTAAATAATTCACTATCTCTTCCTAAAATATCATTCATACCTCTAAGGCTTTGAATATTTTGTTTACTCATTAATAAATTCCTCAATTTTTTGTGCAATTTCTTCGATGCTTAAACTAGCATCTATATATATATGGTTTAGTTTTAACATTTCAATTGTTTTTTTCATTCTATTTTGAATATCAATTAAGTAGTCAATACCCCTTGATTCAATAGAATCGTTAGATTTCCCTGCTAATCTTTTTGTTAGTTCTTCAGGTGTTAATTCAAGTAAGATAATATGTGATGGAAGAATATTACTCGTTGCAATTAAATTTAGAGTTGTAACAATTTCAAGTGGTAAGTTTGATGCATATGAAATACCACTAATAACACTTCTATCACTAATAATCATTTTGTTTTCATTTGGTTTAATTACTTCTTCAATATGCTCTGCACGATCTGCTAAAAATAAAAACATTTCTGCAATTTTACTTTTTGCTTCACCATTTAAAGCCATTTGACGTAATTTTAAACCAATTTCAGTACCACCTGGTTCTTTGGTAAAAATAGCCTCTTTATACTTTTCTTTTAGAATATCAAGTTGTGTTGATTTTCCTGCTGTATCTATACCTTCTATGACTGCATACATTTTAAAACCTCTTCTGGTACTAAGTGACAGAATTTACCATCAAATCTAATGATTTCTCTTACAATTGTTGATGATACAAACGCATTTTCTAGAGTTGGCATTAGATAAAGTGTTTCAATATCATTGTTTATTGATGAATTTGCATATCCCATTTGTAATTCATATTCAAAATCAGATACTGCTCTAAGACCTCTAATAATGGTATTAACTTTTAGATCTGTTGCTAAATCAACTAATAAGGTGTCAAATCCAATTACCTTTACGCCTTTTAAGTGTTTTGTTGCAGCTTTCGCATATTGAACCCTTTGTTTATGGGAAAACATTGGGCCTTTTCTTTCACTTTTTGCAACTGCAATAATTACTTCATCAAAGATCTTTGCTGCTCTAGTGATAATATCCATATGACCGTTAGTTATTGGATCAAATGTCCCACTATAAATAGCTTTTTTATATGATGCAATTGCTTCTTCATCTTTTTTATTTTTTTTATTTTTTGCCATTTTTATTTCCATCTTTTATATAAATTATGTTCTATTTTCAATAAATCAAACCACTTACCAATTAGAAAATCTTCCATTTGTTCTAAAGAACTTTGTTCTGAATAATATGCAAGTGTAGGAGGTGCAATAGTAATACCCATATTTGAAAGCTTTAGCATATTTTCTAAAGCAATAGTAGATAAAGGCATCTCTCTTGGAGCAAGTACTACTTCTCTTTTTTCCTTTAGCATAACTGTAAAGGCTCTAGTGATAAGATTATCAGAAATTCCCACTGCACACTTAGCTAAAGTGTTCATTGAACATGGAAGTATAATCATTTTATCGGTTTTAAAAGAACCAGATGATATAGGTGCTTCTATTTGTGATTCTTTAAAAACATGTGTATTTTTTCTTTCTTTTAATACTTTTGTAATATCAAGATTCTCTTCAAGTTTTAATGCTTTTTTAGCACTTTTTGAAACCACGATAAATGCTTCAACATTTTTTGGCAAATAATTAACAAATTTTAAGCCAAGTCTTGAACCACTTGCTCCTGTAATTGCAACAACTAATTTCAATTTTTAAAACCTTTTATGATGTTTAATAAGACATAGATATTAGCTAAAAATCACTTTATTTTCAAACTAGAAAAAAAATCAAAAAGAAAAAATAATAAAAGTCATTTTTGTGAGCATAGAATTCAGTTAATATTAAGATAATATGTATTATCATTTTGTATAACATTTATATATTAATAATTAAACATTATGTTAGTTATTAAATTTATAATTAAACTTATTGTCTAAGGAATAAAGATGTCTAAAATATTTAGTTTTGTAAGAGTAAATAACAATAATGAAGCTTATACTAAAGAGCAAACAAAAGGTTTAGAGACTTATGTAAATAAGAATAAATTCTCTATTTATCAAGCAATAGAAGTTCAAATAAATACACCAGATGATGAAAAAAATATTTTAGATTTTCTAAAAAATTGTCAATCATCTTCTACTCTTTTAGTTTATGATTTAAATGTTTTTGGAAGAACAATTGAAACTATTTTAGAGATAGTTAAATTTTTACTTTCAAACAAAATTAGAATTATTGTTGTAAAACAAAATTTAGATTTAGTCGATGATAAAGATATGTTAACTCAGATGATATTAGGTGTTATTTCTATGACAATTGGATTAGAAAAAGAGTTAATGAGTTTAAGAACAAAAGAGGCTTTAACTGCAAAGAAATTAAAAGGTGAAGTTTTAGGAAAACCAAAAGGTACTATTCAGAAATCTAAATTCGATAAACAAAGAGATAAGATTGAAGAACTTTTATCAGTTGGATTATCTGTTAGAAAAATTGCAAAACTGTTAGGATATAACAATCATATTGGTTTAAATAATTATGTTAAGAAAAGAAATATTAGACATAACCTTCCAAACACTTTGGATATAGCTAGTTAATTTATAAGTTTGTATTTTATAAAAAATGGGAAAAAGAGATACTCTTTTTCCCATTTTTTTTGGCTATTAAATATTATATAATACTGGAAGAAGCCAAGAGAAAGTTAGCCACATAATTATAGTAAGA
>Ga0193963_1001310_pt1 | contig 12459 bp, 12 predicted proteins | sample FB_6_MG_FD_140359 | JGI IMG/M metagenome (GOLD analysis project Ga0193963, IMG submission 140359) | Microbial mat bacterial communities from the Broadkill River, Lewes, Delaware, United States - FB_6_MG | ecosystem: Environmental > Aquatic > Freshwater > River > Microbial mats | place: USA...
CCAAACAACTGCGCCATCTTTAAATTTGATATCTTTATACCATAATGCTAAACATCCCGTATCATCGAAAAACCATGTTCTTCCATCAGGAGCTACAACTTGAGCAGAGTCTTCTAATTTATTGATTGTCATACCACATTGAGTATCTTGAAAATGATTTACTTTTACGTCAACTGGTTTATGTGTATGATTACCCTCATGAATAACAACCATTCTTTTCTCATTTGACATAGATACAAAAATCAACACAATAATAACGATTAATATAATAGCAGTAAATATTGGTAGAAGTTTCTTCATTTATAATCCTAAAAAATATTTATATATTGATAAAAACAAAAAAAGCTTCACTTAAAAAAGTGAAGCTAGTTTATTTTAATGAAATTTAACTTATAAGAAGGAGATAGTTAAACTTTCTTGATGTATTAGTATTTTATATAAGAACTGTTAATTATTTGTTAAATCTTCTATTTTAACTTGGTTTCGGCCATTGTTTTTACAATGATACAGTCCATTATCTGCAATTTTAATCATCTCTTCTAAATTCTCATTTAATCCATAAAAAACACCAACTGAAACAGTAAAACTAATCTCTAAATCATTGATTTTTATTATATTATTCTCAAAAGCTATTCTAATTTTTTCAAATAACTTATGAGTATTTTCAATTGAGATATTTTCTATTAGTATACAAAACTCTTCACCACCAAATCTTGCAACTAAATCTGATTTCCTTAAATATTTATTTATAATGTTACCAACTTCACAAATAGCAATATCCCCTACTTCATGACCATAAGTATCATTTATATTTTTAAACTTATCAATATCAAACATTGCAAGAGCTAAATTTTCTTCTGCTCTAATTACTTTTTTTAAAATTGCATTTCCACTTTCAAAAAAATATCTTCTATTATATAAACCTGTTAAAAAGTCTTTATTTGCCATATCTCTAGTTTCTTTAAATAAATCAACTAAATCGAGATTTGAATTTACTCTAGTAACAACCTCTGGTTCTAAATAAGGTTTATTAATAAAATCATTTGCCCCAATTTTTAAAAATTCATACGCAATTTCAGGAGTGTTATTTGAACTTAAAACTATAATTCCTAATTCATCTTTATCATATATTTCTCTTAATCTAAAAGTTAATTCCATCCCATCCATTACAGGCATATTATAATCAGTTAGAACCAAGGAAAAAGCAATATCACTATTCTCAACAATATCTAAAGCTTCTTTTCCATTAGTAGCAGTTGTAATCACTAAATTCATTTTCTTCAAAATTCTTTGAGCAATCTCTATTTGAACTTTTGAGTCATCAACTAAAAGTATATTTTTATTTTTATTCTTAATTTCTCTATTAACAGAAGAAACTACACTCTTAATACTTTTTTTACCATCTTTTGCAATACAATCAATAACATAGTCATTACTAAAAATTAATTCTTTTGATTGATCATTTAAAACACCACTAAGTACTATACTTTTGATACAATTAGCTTCAATTACTTCTAACATTGCACCATCCTTAGAACCAGGTAAATGTAAATCAATAATTGCGATGGCAATATTATTTCCGTATTTTAGAATAGTTTTTAAACCATCTTTATAAGTAGTAGCAGTAAGAATTTCTATTTTATCAAGTCTATCAAGCAAACTTTTTTTTAAAATAGAAAGAGTCATTGTTGAATCATCAACTATTAATATCTTTTTCATAACTATCTCACTTTATATTATTAATGATATCAACAACTTCATTAAGATTAACTTGTTCTTCAACTCCACCTATTTCATATGCAACTTTTGGCATTCCATAAACTACTGAACTTTCTTTATCTTGTCCATAAGTTTTCCCACCTATTTCTTTTATCTTTTTTATACCTAAAGCCCCATCTTTACCCATTCCTGTTAAAATAAAAGCTATACTATTTTCTTTTACTTCACTAGCAAAGGATTTAAATAAAACATCAACACTAGGCTTATGATTTGAAACCTTTTGATAATCCTTTAAAACTGCTTTAAATTTATTATTTTCTACTTTTTCAATTTCTAAATGTAGATTCCCAGGTGCAATAAAAATATCACCCTTTTTAGCTATTGTATTATTTTGAACTTCCACCACATTAGAATTTACACAAATTTTATTTAATCTATTCGCAAAAGAAGCAGTAAAACCTTTTGGCATATGTTGAGTAATAAAAATTGGAGGATGAAAGGGGTTAAGATTTTTTAAAATTTGTTCTAAAGTTTGAACACCCCCAGTAGATGCCCCAATAGCAATAACATTTTTAAAATATGAAGACATTGTTTCTTTTTCAACAACTTCTTTTTTAATTTTTAGATCAACTAAAGACTTAATCTTACTTACAAAATTATCAATAAACTCTTCACTCTTCATTTCATTTAAAGATTTAGGTTTTGTAATAATCTCACAAGAATCATACTCTAATCCTTTAGAACTGTTTAACTTACCTTCTGGGGAAGAAGCAAATATAATTACAGGTAATGGTTTTTCACTTTTCAACTTCTTTAAAAATGTCAAACCATCCATTTTTGGCATTTCAATATCTAAAATAAAAATATCCGGCATTCCTATTTTTTTAAATGTTTCCATAGCCTCTAAAGGATTTGAAGCCTCTCCTATAACCTCTATATCTACTTTTGCTTTTAAAATCTTAACAATACTATTTCTTATAAACATTGAATCATCAATGATGAAGACTTTAATCATTAGAAAAACTCCAAGTTATCACTATTGGAATCAATTTCTAAACCATAAAGTTCTGCTTCAAAATAACTAATATTATTCGACATAGAATCTTCAAATACTTTTACATCTTTAAATAATCTATAAACAAATAGCTCGTCAATATATAAAGTCAAATCTTCAATAATATGTGATAAATAATCAAATGCACTATATTTTGATGGCTCTATTTTATCTATTTCAATAGCATCTAAAAACTGACTAAATTCAAAAAACAATGTTCCTAAATGATCTAAATTAATATTTTTTCTCATAACATTCGCAAGTTTTATTAAACTAGCAGAGATATTAGAAAATACTTCTTTTGACATATCTAAGTTCTTTAAAGCTTCTAAGTCTACTGTTAAGTCTTCATTTATAAACATGATTTCACCACTATATTTATCTAAAAAGATATCAATATCTTCATTTATATGTTCACTTTTGTATTTATTTATAACTTTCTTCTTTGTTTTTAAGAGATTTTCTAATTCATTAAAAGAGAGTATCGAATAGATTTTATCTAATAAAGAATCTTCTTCTACAGGATTTAATAATATTGAATTAATCTCATTAATATAAACTTTAAAATCTAAATAAATATCATCACATATAATACAAATACTATTTTTAGGTATTTTAATTGAGCTTTTATTTAAAATTTCAAACTCTTCTTTTCCAAAAGAAAAAATCACAATATCAAATTGCTCAAAAAGACTTTCATTTAAAATATTTAATGTATTTAAATTAAAAGTTAGATACTCTTTATGTTCAAAGTATTTATCAATTGTAAGAGTAAGATTATTTTCAAGAGAACCAATAACTAATATTTTAGATGATGTAGATAATAAACTGATTTTATTCGAAATTTTTGTAATCATAATCTAACCTTTAATAATTAAATCAAGTTTTAAAAAACTATTCTTTAAAGTACTTTCATAATATTTTTTACCATGTTGATAAACGTAATTTTTAAATGCAATCAACTTTTTCTGTTTTTCTTGGCTAGCACCTTTAAATTCTGATATAAAATCTCTATCTTGAAATGCAATCTCATATACAGTCATTCCAAACTTTCTACTATATTTAATTGTATCACTATCTTCAATACAAATATAATCATCTTTTTTATCAATAAAATTTATAAGTGCATTACTATCATCAAATATATCTCTTACATCCCCAAAGAAATTATCAAATTGATATTCTATAAATTTTTTATTCTTTACTCTATTTAATGCAAATACTATACTTAAGTTAGGGTCAAGCTCTTTTAATCTAAGATAAGTTTTTTTAGCATTAATGGCATCTTGTTCCCCATCTAGTAAAGGTATTACTGCTAAATCAATCTCTGTAATCATACCACAGTCACTTAATGTATCTAAGCATAATGAAGTTGATTTATTGCCACCAACATCAATACAAGAGAACTCATCTTTAGATAATATTTCAATCAACTTTTCCATAATTATATACTCTTCAACATCTATAACTTCTCTAGTACTTAAGTTACTAGCCCCATAACTTAAAGAATCAATATTTTCATCATCAAACTCATAAAAAGATATAGACTGTTTATCGTTTTTTTCATATAAATATGGCGCAATTACTTGCATAGATACAGTACTTTTACCTACTCCACCCTTACTTGATACAACTAAAACTTTTGATTTTTTCATCAACTAACCTTTTTAAATATTGAACTATTAACTTTTTCCAAATTATATTTTTCTAATTGATGGATATGCTCAGTTAAAGAAACGATAATATACCCACCAACTTTTAAATTCTTCAAGACGTTTTTAATAATTTTTTCTTTCATATCATCACTAAAATAAATTAATACATTTCTTAAGAAAATAATATCGAAAAATTCTAAATCCATCTGAGGTTCTAGAAGGTTTCTATTTTCAAATCTTGTTTTTGTGATTAGACTACGATCTATTAAAAAAAGACCTTCATAATTTCTCTTACCATTAAGACAATATTTAACTTTTAAATTTTCTGGTATTTTATCCATCATCCTAGAGGGATAGAGTCCTATATTCGCTTTCTTAATAACTTCAGTATTTACATCACTTGCAATTATTTCATAGTTTATATTTGCATCTTCAAATAACATTGCTAGACTATATGCCTCTGCCCCAATAGAACAAGCAGCACTCCAAACTCTAATTTCACTAACGAAAGGAACAATTGATGTTTCTAAAAAGTCAAAATGCTTTTTTTCTCTAAAAAAATATGTTTCATTTGTTGTTATTAAGTTCATCATTTTTATTTTTTCATTATTATTTATTTGAATTAATCTAAAATAATCACTATATGAATTTAAATTATAATGTAATAATTGCTTTAAAAGCCTACTCTCTAATAAAAATCTTTTTGAGTTCTCGAATCTTATACCTAACTCTTTAAAAATAATTTTTTGAAAAAGATTAAATTCTTTATTAGTCAACTCAATATTATTTTTCATGATTTAAAGTATTTATTTATACCTATGGTAAGTTTTTCCATATCAATCTTACCAATTACTTTTTTTACACCTAATTCAAGAAGTGAATTTTCTATAATAAAAGTACTCATATTAGTATGAACAATAATATTTATATCTTTATAAATGTCTAAATCATTTATACTCTTAATTAATGTTCGTCCGTCCATTATTGGCATTTCCAAATCTGTAATTATTAAACCCACGTCATCTGACTTTAATAATTTTAATTCTTCTAATAATTCTTTTCCATTCTCAAAAACTTTTGACTTTAAATTCATTTTGTCAAATAATGATTGAACCATTTTTCTAATAAACCTACTATCATCTGCAAATAAGACTATTTTATTAGTATCAAATGTTAAATCTAGAGAGATATTCTCTACATTATTTGTTTTATAATTATCTTGAAATACATCTAATAATAGTTTATCACCATCAAATACAGTACATAACCTATCTTTTCCATTTAATTTAATTTTAGAGATAAAATTCGTTTTGGGATTATTTATGGAATTATCTTTCATTTCGTTAGAATTCATACTTACAATATATTCAACATTTTTTACCATAATTGCTAAGTTATGCCCACCAAAACCAGCTAAAATAGCAAACTCATATTCTTCTTCATCTAATATATCATTTCCAAACCATTCATCAAAACATACAATTGTTGCAATTTCATCTCTTATTTTTGCAGTAGCTCGTATGATATTATCTCCATTTCCATTTTTTACCATCTCTAAATCTTTATAAACCAGAACTTCAATAACCTTTGAAATATTAATGGCATAAATTTCAGAATTTGAACCTCCAAATACCAAATATTGGTTTGTTGCATTTAAATCTGAACTAATTAAGTCTAATAAATCTAAATCAAAAGTATCTAACTCTTCATAATTATCCATATTAATCCTTATTGTTATTAGATAATTCATCTATGTCTAATAACATATTAATATTCAACAATGATATATATTCATCCTTATAACGAATAATATTTTTTATATACTTTTCTTCAATTACTGTACCAAAAACAGGGGATGGTAATATATCTATTTCATTAACTTCTTCAACTTCTATTACAATATCAACCATTATTGAAATAGGTATTTTTTTTTGGTCTAAAGGATTCAAAATATTAACAATAATAAGAGACGTTCTCTTTTGAACACAAGACTCATCTTTTCCAAGTCTAATTTTAGGATCAACTACAGGAATAAGTTCCCCTCTTATATTTGTTACACCTTTAATACAATCATTTGAATTAGGAACTTTTGTGATTTTACCAAGATCAACTATTTCTTTAATATCATTGGTTTTTAAAGCAAATTTTTCATCATCTAATATAAAAAAAAGATATTGTATTGAATTTAAAGACTCATTTGTGTCATTCATTTGTTTTTCCTAAAACCTCTCAAAATCTCTTAAATTTAATTCTGAAAATTCTTCTTTTTCTTCTTTTTTTTCTATTTCTTCAATTGTATTAATTTCTTTTAAATTTATCACACTTGTATTATCTTTATCTCTAGTACTACTAGAAGTACTGTATCTACTCATCATCCTACTTAACTCGCCTGCTTGGGCATCAAGTTCTTCTGCAGAAGAAGATAATTCAGCAGCAGCAGTCTCATTTGATTGTGAAATTAAATCAAGCTCATTCATAGCAATATTAATTTGTTCAATTCCAACTTCTTGTTCCTTAGAAGCTTCAGATATCTCATTAACTAATTGTGCCGTTTCATCAATCTTAGGTAATAAGCTTTGTATTAAACCTCCTGCATCTTGAGAAATAACAACACTATTTTTAGTAATTTTGCTGATCTCTTCAGCCGCTATTTTTGATCTTTGAGCCAACTTTCTCACCTCTGCTGCTACAACGGCAAAACCTTTTCCATGTTCACCAGCACGAGCTGCCTCAATAGCTGCATTTAAAGCAAGTAAGTTTGTTTGATATACAATATCCTCAATAATAGAGATTTTTTCTGAAATTATATTCATTGCCTCAACTGTTTGAGATACTGCTTTTCCACCTTCATCGGCTACTGTTGCAGTATCCACTGCTACTTCATTTGTTCTTGTAGTATTATTTGTAGTCTCTGAAATATTTGCACTTATCTCTTCTAATGAAGAAGTAGTTTCTTCTAAAGAAGTAGATTGTTGTTCTGCACCAGAAGATATTGATTGAGCTAATTTATTAACAATATTTGCAGCGTCTAATACTTCTGAAGATGCAGTTGTAACAGTATCAACAATATGCTCAACTTCAGTAGAGAAAGTATTGATACCAACAGCTACATCTTTATATCCACCTTCATATATACTCTCATCAATTTTTGATTCAAGGTTACCTTTTTGTGTTTCTTCATTTAATGCTGCTACATCATTTATAAAGTTTGTTAGTATTTCAGCAGTATTATTAATTGTCTCTTTAATAATATCAAAGTCTCCACGATATTCTTCGTCTATCCTTTTATCAAAGTTTCCTTTTTGTAATTGATTAAATCCATAGATTATTTCATCAAATACATTCTTAGTTGTAAGAGTAAAGTTATTCATTGTTTCAACAATAATTGCGAAATCACCTAAATATTTTGATTCATCAGCTTGTATATTTAATTGCCCATGTAATGCTGCCTTATTAATCATTGAACAATCTTTTTGTATATTGCTTAAAATACTTGATAAAGAGTTAAAAGCATTTTTAATATCATGAAACTCTCCTAAATAATTATTAGAGACTTTTGCATCAAAATCACCAACTGCTAACCTACTCATTGCATAATTAAAATCTCTTATAGCAGAAACTGGAACATCAATCATTGAATTTACAGATTCAATAATATTTTCATAACTATTATTAAATTCTCTAGAATCAACTCTATAATCTAAGTTACCTTGAGAAACTTCTTTAAACATCATATTTGTATGTTCATCAACCATTGATATTTCTTTAGATATCTTTACAATTTCTTTCATGATTTTATTTGTTTTTTCATCATCAGAATTAAGTGATACATTAAAGTTACCTTTACGTATACTTTTTAATGACTCTAATATCTGTTCATATTCTTTTTTATCTATTTTAATTTTATTTCCCATTTTATACCCTTTATAAACAGTTAGACTTCAAAATCATATTTATGATCATTTTTTAACTCTTCCATTATTTTAAATAATGCATCAATATCAGTATAAACACTTTTCATATAATTATCACGAATAGTAATATCAGAAGTTGCATACTCTTGTAGTTCTACATGAATTTTATTATGTAATTTTTTTATCTCTAAAAACCTACTATCTTTTGCAAAAGATTCATCTTCGATACTTTCTAACCTTTTACCAAAATCACAACATGTTGGCTTAACTACATTAATATCTTTATATCCCTTTTCAACTAAGCTTTCAATTCTACTTCTAAAAATTAAATGATCTGATCTAAACTCAGAAATATCAAAATTAAGTAAAGCAGTATTTAAAACCTGTTGATTATCATTTAGTCTATTGATTAGCTTATTATAAGTTAAAGTTTTTGCTTTTAGATATTCTTTAAAGTAATTTAATGATTCACTTACATTATGTGATTTTTCATAAGCCACCAATTCTCTGTATATCTCAGATATTTGAGAAATTTCAAAAGATGTTGCTTTTGTTCTATATGAAGTTATCATTGTAATTTCATTATCTACAACCTTTGGATACATTACCGCTTTTACCCAATAATATTTCTCTTTACCTTTAACATAATTTTTCACATAAGCTACTACTGGTTTTTTGTTTAATAAATTTTCCCAAACATATTTAAAAATAGCTTTTGGCATATCTGGATGTCTTACAATATTATGTGGCTTACCATATAAGTCATCTTTTGTATACTCTGAAATCCTAGTAAAAGCACTATTCACATAACAAATAATACCTTTTTTATTAGTAGAGCTAACAATTAAATCTCTATCTCCAAGTTCTTTTTCAATTTCCATTTTAACCATCCTTGCCCGTAATTTTATGTTCAATTAATTTTTGTATATCTAGTATTAATGCAATATCACCATTACCTAATAATGTCCCACCCGAAATATCTGAAACATTTTTAAACAAGATCCCTAAAGGTTTAATTACTGTTTGAAATTCACCAAGTAATTCATCAACTTTCAAACCTACTTGATTTCCTGCATAATTAACTACTACAACATTCTTTCTACTTGTTTTGTTATCTTCTTCTTTAAAATGTTTACTAATATCCAAAATAGGAAGTATATTGGACCGTAAAGTTATATATCCATTCTGTTCCATTTGTTCTTTGGATATAGAGTTAAACTCTATACATTCTTGAATTGCATTTAAAGGAATAATATATTTAGATTTACCTGATTCAACTAAAAAACCATCAATAATTGCTAAAGTCAAAGGAAGCCTGATTTTTATTGTAGTTCCTTTTCCTAAGGTACTATCTATAGAAACATTTCCTCTTAATTCTTCTATGTTTCTTTTTACAACATCCATTCCTACGCCACGACCAGATATATCTGAAATTTTTTCTGCAGTAGAAAAACCTGCTCTAAAAATTAAATTATAAATTTCTTCATCTGTTAAATCCTCAGTCTCTTTTATAACACCTTTTTCAATTGCTTTATTTAATACAATATCTTTATTTATACCTGCACCATCATCGATTATCTCAATTACTATAGTTCCTGAATCATGGTATGCTTTTAAAACAATACTTCCTTTTGTTTTTTTACCATTTGAAGTTCTAATTTCAGGAGTCTCAATTCCATGATCAACAGAATTTCTTAAGATATGGACTAAAGGATCTGAAATCTTCTCAATAACTGTTTTATCAAGTTCTGTTTCTCCACCTACAATTTCAAAACTAATATCTTTGTTATTCTTTTTTGTAGCTTCTGATACAATTCTTCTTAATTTTGCAAATGAATCAGAAACTTGAATCATTCTTATATTCATAACTGCATTTCTAACATCTTCTAAAATATCTGACATATCAACAACAGCTTCTTCAAGTTCAGTATCACCACTATTTAGTGCGTGTTCTGTAATCTTTGCATTTGCAATAACAAGTTCACTCATTTGATTAATAAGCTTATCAATTTTTGAGGAATCAACTTTAAGTGTAAAACTATTTGAAAATAAACTTTTCTCTTGATTTTCTAACTTTTTATCTTTAACTTTTACAGCAGGATTTATTTCAAGAATTTCTTTTTCTATTGGAACAATAGTAGTTTCTTTACTATCAGAATTTTCTATTGTTTCAACAACAAGTTTTATATCCTCTTTTACAAATTCAAATGCATCAACAATTTCTTCTTCAGGTTCAGTTGTTTCGTATATAATTTCAAGTTTTATATAAGCATCAAGAGGTTCTATATCATTAAAATCGGGTATGTCATCAATATCTAGTTTTAAATCAATTACATTACCTATAGCATCTAAGTATTTAACTATAGATAGCATATCCATACCTGATTTAAAGAAGTCTTTTAATAAATCTATATTTATTTTATATTTAATTCCTTCATCAGAGAGTGTATTCTCTTGTATTTCAAAAGAAGGTTCTTCGATCTCAATTTCACCATTTAATAAAAGAGATAATTTTTCAAGTAAAATATTATGTTGTTTTTGCTGTTCTTTATTTAAGCTTTTATCACTAATTGTAGCTTCGATAAGTTCTTTTGAATGATCTTTAACAAGTAAAAACAATTCAATCATTTCATTTGTTAAATTAATTCTACTATTTCTAACTTCATCAAGTAAACTCTCTGCCCTATGTGCAAACTCGACAACAATATCATAACCAAAAATACCAGCATTCCCTTTCATCGTATGCATAGCTCTAAATAAATTATTTATCATCTCATTATCAACATTTTCCAATGGCAAATCAGAAATATCTAATAATGTACTCTCCATTATCGATAATTGCTCATCCATATCTTCTAAAAAAAGTTGATGTTCTTCAGTCATGACTCTAATCCTAAAGAACTATTTAATTTAAATGTGTTAATTGTTTGTTGTACTTGGCTAGAATTCATATTAATAAGAATTAAATCCATATTAATTGATTCACAATGTTTTTTTAATGAAATTAAAATTTGAATTATACTTAAATCAATTTTTTCTATATTTGAAAAGTCTAGGATTAAAGGATTACCTTGTAAATTATCAATTTCATCCAATAATTGTTTGTAAAAAGCTTCAGCTTCTTGTATGCATAACTCATCAAATTTAATTTTCACAACTTATCCTATAAGTTTCATCATAGCTTTTATAAATGTTTTTTCATTAAATGGTTTTACCATCCATGCTTTAACACCAAGTTCTCTACCCTTTTGTTTTAATTCTTCACTATCTTCAGTTGTTAGCATTACAATTGGAATAAATTTTGCACTATCATCATCTTTAATTTCAGAAATCATTTCCATACCACCCATAATAGGCATGTTAATATCACTTAATATAAGAGAAATATTTTCATTTTTATTTAATTGTTCTAAACCTTCTTTACCATTAGACGCCTCGATAATATCATATCCAGCTTTCTTTGCAGCCTTTGATACAACTAGTCTAATCATAGATGAATCGTCAACTATTAAAATTTTTTTCATTTTAATAATTCCTTTTTGTTAAAAGTTTTTACTAATCTTAATAATTATTTCATAATAATTATATTACAGAATATAAAATTAAATTATCCCAATATTAATAAAAAATCACATATTTACAAGGTTTTTAATAATTACATTATGAAAAAAACAAAAATTATTATTTGTTGACTTTTACCTAAAATATACAAAAATATCAAAGTAATCTAACAAATTTTAATAAAAATAATTATATACTTACTTAAGATTTAGATATATTATATTTTTCGAAGGATTTAAAATGGCTAAAATATTAATAGTAGATGATGCTAGAGTTATGAGATTTCATATAGCAAAATTATTGAAAGAATTAGGCCATACAGTAACAGCTGAAGCTAAAAATGGCTATGAAGCTATTGAAGAATATAAAAAAGAAAAACCTGATTTTGTAACTATGGATGTTGAAATGCCTACATCTAACGGGATTGGTGGTGGTATTGAAACAGTAGAGAAGCTTTTAGAGCATGATAAAGATGCAATTGTAATTATGGTTTCTTCACAAACTGATGATGATCATATAACAGATGCCTTAAAACATGGAGCAACAAATTATATTA
>Ga0193963_1001316_pt1 | contig 12415 bp, 10 predicted proteins | sample FB_6_MG_FD_140359 | JGI IMG/M metagenome (GOLD analysis project Ga0193963, IMG submission 140359) | Microbial mat bacterial communities from the Broadkill River, Lewes, Delaware, United States - FB_6_MG | ecosystem: Environmental > Aquatic > Freshwater > River > Microbial mats | place: USA...
AAATTCTAGAATTGAAGATATAGATCAACTTAAAAAAATTGTAATATGAAATTTTTGAGGAAATGTATTATATTTAGAAGATGTTTCTGAAATAAGATATTGAATTAAAGATATTGATACTTATTCTACTTATAATTGAAAATATAGTGTCTTACTTTGAGTTGGTAAATCAGTATGAACAAATTCAGTAATAGTTACAGATGATGTCTTAAATAAAATAGAAGAGATAAAAAAAGACATACCTAATAATATAGATATAATAACTATTCAAAATGAATGAAAAACAGCAAGAGATGCTACTAATATGTTGCTTGTTAATTTAGCTCAATCTATACTAATTGTTTTCTTTGTATTAGCTTTATATTTATGAAAAAAAGATGCATTTAATACTGCTTTTTCTATTCCATTAACTTTATGACTTGTTTTTTTTATAGCTTTAATATTATGAGAAAACATAAATAGAATAACACTTTTTGCTTTAATATTGGTTCTTTGAATGCTTGTTGATAATTCTACTGTTGTAGTAGAAAATATATCTAGACATCTAAATGAAAGAATTAATACTTGAAAAACAAAATTAGAATCAGTTCTAGAAGGAGTTCAAGAAGTATGAATGTGAGTTATATTATCTACATTATCAAGATTATTAGCATTTTGAGCCATGTTTGCAGTTTGAGGAATGATGTGAGAATACATGTGACCGATCCCTAAGTTCGCAATAATTGCTTTATTGATATCATTGTTAATTGCATTTACCATTAATCCATGGTTAAGTTATTCTTGGGCAAGGGAAGTAACTGAAAGTGATAGAAGTAATAATAAGCAAAATACATCAAAATATGATATTAGAAGATACTATTTATCATTTATGAAAAAATTTTTGAATAATGATAAAAAATCTAAAGCTAAAAGAAAAATATTTAAATTTACATTTTGGTTATCATTATTCATTATAATTATTGCTCCAATATATTTAGGTATATTTAAAGCTAGAATGTTACCAAAATCTAATCAAAATCAAATCTATTTATGGATAGATGCACCAAGAGGTTGGTCAAGTGATAAGATGAAAGAAGTTGAAGAAGATTTAAAATGATTCTTTAATGAAACTAAATTACCAAAGGAGTTATTTATCGTTGATAATATTTCTACGACTATTGGTCAGGCATTTATGTGAGATTTTGCTAACCTTTTTAGATGATGAGTCTCAAGGGTATGAGAAAATCAAATATCATCTAGAATAAATTTAACATCTCCTGATGTATTTAAAGAAAAGACTTGAAATGATAGAATTATATCTGAAAATTATGCAATACAAATTAGGCCTTATTTAAGAGATTATATGTTAACTAAGTATCCTGATTTACAATTGAGACTACTTGAAGATCCTCCTGGGCCACCTGTTAGAGCTACTTTTTTACTTAAAATAAAATCTGATTCCACACTTGAAAATAAAAGAATATTTTTAGATAAAGTAAAAAAAGAAGTATTAAAAATATCAAATAAATATAGTTTAGTTGATATTTGAGATTCAATTTCTACAACTTATAGAAAAATAAATATTAACTTAGATAATGAGTTAGTTACTAGATCTTGACTTACCTCATCACAGGTTGCAAATACGATTGCAATATCTTTAAATTGAATAGATATAAATCTTATTTGAAGTTCTGACTCTATTGAAGCTACAAATCTGATATTATGAGTTAAAAAAGATCAAATTAATAAATTAGAATTTTTAAAAAATATTTCATTTACTAATAATCTCGGTAATAAAATATATCTATCAAGTATTTCAGATATTGATTATGATTTTGTTTGAGAGGAAATTAATACAGATAAAAGGGAAGAAGTGGATTATATTTATGCTGAAATGTGAGATAATTCATTAGTATATCCTGCTATAAAATTATTTTGAATCCTTATGGATGATAATTTTTTATGAGATGATTATGAAGTTATATGATGGAATCCTTATTGAATAGAATATAAAAGTTTAAATGATTCTAAGATATATAAACTTGAGTGGTGATGAGAATGGGAGTTAACTATTGATACTTTTAAAGATTTATGATTAGCTATGATTATCTCTCTTCTTGCTATATATTTTTTACTAGTATGACAATTTTCAAGTTTTAGAGTTGCTTGAATTATTATGATTACATTTCTATTAAGTTTTTTCTGAGTATTTCCTTGATTTACTGTTTTATATTTATTAAAAAATGAATATTTTTCTGCAACTAGTATGATATGAATAATTGCACTTTGATGAATAGTTGTCTGAAACGCAATAATATTAATAGATTATTTAAATGTACTAAAAAGAAATTGATTAACTATAATAGATGCTCTGTTGAAAGCCTGATATGTCAGATTTGCTCCGATTATATTAACATCTCTAACAACTGTATTTTGAGCTGCTACGATAGTTTGAGATCCTGTTTGGTCATGATTAGCTTGGGCTATAATATGGTGATTATTGGTTAGTAGTATTTTAACTTTAATAGTTATTCCTATTTTCTATTATGATAGTCAAAAAGATGAATGGGAGAAATGTGCATGAATTCCAGATAAAAAATGTAAATAAAAAAAGACCTTAAGGTCTTTTTTTATTTACTTAGAATTTTCTCTATATACTTTTAATGCTTCTTTTATTCTTTTCTCATCCATGTCTCTTTCTTTTTTTAATACTCAAGTTAAGTCTTTTGATAATTGAACATATCTTCATTTTTCTTTTTTTTCTGCTTCTTTATCTTTTTCTAATTGTTCTATTTCAATTTCTAATTTTTTTCTCTCAGTTTCTTCATCTATACTTTTCATTTTAGCATCACTTAATTCCTTTTTTAATCTTTCTATTTCTAAATTTGCTTTAAGTATTTCTGAGTCATCAGTAACAGTATTAAGCTCAAATTTTTCTATTTGGTGTTTACTTAAATCTCAAGCTTTTATTATATCTGCACCTTTTGATGAATGTTGTTGTGCAGTATTTACTGAAGGAATAATGATTTTTTCTTTTGATAAAGCACTTTTAACAGTAGAGTTTATTTCGTAACCTCAAGAAGTTGTTTTTAATAATACTTTTTCTTTAATTAATGATTTCAGTACTACCATTATAGATTTATATCAATTTGTTAATTGACTAATTTTCTCAATAATATTTTCATTACTTATGTTTTCTTCTTCAAATTCAAGTGCTACATTTAATAAAATTTTATTAAATTGTATATTTCATTGAGCAATATTTTCAAGTGTATTCTCTTTACTTACATATAAATCTAGAATTTCTCTTATTTCTCTTAAACCTTTTTCCGCTTGATTTACCCTTTGTTGTAACGATTTATTTTCTTCACTATAACTGTAAGTACTTCTTAATAGTTCATCAATTTGAGTTTTATTGTTATTTATTTCTTCTTCTACTGAGTTAGAGTATATATTTGTTTCTAACTTGTATTTGTTTAACATATGAAATAATAATAAAGCAACCGATTGATAGAATGCTTCATCACTATGGGGTTTTGTAATAGACTTAACTTTTTTTCATAGTTTTGTACTATCATTATGAGTATTTCTAATTATTTCATGAAAATATGCTGTAAATTCATCATTAAAAAAGACTTCAATATTTTCTTCTATAAATTTCTTTAAGAAACTAATAGATAAACTAGAGTTTTCAGTATTATCTGAGTTTTCATAAAACCCTTTTTTTGCAAGCTCTAATGTTCCATCAAATAATTCTCTATTTTTTTCACTGACTTCATTTCATGTAGATTCTTCTAAATGACTCATAATAATCAAATTTTATTATTAAATTTAATTTATTTTATCATATTTTGTAAATAAATCCAAATATAGGATTTTCTATATTTAAAACTTTTAAAATCACTAAAAATAGTTAATATATTTAAGAATTATTTAATACTATATTTAACTTATATGAAGAGAAGATTTCTACTTTTTTTAATATTCATAATGTTTGTGATTTCACTTACTACTATGGTACTTATTTTGAATTACCTAGATCCATATGAATACACAATATTGGGTATAGTTTCACTTTTATTCACTTATATATTAACTTGTTCTAGTATTTTCACTTTTATACTTTATTTATTTAAAAAAGTATACTTTAGATGAAATACTCATATATATCATATATTATCAAGCTTTAGACAAGCATTTTTCATATCATTATTTTTCTTAAGTTTAATATTTTTTAACTATATTTGAGTTTCTTTATTATTAACAGGAACATTATTTTTTGTTATATTATTTTCACTTGAATTATTTATTAAAAATCAGGAAGATTAATGATTAATAGTCAATGTCTTTTACTTGATAATTAGCTATATATCTTATAAAATATATTTAAATTAATTTCTAAAATTTAATATTGAATAAAACTTTTATTTCATTTCTTGTAATTTTCTGATTTATTTTTCAGATAACTTTCGTATGGGCACTTTCAACTGATCAAAAGTGAGCCATTTTAGAAAGATTTCAAACTAAACAATATGATTTATTATTTGAGTCAGATTTAAGTACTTTTTCAACTGAATATTCTGATATTTTTAGTATTTCAAAAAAAATAGATTTATATAACTCTTTATGATGAGATTTAGAAAAGGATAGAGAAGAAGCTGAAGAAAAAAATCAAGAACTAGTTAATAAAATAACTTCTCTAGAGGAATCAATATTAACTCTTGATAGAGATATTGAAAAAACTACATGAAAGATTAAACAAATAAATCTTGATGTAATTCAAACTAAAAAGGAAATTACGACAAATACAAAAACTATTGAAATATTAAAAAAGAAAATTCAAGAAAATAGGGAAATACTATTAGAGTATTTAATATACATTTATAAAAAATGAAATACTGCATATGAATGATCAGAAATTGATAATCTTAAAAGTATTTTATTAAACGAAGAAAGTATTTCAGATGTTATAAATGATTTGTACTATAAATGACTTATACAGGTTACCTGAAAAAAACTTATAGATAATCATAGACAATATGTAAGTGAACTATATTTGAAAAAAGTTAATCTAGAAAAACAAGAAACTAGTTTAAAGAGTTTAAGAAAACAATGAATTATAGAACAAAAAGTTTTATGAGATAAAAAAGAATTTAAAGAAAGACTTTTAGAATCATCAAAATGAAAACAATCTTTTTATAAACAATATGTTGATAAAAAGATAAAACTAGAAAATGAGATTAGACTTAAGACTCTCAAAGAAAAAATAAAATTAAATACTGTAAGAGATACTATTCTTAAAAAATATGATTGTGATTTTGTAGATTTATCAAAAAATACAGCTGAATCAAGAGCGATGGAATCTTCATCACCAAGATGTTATTCTATAAATAAAATGATATTTTCAGAGTCTCAATTATCAGAGTCCCAAAGTAGTTCAGAAAGCCATAATGTTTTATCATGGCCTGTTAATCCGTATCTTTGAATAACTGCTTATTTTGAAGATAGTGATTATAAGAAAGACTTTTGAAGTCATCATAATGCAATTGATATAAAAGCTGCTCAATGAACAGCAATAGAAGCTCCAATGGATTGATACGTTGTTTATCTTAAAAAACCTGATTCTGAGGATTATGCCTATATAGCATTAAAACATTACGATTGATACTTAACTGTTTACTGACATGTTAGTGAAATAATGGTTAATGAATTTGAATATGTTGAAAAATGACAAGTATTTGCAAGAACTTGATGAGAATATTGAACAAATGGTGCATGATTTCTAACTACATGACCTCATCTACATTTTGAAACATTTAAAGAGAAAGAATATGTTGATCCTTTAACTATACTGGATTTATCATATATGAAATTTCAAAAAATACCTGATAGATATAAAGTGAAATATTATTTAGATTTCAAAAAGAGAAAATGATATAGTTATAAAAAAGCTTGATCAAATTCTAAACTTTTTCAATTAGAATGATCTAATGAAATTGAAAGACAAAAATATTTAATATCTAAATATGCTGTTTGAACATTTAATAACTGGCAGATGTGGATTGATGAGTCACTGGATTGAAATATTGATCCATCATTAGTTATGTGTATTTGATTAGCTGAAAGTACTTTATGAAAAAATTTATCAACTCCATATAATATATGAAATGTTGGTAATAATGATAGATGAGATAGGGTATGATATCCAAATGCAAGAGCATGAGTATATTCTATTGTTTCAACTCTTAATAACAGATACTTTAAAGATACAAATAGCTTAGCTGAACTTTCATGAGCTTGAAGGAAACTTTTAAATCTTCCATGATGTAAAGAAAAATGAACATTTTGTTATGCAACTGATACAAATCATTGGCATAATAATGTAAATAAATGTTTAACTCATTTGAAATGAGTATATGTTCCTGATAATTATAATTTTAGGCTTATAAAATAATGCATTTTTTGCATAAGAAAAAGATATATGTTAAAATAATTTTAGTATTATTTAGCTATATCTTTTTTATTATGAATAAAATCAAAATCTGATCTTTTCTTTATGTGTTAATATCTTTTTTTAATACTGCTACTTCTTATGCAGCTGTATGACAAAATGAGTTAGATGCGTCAAAACAAAATGTTAGTATAATATCAAATTTCTTTACTACGGAATTACTTTTAAATATTGTATTTGCATTAGTTACTATCGTATTTACATTTTTTCTTTCTAAATTAGCTTCTTCAAAATTGGCATGATATTTAGAATGAACATGAGACTGAGAAAGTAATAGAGAAGAGTTAATTTGAGTAGTTACCAGAACAACTAATATATCTATACTTGCAATAGGTTTTTCTATAACATTATCTATTCTATGAGTGGATATGTGAATATTTCTATGAGGTTTATGATTTTGAATCTGATTTACTTTAAAAATATTCCTATCTAATTTTATAGCATGAATAATTATGGTTACTCAAGGAACTTATCATAATTGAGATATTATAGAAGTTTGAGGTAAGATGTGAAAAATTAGAAGAATTCAAGCATTATTTACATCTGTTGAACAGTTTGACTGAGTTATCTATTATGTACCAAATGTAAAATTTCTTGAAGAAAATGTTTCAAACTTCAATAGTAATGATAAAAGAAGAATTGATATAGAAGTTTGAGTTGATTATGAAACAGATATAATCAAAGCTAAAAAAATTATGATGCAAGTTATCGAACAATTTCCAACAGTATTAAAAGCTCCAGAGCCAGTTGTAGTTTTAGATAAATTAGACAATAGTTCTATAAATTTAATCCTTAGGTTTTGGATAAATTCATCTTCAGGTGAATATTTTGTAACAAGATCAAATGTTACAGAAACAATTAATCTTGCTTTTAGACAAGCGTGAATTACTATACCATTTCCTCAAATTACTCTTAGTAATAGAAATGATTTCACTATTAAAAATTAATATAAAGTACAAGTTAAATTCTTGTACTTTTTTTAAATAGTTTTTAACAGATAAAAAGATTTGATTTTTATAGTAAAAACTCTATAATTTTTATAGTTAATTTTTATCTAATTTAAAGGAAAATATCTTATGTTAGAATTTCACAAAATTGTTAATATATTGTTGAAAAAGCCATGAAAAGTGTTATTTAAGGAAGATATATTTGAAATAATAGATCCAGAAATGAAGAAGTCTTACCAATCTAAAGTTGATAAGACTATCTATAACCTAAAATCTAAATGATATATTTATTCTTTAAAGTCATGAGTTTATATACTACCAGATGAAGAAGATAAAACTATAAATAAAGTAGATATAATTGATAAATATTATTTAAGCTTAGTTAAAAAGTATATATGATCTTTTGTTTGAAATAACTATTTTATTTCTTGAAAAAAATCTTTAGAGTTACATTTAAAAAATTATTCAGTTCCAGATAGAATAGTTGTAATAAATAAAGATTTAAATAAAAAAATAGTAGTCTGAGATTATTTGATTATCTTTAAAACTATTTCTTGAAAAGATGAACAATCAAAAAATAGAAAAAAAATAAACTTATTTTCTAAGTTTAGTGAATTTACAACAGTTAAAAATATTGAAGGCATAGATTTTAAAATATCATCTTTAGAATTAGCTATCGTTGAATCTGCTATACTTAGTGATAATGATGAGTGAATTCCTATAGAACTACTTTCTAAGGCTATTAAAAAGTATAAAGGTATACTTAATCCAGAAGTCTTTTATGAGATTGGAAAATACAAGTATATAATGAGTTTTAATAGACTTAAAGAAATTTCAAAAACATTAGATGATCAACTATATATGATTTTCTTAGATGTTATAAAAAAGAATGGGTGATTATTTATATGAGAATGATTAAGATGATTTTAAATAAAAAAAAAGAACTAATTTTAGTTCTTTTTTTTTATTATGCTTTTCTTTGTTTAGAAACTATATATAGTCCTCATACAAATAATGAAATAATTAATAATAATATTAATTCAGGTCATGTTTTAACTTTTGTAGCTTCAGATAAGTTTCATTCATATACTTCTCATTCTTCAGTTTCTGCCATTGCTTTAACTGCAAAGAATTCATATTTGATTTCATCTCAAGTAATAGCAATTTCAAATCTTTCTTCTTTTACATTTTCAATTAATTCTAATTCTCAGTCTTCTAATTTTTTATAAACATTATAACTTTTAGCCTCTTCTACTTTATCCCAAGTTAATACTGATCTTGTTCTAAGTTCAACTAATTTTAATCAGTTTATTTTTAAATCACTTTTTTCATTACTAACTTCTGAAGTTAACTCTTCTGTTTCAGCAGAAGTTAATTCTACTTTATTTACTTTTATACTTCATGCTCATAATTCTTTATTTTCATGTCCTAATTCATCTTTTAGAATTACATCTATTTTATAGTTTCATTCTTCTTTAGGAGCATAAATCTTAGCAGTATAATTTCATTGAGATTCTTCTTTTAAGTTTGTTATTACATCGTTTATTATTGTACTAACTTCAGTTAATCATGCTGTTGCAATAACTTCAACTTGAAATGCTCATTCTGAATCAACTTCAGTAGGAATTGTTTTGATATTTTTTAGGCTTATAGAATTTCATTCTACCATTATTTTAACTTCTTTAGATTCTCATACAACTTCTCACTCTGAATCTAATACTTGAGCTTTAAATAAATTTTCTCATTCTGCTAGATTATTTACTTCTTTTTCAAAAACTCAATCACTATTACTAGTTGTAAGGAATTCTTCAGTTCAGTTAAGAACTATTTTTATTTGATGATTTTTATTTGTAGATCATGATACTTTAATTGTATCTTCTCAAATAGTTAATCAATTTTCAGGAGATATAATACCAATTGATAAGTTTGATTGTGCTTCTTCTTTAGTAATTTCTGCTTCAGCTATACCAAATACAGTATCATCTTGGAAATCATATACATGTATATTTTGAGATCCTTTTTCTAAAAACTTAACAGAGTTTTCAAAAACAATTTTTCATTGATCAGATGGAGAAAAAGTATAAGTATTTTCTTCTAATGCAATTGGAAGTTCTGCTTCTGGATCAGATTCAGAAAATATTAAAACTGTTCATTCGTAATCTGAAACAGTTACGTTGTTTTTATCAACAGCTTCAATTGATAAATCAAGTGATTCTCAAGCTTTTGCAGCTTCAGGATTAAACTTAACTTCAAAGTGATCTATTCATCAAGCAAATACACTTGAAAAGGCAAGTAGGTAGCTAGAAATAGCTGTTACTAATATTTTGTTTCTAATTTTCATAGCAGAAATATAATTGTTAAAATATTGTTAATAGTTTAACAAAAAATCCCTTTTTTAAAACAATTAGTGTATCTTTCATCTTTACAAAAACACTTTTTATATCTTAATATAAAAAGTGTTTTTTTCTTCAGTAATATTTGAGATAAAAGTTTGATAATACACTACTTTTTTTAATAGCATATCTTTATGACTTTCGTCTAATTCACTTAGTAAATCATCAATTATTAGGATAGGTTTTTTAGATGTTTTTTTCTCTATAAATATTCATTCTAATAATTTTAAATATATGATAACACTTTTAGTTTCTCATCTTGAAGCGTAATGAATTAAGTTTATATTATCAACTTTTATTTCAAAATCATCTACATGAGGTCATATAGCTGTTCTTCATATTATTATATCTCTACTTAAGTTTTTATCTAGGTATTGAGTTATAGATTCTTCTATATTTTCTTTATCTATTTTTGTTACGTATTCAAATTTTATATCATCTATTTTTCAAGAAAAATAATCTTTAGTGTTTATTATTGATTCTTCAAGGAAGTTTATAAATTTATATCTATATTCATAAATCTGAGCTGCTTTTTCTATAAATTTTTCATCCCAAAATTTTATATCTTCGATACTAGCTTTTTTATCATTTATAGCTTTTAGGGTTGAATTTCTTGACTTAACTATTTTTTTATAATTTTTTAATAGCTCATCATATTCTTTATAACTACTTCTTAATGACTCATCTATAAAATCTCTTCTTAGACTAGGAGATAGGTACATCATGTTCATCATAATAGGGGAGAATATAACGCATCAGTGACTTGATTCTACAAATTTTTTCTTAATGGTTTTTTTATTGTTAACCATATAGCTTCTTTTTTTATCTTCTTTTGAATAATAAAATGAAAAACTATTTCCTAGATCATCTTTTGATTCAATAAAAAAATAATCCTCTCACATTTTTACCATATCTTCTAGATTTAGCTTTGTGATAGAATTATTTCATAATATACTAAGAGCTTCTAAAATATTAGTTTTTCATTTTCAATTTTCTCAAATAATAAAATTCTCCATTTGGAAATTATTTATTACTTTTTCAGGGAAATTTCTAAAATTTACTAATTTTAACTCTGTTATCATATTTTTTATTTCATTATATTTGAAATTGCAATTTGGTTTGCAACAACTTTTTGTTTAGAACAATCAAGTAGTTCTTTTGGTTGAGTAGTTTTTTCTTTTTCTACATCTTCTCTAAGAGTATTTTCTTTTTGAACTACAGATACAGTTGGTTCAACTCAAGTAGTATCAACTTCATTTAGTAAATCTATATATTTAAGTATACCATTTACATCTTTTCCAAGTTTCTCATCATCTATTTTTATTTTACTTAAGTTTTGTGATAAATTTTCAATTTGTTCTTGTGTTAAGCTCATTTATTTATATTATTATTAAAATTAACTTTTCCTTAATATATTTTTTATTTAAAAAAAATCAAGTATGTGATTTAAAGAAATAATTAAAAATGGCTTTGATAATGAAGAATCAATGCTTGTACATAGATATAAAGCATCAAAGATAGTATTTCTTTTTGTTTGCTTAATATTTTTCCTAAGTTTTTTTCTAGTATGAGCAGGTTTTTATAGATCATTTTTTCTATGAATTTTCAGTTCATTATATATATTGATTCTAATAACTTTAGACATATATATTTATATGTTTTTTCTAAAGACTTATATTTGAAAAATAAAATGAGCATATAAATTCTTTTTATTATTCTTTTTATCATTATTTACTATTTGATTATTATTTCCAATAATAGTTGAATGATGATTGTTATGATTTTATAATAATTATTTATTTGATTTTATGATTGATGTAAAAGAAACTTTTTTTGCAACAATTGAAGATATTAAAAATATGTTACCTTAATTAATAATATAGTTATATGTTTAAAAAATCTCTAATAATACTTTTTTTATGATTATTTCTAGTTTCATGTTGAGATGATGAAGTTTCTAATACTTGATTATCAGAAGTAACTTGAAATTGATATACTATTAATGTTCCTTCAAGCTGGGAAGTAATAGAAGATAAATGAAGTATACTACCAAAAGCAAAAGTATGAGAAATTGAATTAGCAATTTCATCTACAAACTTCATTTCTTGATTTGCAAACAATCTTTTAATACTTTCAGATGATTTACAAAAGATAACTACATCTAAAGAATATTCTATGCTTAATAATATATGAGCTGAAACTGATTACTTAGAATATACAGAGTTATCATCAAACGAAATAATGTTTATAGATGAAGAACCATGAATTATTTATACTTTTGAAGCAAAGTATAATATGGATACTCCAAGATTAAAATTTCTACAAACTTCTCATATATGTAATTGAACAAAGGCATACTTTATGACTATTGCATTACCTACAACAGTAAAAGATACATCTAAATACGAATATTTACTATCAACATTTATGTGTAAATAGTAAAAAAGCTGAAAATTCATTTGAATTTTCAGTTTTTTTCTTATAATCTCTTAGCTACATTGATTCATGGTGCCATGGTAGAGTGGTCATACACCGGTCTGCAACACCGTTTACTCGGGTTCGAACCCCGATGGCACCTCCATTAC
>Ga0193963_1001319_pt1 | contig 12397 bp, 13 predicted proteins | sample FB_6_MG_FD_140359 | JGI IMG/M metagenome (GOLD analysis project Ga0193963, IMG submission 140359) | Microbial mat bacterial communities from the Broadkill River, Lewes, Delaware, United States - FB_6_MG | ecosystem: Environmental > Aquatic > Freshwater > River > Microbial mats | place: USA...
CACGAAGACCATGACCATCACTTGCAAGATTTGCTAAATAAGCATCCTCATAAAAGTAAAACAGAACATATACAAGACAATAAGAAAAAAAGAAAACAAAAGATTATTATATTAGTTGTTTTAGTGCTAAGTGTTATTGCGTTTATATTGTTTAATATGTTCTTTAAAAGTGAATCATCAACAGCATCCAAAAGCGAGAAAAAAACGGAAAAAAAATCAAGTGTTCAAAAAGAAGTTGAAGAAAATGGAAATGCAAAAGTAGATTCTCAAAATGATGTAAGCTTTGATGTAGATTTTGACTCCAGCTCAAGTGAAGAGGAGTACGAAGAGGAACAAAGTACAACAGCAGGAATAAAAGATGTAAATGAGGAAACTCAAGAGTTAAAAACAGACGATTTAAAAAAACTCAATGAACACGACTTGGCAAAACAAATAGAACAAACATATAAAAAAAATGGATTTACAAAAGACTTAATAAAAACAATAGAACTTTTTGAAGAATACAATTCAAGAAATTTAAACAAAAGAAACAATGTAGATAATATTGATATCTATAAATATCAATCAAAACTGATGTCCTTTTTAAAACTAAACAACAATAAAGAGCAAGTAAATAAAGTACTAAAAAAACATGACTACATGTTGGTATATAGCTTACTAAATGGTGAGCCAAGCCAAGTTTCATTGGGACATAAAGATAAAAACAATAAAGTAAAAGTATGGAACCTGACAAAAAAAACAGTAGCTTTAAAAAGAAAGCTAAATGAAAAAGGTGAGCTAACACATGAATTAGATATCGAAACTAAAGACAATAAAATCATCATAAATTTAAGTGATAAGAAACCGATAGTTTTATCAAATATAAACAAAAAAGATATAAACAAAGTAAAAAACAATATTAAAAACATGATAAACAATGTAGATAAAATAGAAAAAGAGTTCAATAGTGAGAACAATAATTCTAACTATAACTATACAAAATCAAACATACTAGAAATTTATAACAACGACGAATGTAAATTGATTTACAAATACGATAAAGACAAAAAATGGAAAGTTGTTCAAAAAAAGCTTGGCAAAAATTGTGGAAAACATGAACAGCTAGATTCTTATTTACAAACAAAAAGTATCAATATCTCTAAAGATTTGGCAAGTAAAAAACCTAGTAAACATCTTTTTTTCAATAGTAAGACAAACAAAGTTTATAGTTCAAAAGAGTTAGATAACTTTGATGAAAAGAAAGATTTATTACGATTGTCAAAGGACAAAGATGTAGTATATGCTTATAAATTAAAAGGAGACAAAGAGTATAAAAAGTATTCAACAATGCCTAGATATACCAATATGCAAATCGAAGCAAAAAAAATGTCCCTAATAAGAACAACTAAAGAGAAAAAAGAACCCTATGTATATCTTATAAATAAAGACGATTCACATAAAGATATGGCAAAACAACTCTCTCATATGAAGCAGAAAATTGAAGAAAAGGATACTAAAAAATGATTATTTACATACATGGATATGGAGGAAGTGGAGAGGGTATGAAAGCTAAAATATTAAGAAAAGAGCTTCAAGAAAAAGGTATAATCGCACCATCATTGTCTTATGTACCCCAACTAGCAATAAATACACTCAAAGAACTTATCTCTACATTTTCAAAGTATGAAGAAGTATATCTTATAGGCTCATCTTTAGGAGGATATTATGCTACATATTTAGCAGATCATTTCAATATAAAAGCAGTACTATTAAATCCATCCGTAAATCCAACAAAAACACTAAGAAAATGCACCCAAGATGCTCCAAACTTTTTTGACAATAGCAGTTTTAAGTGGGCTGAAAACCATCTAGAGATGTTAAAAAACTATGAAGTAGAAAATATAAAAAGTGAACTATATATGCTCCTTGCTCAAAAAGGTGATGAGTTACTTGACTACAAAGAAGCTAAAAATAAATTTATAGACTCAAAACAGATAATTCAAGATGGTGGAAATCATGGGTTTGAGGGTGTTGAGGATTTGATTGGGGATATGTTGGAGTTTTTTAACATAGAAGAAAAATAAGAGAGATAAAATGACAAACCTAAATCAACATATAGAAAAATTTTTAGATTATTATTGTGGTTTACCAACTGCTCCTCAATATGCTGTGATGTTAAAAGGTAAATGGGGAAGTGGGAAAACTCATTATATCAATGAATATAAAAAAATATTGGATAAAAAAAAGAAAAAATATATTTATGTAAGCTTGTATGGTTTAAAAAGTAATAGTGAAATTTTAAATCAATTTATAACGTATTATTCACAGGATAAAGAAAAAGCTAGCAAATTAAACAAAGCATTGAAAATTGGTACAAATCTATTGTCTAAATTTTCAATAGTCGAAAAAATTATGTCCGATGAGTCTTTACAGTTAGAAATTTTAGAAGAGATTCCTACTTTTAAAGAATCAATCTTAATATTTGATGATTTAGAAAGATGTGAGATTGATTTAAATAAAATATTAGGTTTCATAAATAAGTTTGTTGAGCATAAATCTTTTAAAGTAATAATAATTGCAAATGAAGAAGAATTAATTAAAAAAAATACAGAATATATCAAAATAAAAGAAAAATTAATAGGAAAAAGTTTTATACTAAAAACAAATTTTAATTCAGCTTTTGATTATTTTATAAATAAAATACAGAGCAAAGAACTAAAGGATATTTTAACTACAAGTAAAATTGATATACAAATTAGCTTTAAAGAAAGAGGTAACAATAATTTAAGATATCTAAAACAAACAATATTAGATTTTGATAGATTTTATGAGAATATAGAAGAACCCTTTCGTAAAAATAAAAATTTAATGTCTGATTTAGTTAACAATTTTTTCATCTATTCTTTCTACTATAAAAAAGATAATACTACTAAGAAAAATACACCAAAAGAATCCCTCTTGCTTGACAAAAAAACATGGGAAGAAATATTCATAAAATCTTATATAAATATTAAAAAGATCAAACAACAACTTGAAGAAAGCAAATACTTTATTAATAAAGACGAAGAGTGGAGAAAAGTATATCATTTTCAAGATTTAGATAATGATACTTTTGACAGACTTATTATCAATATTGAAGAAAAATTAGTAAATAAAAAATTTACAAACTATTTTGATGAATATATGTCCAAGTTTTATAAGAGTACAATGAAAAAAGAAGTAAATGAACTTTTATATTTATTAGCAAAAGAAACTAAAATTTTATATGATAAATTTAATAATGAATTTTCTAATTTACCAATTTTCCATTTAATGGATGTAAAAAAAATTGTTAAACTATTAATATCAATTGACAAAAAGCAAAGAGATTATTTTGGTTCAATATTACATGTTAGATATAATAATTTTAAAGAAGAAGAAATATTTTTCGAAAAGTTAAAAGAAGAAGTGAAAAAATCTGAATATTCAAAACTTGATAAGTATAAATTAAGTTTATTTATAGAAAGTTATTTACCTAACTTAATATTAGCAAAAAATATAAATAAACCTAATGGAACGATATAATATGAACCTAGAAACAACACAATACAAAAACTTCATAAAAGAGATAAAAAATAAAATTCAAACATCACAGATAAAAGCACATATCAAAGTTAATGTTGAGATGTTAAAACTTTATTGGGAACTTGCAAGTATGATAGTTGAGAAACAAAAACTTTCATCTTGGGGAGATGGTTTTATATCTGATATTAGTAAAGACTTACAAAAAGAGTTTCCTGACTTAAAGGGGTTTTCAAAAAGAAATATTGAGCTTATGAGAAAGTGGTATAAGTTTTGGATAGATGAATTATCAATTGCGAAACAAGTTGTTTCGCAAATAGAAAATAAAATCTTTCAAATACCATGGGGTCAAAATATTGTAATAGTTACAAAGAGTAAATCATTAAACGAAGCGAACTTTTATGTAAACAAAACGATAGAAAACAACTACTCCCGAGCAGTATTAGTTCATCAAATAGAAAGTAACTTATACCAAAGAACGGGTAAAGCTATCACTAACTTTGAAAATAAACTACCATCTATAGATTCTGATTTAGCTATACAAACTTTAAAAGACCCTTATTGTTTTGATTTTTTAAATATCACAGAAAAACATAATGAAAAAGAACTAGAAGATGCCTTGATGGACAATATGACCTCGTTTTTGTTAGAACTTGGTCAAGGTTTTTCCTTTGTAGGAAGGCAATATAAGTTAGATGTAGGTGGTAGTGAATTTAAGATTGATTTACTTTTTTATCATACCAAACTCTATTGCTATGTTGTTGTTGAATTAAAAGCTGTAGATTTTAAACCTGAATTTGCTGGTAAACTAAATTTTTATGCCTCGGCTATTGATGGTGAGATTAAAAGTGATAGAGATAATCCAACAATAGGAATACTTATATGCAAGTCAAAAAACGATACAGTAGTTGAATATGCTTTACAAGGAATAGATAAACCATTGGGAGTGAGTGAATATAAACTTACAGATATATTACCAGACTCCTTTAAATCAAATTTGCCATCCATAGAACAAATAGAAAATGAACTAAAAGAGATAAAATAAATGAAATTTTACAAAAAACATGCAAAAGCACTTATGAATATCATACTACATCGTAGAGATGTAAGAGGGAACAATTTTTTATCGAAAAAGATTAAAAAAAAGAAGTTGAACAAAATATTGAATGCTGGTGTTCATGCTCCTTCAGTTGGATTTTCTCAGCCATGGAAGTTTGTAGTGATTGAAGATGAAAAGATTAAAGATACGGTTTATGAGAATTTTAAAACATCATATGAGGATAGTAAGAAGTATTTTAAAGATAGAAAACTTTACAATAATTTAAAACTTGAGGGGATAAAAGAGACTCCTATAAATATAGCTGTATTTTATAAAAAACCAAAGAAAAAGGTATTGGGTCAAACAAGCTCTCAAAAAATGGGTGAGTTTAGTGTAGTTTGTGCTATACAAAATATGTGGCTCATGGCACGAAGTCTTAATATCGGTATAGGATGGGTTAGTATCATAGATCATAAAAAAGTGCAAGAGACTTTAAAAGTAAGTGATAAGTATACTCTTGTAGGATATCTTTGTGTTGGTTACCCAAAAAGATTTTTGGACACTCCAGAGTTAGAAACTCTAAAGTGGGAAAAAAAGAAAAAACTTAAAAAAGTTGTCTCTTGGGTATAAAGTCAGTTATCAAAAAAAATGAGTTACCTTTAAAATATCAACAATACAAATTAAAAGAGACAGTTGATGGAATAAGTGATAGTGTATATATTTTGTCGAATAAATATGTATTGAAAGTATTGGAAAATAATTCACAAAAATCTGTAAAAAACGAAAAAAAACTCCTAAATAACTTATATAAATATAAATTTAAAGTTCCAAAAATTTTAGATATATTTCAAGTAAATCACAAACAAGCAATTATATATAGTTATATACAAGGCAAAAGTTTAAAAAAAGCAAAACACAAACATATCAAACAGATCGCTAAATTTTTAAAAAAGTTTCATAAAAATACTAAAAATATATCGTATTCAAATAAAAAAACTTTTAGTAGATCAAAACTCAAGCAAATGATAAAAATCTCAAAAAGTAAGAAGTTAAAAAAACTATATGAAACACTTAATATAAAACTAAAAAAAGATGGTGTAATACATGGTGATTTGTTCCTAGATAATGCTAAATTTAAAAAAAACAGATTAAGTGGAGTATATGATTTTAGCGAAGCTTGTATTGGAGACTTTCATTTTGATCTAGCAGTTGTGGCTATTTCGTGGTGTTTAGATGAAAATAATAAGCTAGATAAAAACAAAATAGTGACACTTTTAAAAACTTATGACCAAAATATAAAATTTGAGCATTTTAAAGAATATATTAAATATGCTTTGGTATATTACGCAACAACAAGATATATAAACAATAGAAACTATAAAGAGATATTAAAAAGAATTAAAGGCTTAAAATGATTAAAAATATTACAGGAAGTATTGACTTTTGTGAACACTTAAGAGGTAAAAAAGCTACTTTTTTATTGGCACTTAGTAATACAAGAACAGCATCAATAGAGGGTATCACACAAGCAGGAATCCCAGGTAAAATGTATCTTACACCAACACTTGATAGTGAATTTGTATTTTCAGGAGAAGTACGAAGCTTAGGGGATGTTGCAAAAACATCAAAAGGAGTACCAACTCCTGCACTTATAACTCGAGCAGTTCACTTACTAAATTCTTATGGAGATATAGAATTATTAAACTTAGGTTTAGAAGTTAATCCAAAAGTACAATATATCAAACAACATAATTTTGATATAACTCCAAGTGAAGCTATCAGCGATGGTGCAAATATAGATGCACAAGCAGTATTTCAAAAAGGTGTAGAGTTTGGTCAAAATTATGAATGTAAAAATGACTATATTATATTAGCAGAATCTGTTCCAAGTGGTACAACCACAGCAGCAGCTACAGCTCAAGCATTGGGATATGACTGTATTGGAAAGTTTTCTAGTAGCTTTAAAAATACACCAAATAATGTAAGAGAAGAGACTATAAAAAAAGCTTTGGAAAATATTGATAAAAATGAAGATATATTTAGTATTTTAGGGAAAGTTAGTGACAATATGCTTATTTTTAATGCTGGATTTATTTTAGGGCTAAACAATAAAACACCTGTAATGTTAGCAGGTGGAACACAAATGGCCTGTGTATTATTAATAGTTAATAAAATATTAAAAACTATGCAAGGGTGCATTGATACTTCAAATTTAGCACTATGTACAACTTCATGGGTAGCTAATGATAAAAACAGTGATATAAAAAGCTTAATCGATATGAATGAACTGAATATAAATAGTTATTATGCTGATTTTAACTTTTCACTAAGCGATCATCCTGCACTTAAACTGTATGATGAGGGTGAAGCAAAAGAGGGAGTTGGTGCTGGTGGAGCATTGATTTATGGATACTTAAATGGGCTTTCGCAAGAACAAATAACAAAACAAGTTGAAAAATTTTTACAATAAAAAGGAAAAATATGTTTGAGGTACGATCAATAAAGATATACGCAGTAACTGTAAATAAAATTATACAACGACTAGAAGAACTAAAAGATATAGATGTTGATAATTTAAAAGAAGAGATTGAAGAGTGTTTTGATGGATACGATGTTGAAGATGTTGAGGAACTTGTGGGTCAAGAAAATTGGGAAGACTTCACAAAAGATGGAAAGTATGAATTAGACATCAAAGTAAATCACCCTAAATCTTACGAATTTACTATTCATGTAGAAACAAAAGATAACAAATCAAGCGTGGTAAACGTTTTATAATGTTTATATTGTATTTTGGTGGTCAAAAGTCTGGCAAGTCAAAACTTGCTGAAAAAAAAACATTAGAATTATCAAAAGATAAGAAGCCATACTACATTGCAACTTATAATAATAGTTACAATGATATAGAGATGGCTTCAAGAATACATAAGCATAAAAAACAAAGAAAAAATAAATTTAAATCAATAGAAGAACAAACAAACTTACCAAAAGTTATTAAAAATAAAAATACTTATTTAATAGATTGTATCTCTATGTGGCTCTTAAACAATCTTGAACTTGATGAGAAAAAACTAATCAAACAATTAAAAAAGCTCTCAAAAAAAGATGCAAATATAGTATTTGTTTTAAATGACGTAAATAGCGGAGTTATCCCTATGGATAAAGTAAGTCGTAAATTTGTAGATATGACAGGAGTCATAGGTCAAAAACTAGCGTTAATATGTGATGAAGTTTATGAAGTAAAGCTTGGAATTTCTAAAAGAATTAAATAAAAATTGAGTAAAAAAAAGTAGCCAAAAGGCTACTTTAAAGTAAACACTACAGACCTGTAACGTTTTCTGCTTGAGGGCCTTTTTGACCTTCACCGATTTCAAAAGTAACTTTTTGACCGTCAGCTAAAGTAGCTCTCTCGTATCCATTTTTGTTAATTTGTCTAAAGTGTACGAATACATCTTTTCCACCATCTTCTTGTTCGATAAAACCGAAACCTTTTTCACTGTTGAACCATTTAACTGTTCCGTTCATTAATGTTGCCATTGTAAATCCTTCTTTGTTTAATAAAATCTAATATTTGGTTTTTCTATGGAGATTGTACTGTTAACAAGAAGTTACCAATATAAAGCAGTCCAAAGATGTAACACGAATCATCTTTTTTGTGCAGTATTGTAACTGAATAAATTGTAAATATCAAGTAATTTGAACTATTTTTCTTTAATTTTGTTAATATTATTATAAACAGCCTAAAATATACCAATAAAACTATAATATCAAACTCGATACAATACCCTTTTTAAAAAGGATTAGAGTGTTAATTAATGGTATAAAGTACAGTATTTCATATTTTTCAATATTGCCAATACAAATTGGTAAATTTGAGGCAAATGATGATTTTTATAGAGGTGTATTATTTGGATTGCCTATTGTTGGACTAATAAGTGCTATTATTACTATTTTATTTTTTGTAGTTCTCCCTTTTCCAAATCTATATAAAGCAATACTTTGCTCTATCTTATATTTGTTTTTAAATGGATTTATACACTTAGAGGGTGTCGGAGATACTATTGATGGATATTTTTCATCATTTGGGAAAAAAGATGTTTATGAAGTTATGAAAGAACCTCAAATTGGCGCTATTGGAGCTATTGGGACATTTTGTTTTGTTTTATTAAAAGTATTGGCTATCTCATATTTACTTTTTTGTGAACAATATCTTTTTATAGTATTGGCACTTGTTTTAAGTCGTACCTCTATATTTTTTGCACTGGATTTAAAATTTCATGAAGAAAGTCATTTTATACACTCTTTACAAAACTCTATAAAAGTATCAATGATATTCAAAGTTTTATTTATACCTATTGATATACTTACAAAACTAATTCTTAAAAAACTCAAAAAACAATTAGGCTTTATAAATGGTGACACACTTGGATTCAATATTGAAGTAAGTGAAATTGTATTATTAAATGTAGGAGTATTATTTTGTTAAAATTTGAACATGGTGGAGATATAAAAGCATTTGCTAAAAGTATCAAGAGTAAAGAGAAAGATATAATTGATTTATCATCAAACATTAACTTTATCAAACCAAAAATAAAAACTGATTTTAATCAACTTGAGATATCAGCATATCCAACATACTCAAAAATCTATAAACAAATAGCAAAACTATACGGTATCAAAATATCTCAAATGGAGCTATTCAATGGTGGAAGTAGTGCTATATTTTCTCTTTTTTCACAACTTAACTTAAAAGATTGTACTATTTATAGTCCTGCATATTTAGAGTATAAAAAAGCTAGTGAGATATTTAACTATAATCTTCATTTGATAAATAGATTTGATAATATTTATGATTCTATAAAAAAGAACTCTTTTGTTATCTTTGTAAACCCATCAACTCCCGATGGGAAATATTATGATTTGGATAAATTATTTAAAATTTGGAAAAAAGCAAATGCAACAGTACTTATGGATGAGTCTTTTTTAGACTTTACAAACTATCCCTCGACAATCAAGTATCTTAAAACTTACAAAAAATTATATATTTTAAAATCTATGACAAAAATATATAGTAGTGCTGGTATTAGAATAGGAACACTTATATCAAATAAGAACAATATCAAGAACCTTAAAAACAAACAACCTGCTTGGAAGCTATCACAATTTGATACGAACTATTTATCTCAGGCATTAAAAGATAAAAGTTTTATCAAAAAATCTATAAATATCAATAAGAAAAATAAAAAATATTTAAAAAAGATATTATTAAACTCTAACTTATTTGAAACAATTCACACAAGTAAAGGAAACTATATCTTAGCAAAACTAAAATCTCTTAAGGCACAAGAGTTTCAAGAGATTTTAAAGTCATCAAAAATTATGATTAGAAATTGTAGTAACTTTGACTTTTTAGATAATACTTATGTAAGAATTGCAGTAAAAAGTAAAAAAAAGTTATCCATTCTTAATGATAGTTTAAATAAAATTATAGAAAAATAAATGATTGATAAATAAATATTATAATTGGATATCATTAAAATAACTATTCAAAAGGATATAACTATGGAAGAAAGTACAGTATTAGAAGATAAATATAATAATCTTAAACTAGAAAATGAAGAGTTACATGCAGAGATTGATTATCTGAATATGTTATTTGACCAATATGTAATAACATCTGTTACTGATATAAAAGGAACTATACTTAGTGTTAGTAAACCTTTTGAAGATATAAGTGGTTATTCCGAACAAGAGCTTTTGGGAAGTCCTCACAATATAGTAAGACATGAAGATATGCCAAAAGAAGCCTTTGAAGATTTATGGCAAACAATACAAAAAAAAGAGATATGGAGAGGCGAAGTAAAAAATAGGAAAAAAGATGGTGGATACTATTGGGTTGATTCTACTATAATTCCTTTATTGAATAGCAAAAAAAATATTGTAGGATATAGAGCAATTAGAATAGATATAAGTGATCAAAAAAAAGTTCATGATAACTATAATGATATTTTACTAGATACTTCAAATGATGATTATTTAGATGATTTATAAATTTAAAAAATAAAAAGGAGTATACAATGGATCAAGAATTAACACTAGAACAAAAATGCGATAAACTCCAGTCTTCAAATCATGAGTTACGTTATGAAATAGACTATATGAATAAAATTTTAGATAAATATGTACTCACAACTGTAACTGATATAAATGGAAAAATATTAAGTGTTAGTAAGCCTTTTGCCCAAATAAGTGGTTTTAAAGAGGAAGAACTACTAGAAAGACATTATCATATCTTAAAACATGAAGATATGCCAGACGAAACTTTTACACAATTATGGGATACTATTAGTAATAAAAAAGTATGGAGAGGCGAAATAAAAAATAGAAAAAAAGATGGTGGATACTTTTGGGCTGATTCCACAATTATACCATTACTAAATAGCAAAAAACAAATTATAGGATATAGAGATATTAAAATTGATATAACTCATAAAAAAGAGATATCAGATAATTTTTCACACCATTTAACGGATGAAGATTGCGATGAAGAATACGAGATAGTTTTTTAATATGTCAATACAAAATATAAGCATCTTTGGAACATCATCAGATGCAGGAAAATCAACAATAACATTTGTAATAGCTAAAATACTCCAAGAACACGGATATAGTGTCACACCATTTAAAGCCCAAAATGTATCAAATAATTCACACGTTTGTGATGATGGAAGTGAAATAGCCATCGCTCAATATTTTCAAGCTAGTGTTTTAGATGTAGAAACATCTTACCATCTAAATCCCGTCTTACTAAAATCAGGTCGAGGTAGTAGCGCTAGTTTAATTGTTGAGGGACAAGTAGTACAAGATAAAGATGTAAGAGAATACTATCGAGATCTTGATATCTTAAAACCAGCGGTTGATAGATGTTTTAATTATTTAAATGAAAAATATGATTGCGTAGTTTGTGAGGGTGCAGGAAGTCCAGTAGAATTAAACCTTATGGATAAAGACCTATCAAATATATACATAGCAGACAATTTCAATACAAAAATCATACTTGTGGCAGATATTCAAAAAGGCGGCGTATTTGCATCTATTTGGGGAGTATACAACCTATTGCCACAAAAGCTAAGAGACAATGTTATAGGTGTAATTGTAAACAAATTTCAAGGAGATATGACTCTTTTTGATGAAGGAGTTAGAATCATTGAAGAGGAGTTTAAGATACCTGTTTTAGGAGTCTTGCCATATACACCTTTTAACCTTGGATTTGAAGATAGTGCAAGTTTAAAAAACTTTACACAAGATTGTTCAAAAGCAAGCAAAAAAGTTGCCATCATAGCATATCCATATATGAGCAACTACAACGATTTTGAACCTTTGATTGCTGATCCAGATATTTGTTTAGAGTTTATAAGTTCAAACATATCTTTAGATAAATTTGATTTAGTTATATTACCAGGTTCAAAACTTGTTATCAAAGACCTTATTTGGTTAAAAGAATCTGGACTTTTTGAGCAACTAAAATTAAGGGAAAAAGAGATTTTAGGTATTTGTGGTGGATATCAAATGATGTTTGAAAATATTATAGATGATATTTGTGTAGAGACATTAGAACCATCATATGAATCAGGACTTAGCTTTATAGATGACAATATAATTTTTCAGAAACAAAAGATACTAAAAAAAGGATTATACAAACTGTTTAAGAATCATCGTGCAGGTTTTGAGATTCACCACGGCATAAGTAAAAAATATCCTTTATATTATGATGGATCAGAAGAAGAAAATAAAAAAAATAATCATCAAAATATTAAAGGA
>Ga0193963_1001320_pt1 | contig 12390 bp, 10 predicted proteins | sample FB_6_MG_FD_140359 | JGI IMG/M metagenome (GOLD analysis project Ga0193963, IMG submission 140359) | Microbial mat bacterial communities from the Broadkill River, Lewes, Delaware, United States - FB_6_MG | ecosystem: Environmental > Aquatic > Freshwater > River > Microbial mats | place: USA...
AGCGTGTGTGTCTCCATGCCCGGGGAAAGTTTTAGTGCATCAAAATAGTTGCCGAGATTAAAGGCGGTCAGGTAGGTGAATGTGGGCTTTACCTTTCATGTATCCCCTTCCAGGCCGGATGCGATCTTTTTGTCTTTGTTTGTCTGGATGATCCTAAGGCCGTTACGAATGGTCTTCTTGGTGCCTGGGAAAATGTTGTCTGGAAAATATCGCACAGATTATGGGCATCGTCAAAGGAGGCTCGAAACATCCTGAAATCCGCCCCGGCAAGATCAAGGGCACAAGGAGCCGCACATGTGGCTTTGCCTGTGCCGCCTTTCCCTAAAAAACATCAATCTTCAGGTTCGGTTTTCATCCGAGATTAAACGCGGAAAAAAGTTTTGATAACGGTTCATTAGATGATGGATAGGGCAGGGACACCTGCTCTTTGGGGCAGGTTAGATATTTTTTCTCGATGTATCGACCGTAAAGGTTGTACATGATAAGATAATCCGCGAAAGTAAAATGTTTTGTGTGAGTTTAATTAATTGGTTAAAACAATGACATATATTGCAAAGCGTAATAATGCTGTGAACACCCTTGAGGGAATCTACGCCCTGTTTGACACGGCTATGGCTGCGTTTCCATTTGCCTGCGCAGAACAGTGTTCAGACTGCTGTACCTGTAATGTCACCGCCACCGGTCTTGAAATCGCCTATATTCAAGACCGTCTGGATGCCGGGGCGCTGGACGATATCCGTGTCCGGGTGGCGGCCCGTGCCGGGCAAACCCAAAGGTTCCGGCCTTTTCAGACCACCAACGGATTTGCCCAGGCCTGCATGGAAGGCCGTGATGCAGATGAGGAAGAAAACGATCCGTCCTGGGGAAACTGTCCTTTGCTTGAAGATGGAATTTGTTCCATTTATCCCGTCAGACCCTTGGGGTGCCGGGTGATGATGTCCACAACCCCTTGCCGGCAAACAGGGCAGGCAGATATGCCTCTTCTTGCATTAACCATAACAACCGTTTTCATGCAGTTTGTGGAGCATTTGGATGCCGGCGGTGTATACGGCAGCTTCCTTGACCTGCTGGAATATGCAGGAAAGAATGACTTGGGCTGTAAACGGTTGCCGGAGAAAGACAAAATTTTAGGAACCACCCAAAATTTAAAAATTCCTGCGCTTATGATTCCGCCTGAGCATGTCGAAAAAACCCGAAACCTTGTTGGGTCTCTTAGAAGCCTGATTCAGGACAATGACAGCCCCTCAACTTGACTTCACCCGTAAGAATAGGGTAAATGCATGCCTGCATTTGAAATATATAGCACCAACCTATTATAGAATAAGGAACAACCATGACGAAAAACGTGGTAGAAAGAATTGACGATCTGGTGAAAATTAAGACCATTCTGGTCAGCGTATCCGATAAAAGCGGGCTTGAGACATTTATTCCGGGGTTGCTTGGGGTCAATCCGGATATCATCATTTTATCCACCGGCGGAACCTATTCCAAAATAAAAGAGATTCTTGGGCCTGATGCCCAAGACAATCTTAAACAGGTCTCTGATTATACCGGTCAGCCCGAAACCCAGGGGGGGCTTGTTAAGACCCTCGATTTTAAAATTTATTTGGGTCTTTTGACTGAAACTTATAATACTGCCCACCAGGATGATCTGAAAAGAACCCAGGCGCTATCCATTGATATGGTTGTGGTCAATCTCTATCCATTTGCCCAGACCATTTCCAAGGAAAATGTTACCCTGGAAAATGCCCGGGGCAATATTGATATTGGCGGGCCGACCATGATCCGGGCCGCTGCTAAAAATTTTATTCGGGTGGCCTCGGTGGTGGATCCCAAATCCTATGACGGGATTCTGGAAGTTCTTAAAACAAAAGAAGGGGCTTTGGGGCTCAAAGATCGGTATTCACTTTCATCAAAGGCTTTTGAGCATACTGCTCAGTACGACCGGGCCATTGCCGATTATCTGACTGGGCTTTCAAAACAAGACGTTCAATCGTGTTATAAAACAGGGGAATAGATATGAGCACAGATCTTAAAAAAATGTACAAAACCATAATGGATGACCATTTTACTCCGGCCATGGAAATTTCCTTTGTGAATGGCGATAGCCGGCAGACCCTGTTTTATGAAAAGGCCTCCTGGATTATTGATGGCGTGGAAAAGGGCCTTCGTTACGGGGAAAATCCAGGCCAGGAAGCCGCATTATACAGGCTGGTCAATGGAAATTTGGCTTTAGGAGATGCAAAGACCATCGTGCCGGGTAAACATCTTGTGTCCGATATTGAACTGCTGCAGTCCGGTAAGCACCCGGGCAAAACCAATCTGACAGATGCAGACAACTCCTTAAATATTCTAAGGTATTTCACGGATACCCCCTGCGCCGTCATTGTCAAGCACAACAATCCCTGCGGGGCAGCCCGGGCGGACAGTCTGGAACAGGCCTATGCCAAAGCCTATATGGCAGACCGTATTGCAGCCTTTGGCGGGTGCATCGCCCTGAACAAGGCCGTGGACAAAGCTACCGCCGAAGGTATTGCCGATCAGTATGCTGAGGTGGTCGTGGCCCCGGAGTTTGAGGACGGGGTTATCGAGATTCTGGGTCGACGGAAAAATCTGCGTGTGATCCGGATCAACGCCATGGACAAGCTGCAATCCTTTATTGGTGAACGGGTGGTGGATTTCAAAAGTCTTATGGACGGGGGCATTGTGGCCCAGTGGTCCTTTGTACCCAAGACGCTTAAAAAAGAAGATCTTTTCATTGCTTCCACAGAATATAAGGGAACAACATATAAAATCGACCGGGTACCCACGGACCAGGAATACGAGGATATGCTTTTCGGCTGGCTGGTGGAGTCCGGTATTACGTCCAATTCCGTAATATATGTCAAGGACAACTGCACCGTGGGTATCGGCACCGGTGAACAGGACCGGGTTGGGGTTGCGGAAATCGCCGTGGACAAGGCCTATCGCAAATTGTGTGACCGGTACTGCTTTGAACGCTACAATACCTCCTTTGCCGACATGACCGATGAAGATAAAAGAGCTGAGATTGAAGCGGATGTGGCAAAGCAAAAGGGCGGGCTTATCGGTTCTTCCATGATCTCAGATGCTTTTTTTCCGTTCAGGGACGGTATTGATGTTGGGTTGCGACAGGGGGTAAAAGCTGTTGTTCAGCCCGGCGGCTCCATGAACGATTACCAGTCCATTGAGGCCTGCAATGAAAACGATGCCAGTATGGTATACACAGGACAGCGCAGCTTTAAACACTAAAAGTTAAGATGCTTCCAAATTAAAAAAAACTATGAAGAGCATGAAGATTTATTGTTCGGTCATGCTCTTCATAGTAAAATAAAAATATTAGCTTCGCTTAGGTATATGAATATTGGGCTTAGACAGCAAATAACGTCAACTGGCCCCGCCGTGCATCCGCATGTTGGATCGTCACTTGAATCCGGTCACCTGATTTGAGTTTGAGCCCGGATGTCGGCAGTCTGGATTCAAGCATGAATTCCTTGATCAGAACGTTGTAATGGTCCCTGTATGCATCAAGCACCAGGCCTTCAAAGCTTTTTCCCCTTAAATCTTGCAGATATTTGATCATCCAGTAGCGTTTACGGGCAGCCTGGATGCGTCCTGTATTGGAAACGGCTACGGAAATGGATGCAAGGATATCGTCAAGAGTCTTGGATGAATAGGGAGTGCCTATACCTAAAATTGCTTTTATCTGGCGCTGGGTAAGCAGGTCATGGTAGCGCCTGATGGGGGAGGTGGCCGTAACATAGGCAGCTACCCCAAGGCCTGCATGGGGCTCGGCATGGGTGGTGATAACTGCCCGGCTTAATTGTTTGCGCTGGAGGAAATTGGGCATTAGTTCCGTTTCAATACCCTTGAAAATACGCTGTTTGGGTTGAGCTTGGGAACGGAAAACCCCAGGCATGTCGTTGGTTTTTAAAAATTCAGCCATCAGGGTGTTGGCCAGAATCATCATCTCTGAAACCAGCATCCGTGAGGGATTTTCCCGATCCACTTTTGTATAATGGATATTTTTATTGTCGTCCAGCCATACATTGACCTCGGGCAGAGTGATCTGAATGGCTCCGGCTTTGAGACGTTTTTCCCGCAGCACGGTTGCCATTTTGTAAAGTGTGGTGATGGGGTCGTTTTTACCGTTTACAATATTTGCCTCGGTATAACTCATTTGCTGGTGGACTTTGATCACCGATGAAACAATTTGATAGTCCTGAACTTCAAAAAACCGGTTCATCTGTACCAGGGTTGAAACCCCCGGGCGCAACTGGCCTTCTTTGAGACTGCACAGGTCTTCGGACAGACTGGGTGGAATCATGGGCAGTTTGTCGTCGGGCATGTAAATGGACGAGGCCCGGTCCCTGGCAGCCATATCAATGGTATCCCCGTTACGGATGCAGGCCCCGACATCAATAATATGAATACCAAGCCGATAACCGTTTTCCGTTGTTTCAAGGCTGATGGCGTCGTCATAATCCTGGGTGGACTGGCCGTCAATAGTAATTAAGGGTAGATTTGTCAGATCCTTGCGTTTGGGATCGTTAAATACCAGGGGGGCAGTTTTGCACAGCTGGTCAGCGGCCTGGGTCTCCTTGGTTGAAAATGAAGTGGGTATCTGCAGAGATAACAGGTCCAGGTTTTCATCCACATCCCAGATACCGGCTTTAACAAAAAGCTCAAATAACCGGTCAGGGGAACTAAGACCTGCTTTTTTGATGATTTTTTTTGCTATAAATGCTTTTTCTGCATCGCTGCCGAAAATATAATAGTCTTTTAATATTTTTAGGAGAACAGGGTCCTGTTCTTCACTGACATCATCCTGATCCCGAATCCGGACCAGCCAGGCTGCGCCTTTTGTGATCAGGGCATTCCTTCGTTCTTCCTCTCGGATTTGCCGTTTTTTTGTTTCCACCTGGGTTTCTGTGAAAGGCAAAAAAATTACTTTGTTGAATTTGAAATAGAGGCGGTCATTAAAAAAGGCTCGAATAACGGCAGCCTCGTGATCCGGGGTCAAAGGCGGATCAAAACAGAATAAGGTCATGGCCGAAATATCAATTTCCTGGGGATCATCATGAAGTATTTTCCATAATCCCTTGATATCTATAGACTCGGATAATTTTTTGCGGGTTTTTGTTACCTGTTTGAGGTGGGAGACCAAAGTTGTTTTGGACAACCTCGTATCCAGCCCGGCCTCGGAAACATGTGCCAGACGTTTTTCGGAAAAGCTGACTTCACGGCTGTTTTCATTGAGCAGCCGAAGCTTTCCTTTTGCTTCACTTAAAATAACCGCAGATATAATTTTTTGCTGGTCTATATATTCAACAATTTTACCAATATTCATAGGGGGGACAATAGCAGGAAGGTGTACTAAAGTCAAATCCGGCAAACAAAGACAGCACCTTGAAAACACCCTATTTTTCAAGTAAGATAGCTATTATGACAAAGAAAAATACCAGGAAAAATGAACAAAAACCAAAGCATAAAAATGATCTGCCTAAGCTGGCATCGGACAAAGATTTTATAGAAGCTTTTTTAATGGATGGCGAAAAGGATTTAAAAGAAAATCAGGAAAAGTCAAAAAGGCATGTGGAATCTAAAAAAAAATTAAATAAACATGGCCTTCCATTTCTGGATGATTATGAAACCTGGATGAATGAAAAGCTTGATTCGGATAACTTATCGAGGGTTGCAGAGCAGGACGCTGCAGAGCCTGAACCCGAAGAGGCTTTTTCAACCCTGCTCGAAGCCTCTTTGAAAAATCATCGTCCCTCCTGTAAAGCACCTAAGCCCATGCCCTTGAAACGACGGCTCAAGCGCTACCCGCCCCCCGAAGCAACGCTTGACCTTCACGGCTTCACAGCCATCGGTGCCCAGGTGAAGGCCCGGTCTTTTATTTCAAGTGCCCATACCCAGGGTTTTTTCACCCTGCGCATTATTGTGGGCAAAGGGCTTCACTCCGAAGACGGTCCCGTGCTTCCCCATGTGGTGGAGGACCTGATAAAGGAGATGAAAAAGGACAATATTGTCCTGTCATATAAATGGGAGGGCGTAAAAAAAACAAAATTCGGTGCTGTACTGGTTTATCTTAAACGGTTTGATGATTAAGAGCCTGTTTAAAAATTAGGGAATCGAAGCGAGATACCATGAGAATGAGAACCAATTTTCTTAAATTTTATGTTAATAGCCGGACTATTGGCCGAAAATTTGAGGGGATTGGGGCCATTCTCATGTGATTGCAGCCGATTCATCTATTTTAAACAGGCTCTAAGGATCGCTACTTATTAAGCTGGTATTTTCTTACGGCTCTGTTGTGGTCTTTCAGATTGGTTGAAAATTTATGCGTGGTGTCGTTTTTTGATACAAAGAACAGATAGTTTGTCTGGGCAGGATATAGGGTTGCCTTGAGGGCTTGGGCGCCTGGGTTGGCAATGGGACCGGCCGGAAGTCCATCTATTTTGTACGTATTATAAGGTGTTACCCGCCGTAAATGTTTGTATCGAATCCTTCCGTGGTAGTCAGAAACCCCGTAGATTACTGTGGGGTCACTTTCAAGTCGCATATGGCGTTTTAGCCGATTATGGAACACCGATGAGATAATAGACCTTTCTTTTGAATTGCCGGTCTCTTTTTCAATGATGGAGGCAAGGATGACAACTTCATGGACGCTTAAGCCTATCTTTTTTGCCCGGGCTTTCCATTGCTCATTAAATGTTTTGTTAAAGGTGGTTATCATTTTTTTAATTAAGGTTTTGCAGTCTGTTTCTTTTGAGAAAAAATAGGTATCCGGAAACAGATAGCCTTCCAATGTCATACCCGGTAATGCCAACTGATTGATAAATTCAAGATCATTGCATAAAGATAAAAAAAGTTTACCCGAGCACAAACCAGCTTTTTGAACGAGTATGGCAATCTCTTCCATGTTCCGGCCTTCTGGAATCGTTAGCCGGTATAGTTTGTTCTTACCCGAGGTGAGAAGGTTTAAAATGGTTTTAGGGGTCATGCCGGTGTTCATTTCGTACTCCCCGGCCTTTATCCGGGTCGCTGCTTTTTTTATTCGGACATAAAGTTTAAATGCAATAAGATTTGAAATTAAATTCTGGTCTTTAAGATTTTGGGCTATGATGGATAAATGCTGGCCGGAAGATACAGTGAAGGTTACCGGTTGAGAACGTGTGGTTGAGGGGGCCTTAATAAAAAAAGTCATCCAAAGTATAGCGGCCCCAGCTGCCGCAGAAACGCACAGACAGAATATGACCGAAATCAGGACTGTTTTTTTTATCTTTTTATGGGGCTTATCCGGCTTTTTACCCGGCGATGGATCCTGTTTCAGCATTTCAATTGTTTCTTTGGAATCGTTCAATTACATATTTGTTTTTAGGCGTTGAAATTAAAACGGGTCTGCCGCAAAAGCGGTCAGACCCGTATGTTTAATTTTCCCTTTGTGCCGAATTATTTGGCAATGGGGAATTCTGTATCGGGATTATAGCATATCCGACAGCAGTTCAGACAGCGATCAGCCTCGGCAAGAGCCTGGTCTTCGGGCAGAACCAGATCAACCTCAATCATTGAATCCAGTCTCTGGCTAACCGGTATTTCCGGCATTTTAGCCCGTTTGCTGGGAGTTATGCCGTCAACTTTTTTGAAAATAGATTCAGGGATCCTTTTTCCTAATAAGGAATTTTCAACCGGTTCAACCGGTTTTCCTTTCAGGAACAGGTCAATGGAGCGGGCAGCACGCCTTCCGCCGCCAATGGCATCAACAACAAGGGAAGGTCCGGTTGCCGAATCGCCCCCAGTGAAAATATATGGGATCGAAGATTGCAGGGTTTCAGGATCGTTGTCAATGGTATTCCAGCGGGTTAATTCCAGGTCTTTCATTCTCGGAGTTGAGTCATTATTCTTAAAAGCGGGATCCGGCGCCTGACTAATGGCAGAGATGACCATATCAACATCCAGTACCGTTTCAGACCCTTCAACCGGTACGGGCCGTCTTCTACCGGATGCGTCTGGTTCACCCAGTTCCATTTTCAAGTATTCAAGGCCTTTAACCTTGCCGTCATCATCTCCAATGACCCGTGTGGGGGCTGCAAGGAATACAAAATCAATGCCTTCTTCTTCTGATGCAATAATTTCCACTGCATTGGCAGGCATTTCATTCCGGGTTCTTCTGTAAACAATGTACACTTTTTCAAGACCCAGCCGTTTCAGTGTCCTGACGCAGTCAATGGCACTGTTCCCACCACCGACGATAGCAGCGCTTTTCCCTAATTTCATTTCCTGGCCGCTGGCAAATTTCGAAAGCCAGTCAATTCCCTTATAACATCCGTCAAGGTCTTCCCCTTCAATGCCAAGGGCATAATCATTCCAGGCACCAATTCCCATGAAAACGGCGTTGTATCCCGAGGCTACCAAAGAGCTTAGTCCAAAGTCTGTTCCGAATTTAACTTGGGTAAAGGCATTTATTCCTAAATCGAGAATTCCCTGGATTTCCCAATCCAGAACCTTTTTAGGAAGTCTGTACTCTGGGATGCCGTATCTGATAATACCGCCAAGTTTTGGCATAGCATCAAAGATATCGACTTGATGACCGATCCGCCTTAAGAAATATGCACAGGACAGTCCGGCAGGTCCGCCGCCAATTACAGCTACCCTTTTACCGGTATCAGGGGCACAGGTAATGGGAATCCGGGAACCGGAATTCATTTCATAGTCAGCAACAAAGCGTTTGAGCTGGTTAATGGAAACCGGTTCATCCTCAATACCTCTTCTGCACATATCTTCACAAGGATGAGGACATACCCTTCCGCAGGAAAGGAGAAGGGGGTTTCTCATGCGTATGGTCTCAACGGCTTCGGCATATTTTCCCTCTTTGATCTGGTTGATATACCTTGGAATATTGATTTCAGCAGGACAGGTCTGGGCACACGGTGCCAGAGCATCTTGTTGCTTGTTGAATTCCATCAGTTTTTCGCTCAGGGTCTTGACCTGAATAATATCTTTGGGGCAGGCTTTCTGGCAGGCACCACAGCCAACACATTTGGCATCGTCAACTACGGGATGACCATCTGCTCCCATATAAAGGGCATCAAACTGGCACGCTTTGACACAATCCCCAAGACCGATACAGCCAACCGTACAAACTCTGTGTCCGCCAAAAATAGCGTCCATGGCTTTGCATGATGAAACACCCATATAGTGGTATTTGTCAGCAGCCCGGTTGCCGCCTTCGCACATATTATAGGATAAGGGAGCTTCCGCCGCGCCCGCATCCACACCCATTATTTTGGAAACCGCTTCAACGCCTTCTTTGGAATTGACAATGCAAAGGCTTGGGGGTTCCTTACCAGTCACGATGGCTTCTGCAGCTGCAGAGCAACCTGCATATCCGCATCCGCCGCAGTTGGCGGCCGCAAGATTATTTTCTACCTCTGCGATTCTGGGGTCTTCATACACATAAAAGATTTTGGAGGAAAGACTGAGCACGATGCCGCATGTTGCGCCAATGCCCAGCATTAGCAGTATAGCTGGAATCATACAATCACCTTATATTATTTTTTGTGTTAAACTAAACCATGCCCCTGAAGACGGTAAAGATCAATGCGATCATGCCGGCGGTCATAAGACCAATGGAGGTATCCTGTAAAGACTTAGGCACCCGGGCGAGGATAACCCTTTCCCTAACGCCGGCGAACAGAACAAGAGCAAGACCAAAACCCACGGCATAGGAAAACGAGGATACCAGGGCTTCAATAAAGCTGTATTCTTCCTTGATGTTGATCAGACACACACCCATAACCGCGCAGTTGGTTGTAATAAGTGGAAGAAATATGCCAAGGCCTGCATACAGACCTGGGATACTCTTTTTTAGAAACATTTCCACGAATTGAACCAGAGACGCTATAACCAGAATAAAGGACACAGTTCGCAGAAATTCAACATCCAGCGCTTTAAGTAGATACGTGTCCACGATCCAGGTTATCATGCCTGCCATCACAAGAACAAATACGACAGCCATACCCATACCCACAGCAGTTTCCATCTTTTTGGAGGTGCCCAAAAATGGACAGTTGCCTAGGAATTGAGCAAGGAGAATATTGTTGATGAAAATACAGCTAATTGCTAGAACAAATAAATCACCCATGTTATAAATCTCCTTACTTTATTTTTGTCCGATGAGGTTCATCAGGCAGAGCATCAGGCCCAGGCCGATAAATGCACCCGGAGCTTCAACCATGAATTGAAAGGGAATATAGCCATGCCCGATTGTAAACAGCGGGGTACCGCCCCATACGGTCAGGGTGCCTGCGCCGATAAGTTCGCGTACCGCCCCAAGGGAGGCCAGTGCCAGGGTAAATCCAATACCCATGCCAAGGCCGTCGGCTGCAGACGGTAACACAGTATTTTTTCCGGCAAATGCTTCTGCCCGGCCAAGTACGACACAGTTTACAACGATCAGAGGAATGAAAATACCCAGTTTCAGGAACAGTTCATACATGTACGCCTGCATCATGAATTCCACGATGGTTACAAAGGTGGCAATAATAACGATGTAGCAGGCAATTCTGACCTTTGTGGGGATTATATTTCTAAGCATGGAGACTAAAATGTTTGAGAACAAAAGGACAAAGGTAGTCGCCACTCCCATGCCGATGCCGTTTTCACAAGTTTTGGTCACGGCAAGAGCAGGGCATAGCCCAAGGACTAGACGAAATAAGGGAATCTCAGCCCAGAGTCCTTTTGTGAATTCTTTTACCAGGGATTGTGCCATAATTATCTCTCCTGAACGACCTTATTAATTCATCTGTTTAACAATTTCAGGTTTCAGTTTCTTATACAGATCCTGGGCCGCCACTGCGGCCTGGCTGACACCAATGGATGTCACCGTAGCCCCGGACATGGCATCAATGTTGCCGCCCTGGTTTTTTATACCAAAATTTGATGCCATGGACATGCCGGCAAACTGGCCTACAAAGGACAGGTCCTCCTTGGCTCTGGTACCGATACCCGGTGTTTCTGCGTGGGTGGTTACCCGAACGGCAATAATTTCATCGGTGTCAAGGTTTACGCCCATCATCAGTCCGATGGGACCGCCGAATCCGGTTCCTTTTGCTTCAAATGCAACAGCTTTTACCCCATCTGCCAAAGTGGTTGGAAAGACCTGCAGTTCAATGCCTTCGGCCTTGACGTTAAATCGTTCCTGGATAGGGTTATTGGTGGCATCCGCAAAAATTGCATCGATGGCAGGGGCTTTTTGGAATTTAAGTACCTGTTCTTCAATCTGAGGCTCGGTTTTCACCTTAACAGCTGCCAGGAGGCCGCCGGATACTGCCGTAAGAATGGTCAGCACCACAATCATACTTAACATTTCACGCATTGGACACCCCCTTTCCAAGGGCTTTGGGTCTTATTATATCAATAAGTGGATTGATAAGGTTGATCAACAGTATGGCCAGGACCGTTCCGTCCGGATAGATACCGATATTGCGGATCAGGATAACCATAAATCCACCTAAAAACCCGTAAATAAGCATGGGAATACGATTAACCGGTGAAGATGAATTTTCCACAGCCAGAAAGAACGCACCTAAGAGGGTATACCCTGCAAACAGGTGAAATAGGGGGGGGGCATATGCGTCGGGATGGAGCGCAAAGAAAATTGTTGCGGTAATTAATACACCTGCGATGAACGCCACCACAATTTCCCAGCGGGCATAGCCCCTTAGCATCAGATAAATTCCACCGATGATGATACCAAGTCCGAAGGTGGAACCAATACCGCCTACTTCGTTGCCCATGAGTAGATTATAATTGGAAAATGAGGCCAGAGCGGATGTGCCCTGGGATTTCAGCGCTACCAGGGGTGCAAGGGCCGTGAAATCAAATTGGTATGATACATAGGCTGTATCAAAGTCTAAGAAAGCGGGCCAGGACATCGTGAGAATGGCCATACCCACAAGCGTTGGGTGGAAAGGGTTACCACCGGTACCACCAAATACAAATTTTCCTAGGATTACTGCTACAAATGTGCCGGTGATTACAACCCACCAAGGCATTGTGGCCGGAACCATCATGCCGAACAGCAGGCCGATGACTGCGGATTCCATATTGCCTATGGCCACTTTTTTCTTGGAGAGGACCGACATGATCACTTCCCAGAGCATGGCTGATGACGTGGCAAGGGTTAACACCCCAAGGGCAGGCGCACCAAAATGTAAAATACCGAAAAGTGCAGCCGGGATAAGGGCGATAATAAAATTCAGATTCTGTTGAAACAGGCTGTCTCCGTTATGCCAGAAAGGGGCATGGGAAACGATCAATTTAGTGTTTGTCATTGGCTTTCTCCCATCTTCAAGCATTTTCACG
>Ga0193963_1001323_pt1 | contig 12382 bp, 11 predicted proteins | sample FB_6_MG_FD_140359 | JGI IMG/M metagenome (GOLD analysis project Ga0193963, IMG submission 140359) | Microbial mat bacterial communities from the Broadkill River, Lewes, Delaware, United States - FB_6_MG | ecosystem: Environmental > Aquatic > Freshwater > River > Microbial mats | place: USA...
AAAGTTTGACCATTGAAATGTGGTCATATAAGTGTATAAACGATATGTGTTCGGCGTCCCTTGATTGTATCGTTCCGAAAAACTTGATCCGCCACCACCAAGTTTTTGAATTTTCACATTTTCAATTGACATTCCGGATTGAAAACCATCCGGATCCATATTCCCGGAACCATTTGTCGGAAGATTTTGAAGTCCCGCAAATGAAAAGATTGTTTCCGTTCCATCAATAAACGAACGTAAATTTCCCGAATCAAAATCATCATTCGTCAAATGTGTGTATTTGAATTTTATTCCTTCCGGTTCTTTATTTGAAAAAAATCGGGCGTCTTTTATTTTTAAATTACCACGATCAATCGGGATCGTGTCCCAAATTCCAAAATCAAAATTTGTGTCGCTTTCAATTATTGAATCGTATAAATTTTGAATCACAAATGAAAACGTTTCATTTGTAGTTGTCCAAGTTCCGGAATTTGTCAAATCCGACATTATCTTCCAAGTCATCACAACATTGTCGCCAATGTCAAAACCATAGTCCGACCACTTTTTTCCGTTGTTTAAAGTGAATGTGTTTTCTTCACTATTAATCGAAACCGATTCACCTTGTGTTGACTTGAATTCAACCGTCGATTCAAATTCCAATTCCAAACGTTGCCAATCACCAACATTCCCAATCAACCAATCAGTTGATTCGGTGTTTGGATAAAATTGATTTGTGTATTTACGATTTGTTATTTTTACGCCCATTTTTATATTGATTTAAAATTTCTTTCGCTTTTTCGATGTTTCCTTCTTTTGCAAAATTAAACGCTTTTTGTGATAAAAGTTGGATTTTTTGTATTTCATCCTTTTGATCTTCCGGCGCGTTCATCAATGCTTCTTGAATAGTTGTTCCAATTAAGTCATTTTGCGCCTTCATCGTGTTCGCCAATTCATTCGCGATCCGCAATTGATTTTTTAAAAAACTTTGATCAATCATAATATTTCGACTTTTAAATTATTTGTATATTTTTTTTTCACACGATAATCAATCACCGCCGTTGTTTTGCTTGGTGAATATATGATTTTTTCGATTTGAACTTCATTTCCTTGATCGTCAACACAAAAATTGTTTTCAGTTAATTCGTTGAATTCTTCTTTTGACATTGGAACTCTTTGTCCTTCGAATCGCCAAAATTGATTGTGTTTTCCATTATATTCCGCAAATGAATTGATGAAATGAAATTTTTCCCAAAGAACTTTCGCGTCTAAAACTTGACGTTGATTGTTTGCCAATTTATTCCCGGACATTTTCACAACTTTTCCAACCGATAAAAAATGCGACGACAACAACAATGATCCAATTCGGTTTTCAACTTGTGACGCGAAATTCGTTCCGCTTCCAAAAATTCCCGTCAAATTGTCCACGAACTTTCCAAGAACTTTCGCCAATTCTTCAACCGCCGTCAATGATGTTTTTTGACGACCAAGTGAAAACGGGATTGATATTTCCGCCAAATTCTTGATCACAACAAATTCATTGTTTATTTTATTTATCGGTGTTGTCACGGCTTGAAACACACGCCCGTCAAAAACATCCAATGTGTTTTGATCTTGTACATCTAACGCCCAATAAATGTTGTAATTTGAAACAATCTCATCCGTGTTGAATTTAACACGATCCAACAAACGATCTTGATCATTGAAAAACGACGGGACAACATAGTTTGAAACGACTTCGAAATTGTCTTTTCGTTCAAAATAAAACGTTCCATTTTTGATTCTATAATCTGAATTGAATTGTTCTTTCAAACTACGGATCAAATCACCAAAAATTGAAATCGGTTCACTATCACGCGGAAATCCAATTTCACCACTTTCACCGCCTTTTTTGTCCTTTCTTGGAATATAAACCCAATCAAGTTCGACAATTGAAGAAGAAAAATTCAAACCTAAATATTGACATCCGCGTTCCATCATTTTTCGATATGTCATCCCTAAATGATACCTTTTTTTCGGCAACAATTGTTCAAATAATTGTTCGATCAATTCTTTGATCGCGACAACAATCGCAACAATATAAATCAAACGTGCAATCGCTTTTAATACGGTCATTATGAAATTACCCCAATCCCACGCCGTCACCACACCGGCACCGACACCAACAGAAACACCAATCACCGGTGTTGACGCATCGGTGATGTCGGCGATTGTATCGGACAACGCTTGAATGTTTTCGATTAATTCTTTCGTCATCATATAAATTGACATTGACAAAACAATTAATTGCATCCCGTCCGGAATGTAGTTTATAACATAAGGGATTTTAATATAATCACCATCGGTGATGATATTTTGGTCACGCAAATATGCAAATGAAAATCCGTCCGCCACATCATTCAACCAATCATCGCCGTGTTTCTTTTTAAGTCCGACCGATATTTCTTCACCACCAATCAAAACACTTGATGACGTGAAATCCAAATATCCATCAAAAACAAAAACCGGGTTTGATTCTTCACCGATTTCAATTCTGTATGGTTCGCCTTCGAAAATTCCGACACCGCCCGTCATACCGTCCAAAATTCTTTTTTGCAAATATTCATTTGCTTTTCCTACAAATTCCAAATCCGACACGTTAATTGTGCCGGATTCTTTCTTCATTAACCAATCAACGGTGATTTCAAGATCTTTCCAATTTCTTGGTTCACCAAAGTCGTTTCCGTTTATATAATGTCTAATTTGTGCCATTTTTATGTTCTTGGTCGTTTAACAATGTGATGATTTCTTTTCACTCCATTTGTGGTGATTACTTCTTCAACCAACGACATCATTCCGTTGTTGATTTCGCCCATCTTCCAATTTTGCGTCGGCTTCGAATTGATCGCGTTTTTCACTTCACGCATTTCGTGAATCAATGATGGATCAATAGTTGAAAACGGAACGATTTGTGTGAATTGTTTTCGTTGCTTTGAAAAGAAGTTTGAATCAATTTTTCCCATTGACGCCAATGATTTGATTTTATAAAAATTATCGTGTCCCATATTGTCAACCTCTTTTCGACTGAAAAATCCTTCACCGCTTTCGTGCCACGCTAAATTCCCGCCCATTCCGTTTGAATTGTGTGATCGTCCAAGTGTGATTCCTTTGTTGTTAGTTTTAACACCATCAATCCCGGTGATCCCACCATCCTTGAACGAAGCCGTGATCGCTTCTAAAATCGCAAAATCCCGCAACGCTTTTGTGATCGGATTTTGATCACCTTGTGACGCGTAATTGTTATATGATGAATAAAGTGCCTTGACTTTTTCCAAACGTTCTTGACGCTTTTGTTGTTTTATCAAATCCGCTTCACGACGTCCCAATTCACGTTGTTCAAACGCAAGTGTGTTTGTCAAACCTTCTTCGGCTCGACGTCTTTGAACATCGATCAATTCGGTTTGTCGATCAACTTGTTTTTCCGCGCTTTCAACACGTTTTTGGTTTAATTCAGAAACTTGGTCCAATATCAATTCGAAAACACCTTTCAAATCTTCAACAAATTTTTCATATTCCGCAATCGCTTTTTCATTTTCAGTCTTTACCGCTTCCGAATTTCGATCCGCGCTTGTTTCACGAATTTGTTTTTCCAACGACGCTTTTTCCCTTAACAATTCCAATTCACGTTCGGATCCATTTTCAACCAATTTTAATTCTTCATTGATTGCATCCAAACGATTGTCCAATTGTTTTTCTTGCGCGTGTGCCAAAATTTCTTGTTTTTCCTTTTCAAGACTTTCCAATTCTTTCAAAATTCTTTTTCTTTCACGGTTTGGAACCGATTCGGGACGAATTTGTTTCAATTTCAAAATCTTTTCATTCAACACATCAAGTTCGTTCAATTCATTTTGATCAACCAAAAGATTGTCCGATAATTCTTTGACCTTAATTCCCGCCAATGTCAATTCTTTGTTTAAATCACGAAAGTCATTCACACCGTTTCGCGCTTCAATTACAAATTCACGGAATCGATTGATTTCAATTTCCGACATCCCGGTTGACTGCAATTGTTTATTCAATTCAACAATGTTGTCCGTTGCCAATTTTTGATCACCAATGAAGATTTCAAAATCACCGTTTTCATCATATTGAATTTGGAATTCTAAATCCAAACCTTTCGTTTTTGCAAACTTTGTGAATTCGTCCAATTCTTTTTGTGAGTTTTGACGGAACACAATCAAAAAACGATTGAATTCATCGATTCGTCTTTTGAAATTCTTTGAAGTATTATTCACAAATTTTTCCGAAATATTTTTTTCGGTGTCAATTAAGTCGATCAACAAATCCAAATTTTGTTCGAAAATATCACGTTGAATTTCTCTTTGTTTCTTCAAATTTTCTTCACGGCTCAATTGCAATTGGTTTTCCGCTTGAATTACTCCAATCAACGCGTCTTGTTGCTGAACAATTAAATCGTTTGCGATTTCTAATGAAACACCGCGTTTTTGCGCCAAGTCTTGAACTTGTTCCGCAAATGCGACGCCTTCCGCTTGTAGGTTTAAATTTTCCGCTTCAACTACATTTGCCAAAACATTTTGTTTGATCTTATTGTTCGCGATGTCCAATGTTTGTTTTGCAACATCCAATTGTTTTTGTCCGATTTGATCTTGCAACTTTAACGCGCCCAAAGTGTTGTTTAATTGTGCTTTTAATGACGTCGTTGAATCATCCGCCCTTGTTTGAAGTATTGCCAATTTTCCGTTCAACACTTCGATTTCACGATTTAATCTTCTGACATTATCTTCAATCTTGAACGCTTTGTCAATATATTCCAAACCTTTCACAATAGCTTCCGCGCCGGTTTCAAACGCTTTTGTGATCGCCTTCATTGATTGTTCCGCAACAATTTTCGCGACTTTAAATTGACCATTCAAAACCAATCCGATGACTGATCCAATACTTTGAAGAACAATGATTGAAACTTTTCCAAATGTAACAAACGCCGAACCCAATGACGTCATCACCTTTTCCATCCTTACGGCGCCCGCCCGTGTGTCACCAAACAAAGAAGATAAACCCGCCAACGCCACAAGCAACAACCCGATGACCGACGCTTTCAAAACTTTGTTCATTTTTCCAAATGAAACCGTGAATCGTTGAAGTGCGCTTGAATTTTCCGTCATTGCTTTTTCCATTGCGTCCAATTCTTCGGTCGTCAATGTCAATGCGCCAACCAAAGATCCAATGGCACCATCCAAAAAACCAATGTTTGTTTTGAAAAGATCCGAAGATTTCAAAGCGTTCACAATGCTTTCTTCATAATTACCAATATTAATTTTTGATTGAATGAATTTGTCCGAGTTGTCCGATAATGTTCCCGTCAATTCATTAATTTCATTGTTGAACGCTTGAATTTTGTCGGCTTCACTTTCAAGATCTAATGATTGAACAACAACACGCAACGCCGAAATTCTTTCACGAACATCATCCAATGTTTTGATTTCCGTTTTTTCCAAAGTGATTTTCGCTTTCAACAATTTTTGTTCTTCACGCGACAATTCATTTGATTTTAAAATTTCCGTTTGTGTTGACGTGATTTCCTTTCGAACACGCTTGATGTTCAATTCCGCTTCGACACGTTCTTTGTTCAAATCACGATCCGTTTTGATGTTTTGTTTTGTAAACGTGTTTATTTCCGCCAACTTTGATCGATGAACCGCCAATTCTTTGTCAAGTTTGGTCAATTTATTTATTTGATCGTCACTTGATTTTGAATCCTTCTTTTTTAGTTCCAAATATGCTTTTTCAATCTTGTTTATTTCTTCTTTTGCGTCACCATATTTTTTGAAAGTTTTCATCAACGATTCGGTTTCCGCTTCATAATCTTTCACGGCGTCAACATTTTCCGTGTCAACCAACTTCAATCCGTTTTTCAATTCTTTCGCCTTCTTCATAAGATCATCACCAAGTTTGTCAAAGTCGTTTCGGATTTTATCGAACCCGCCGTCGTCTTGAAAAAAGTCGGAATATTTAAACAATACATTTTCCATTTATTTATTTTTTTTAGGTTTGAATTTTTCGGTCAAATGTTCAACGGACGCGTAAAACGTAAACGTCGAAAGTTTTTCCAAATCTTGTTTTGTATGCTCAATAACAGAAACCGCGAATTTTTGGAAATCAACTTCCAATGTTTTTTCCATATTTCCCGAAACCCAAACATTCCAATTGTGCGGTTTGTCATTTTCCAAAATCATTTTTTCAACTTCAAAAACCGATTCATCATCGATTTGTTTGTTTATGATCCCATCCAAAATTGTGTTCACGCGTCGGAACCTTAATGTCGTCAATTCACGATTTCCGTTTTTTGGAAAATACTTTGGAAAGTAAACAACCAATTCCGTTTCGATTTTTTTTTTTACTTCTTGCAACTTCAACATTGCTTCTTGATTAGTCAATCCAATTTCATTCAAACGATTCAAACAACGATCAAGATCATCCGGTGAAAATGTATCATAAACAACACCGTCAATTCGCTTGACTAATATTGCGAAAGATTTTCCAAGCGGTGTGAATTCATTAAACGCATTAAAAACCGTTTGACGACGGTTTTCCAATTCTTGAATCGCTTCGTCGTTCATTCCTTTTTTAATAAACTGCAACGCCTTCATTGTTCTTTGGTCATAATCTTCAAATGAATTTCCAATTTCAACCGATTGCATTTGGTATTTATTAAACCTTTGAAATCTTAAAATTTGAAGATTGTGAATTGAATCGAAAATTTCGATTTCGTGTTTTCCGTGCTTATAAACCATTTTTTCTTTGATTATATATAAAACCACCAACAACGAACGGAATGATCGTCAAATCGAAAGAAAACGACGAAAAAATCCCATATACAATTGTTATGATGATTGAAAAGTGAAACATTAAACAAAAACGACATTGCGTCATTTTGTAAACAAACAAACTTTTTGTTGACGAACCCAATTTTGAAATCATTTCCCAAACATCCCATTTGACAAACAACGCGTCGATGAAAAACATCAATCCAAGAACAACCATAATTTTTTGAATCATAATATTATTTTTTGTAAAATTAACAACTTTCTTTGACAATCACATCAAGATCAAAACGGAAACATTGCATCGGTGCGCGATTGTATGATTCCAAATCATCCAAAACAAATTCACGATAAACATCACGCAAGTCGCGTGATTCTTTTAAAATAGAATATTGAAATTCGTGTTGTGCCTTTGTTGTCGTCAACATTCTTCGAACATCACGGATCAATTCTTGTGTGAACAAACCTTGATCCAATTTTACTTTGTCGATTAATTCCAAGTTAACCGAAAAAATGATTGACGTTGGATATTTAATGAAATTTTGATTTGGTGAATCAGTTGTCGGAACACCATCGCCAACAAAGAAAAAAAACATTCCTTTGAAATCATTGTCCGGTGTTAATCTTTTGTAATTTCTTGAACCCGGAAGATCCGGCGCGTATGTTTCCGGATATAAATATTTTTTTCCATTTATTTCACGCGCGAATCTTTGCGCGATGAAATACGGATAATCGATCCAATATAAATTCATCAATGCTTTTCGAATTTCATTGACTGCAAATTCAATTTCAATTGGCGATCCAATAATGATCGGTTTATTTTGCAAATTTGTTATTGACATAGTTTTTTAATTTAGGTAAATAGTAATTGATTAAAAAATCACGAAAGTTTTCATCCGTTATTCTTAAAACGTCGCGACCATATCTTTTCAAAATGAATTTGTCGTGATTCACATTTGACGAAACTTCGAAATGATTGTCAAACGCGTCGATCTGAATTGATGAATAAAAATCACCTTTGTCGCGCAACGTTGTTCGATCCGCCGGATCACCTTTTCCAATCTTCAAACGAATTGTTGTTCTCGAATAACCGGGCAACCTTTTATTTTTCCCGTCGATACCTTCACGAAATAATTGTTTGTTAATGATGAAATCTTTCAAAACAAAATCAAACGATCGAATCACGGTTTCCAATTCAATGAATAACCGTGATTCAAATTCGTTTATAAAATCTTTTTGTCTTTTAAATAACTCCATTATACATTCCCGATTCTTGGTGAAACGTTTTCATCTTTACAACCCAAACATTTTTCGTTTATTCCCGAAATATTAAACGAAACCGCCTTCAATTCATTATCATAACGCGTCGGAATATTTTTCAATTTCGTGTCGATGTCACCTTCCAAATCACGAATGATCATCATTTTGATATTTTCTTCAATTGAATTTATTTGTTGACTGAATTTCATCATTTCCAAAACCTTGTGAACAACCTTGATTCCCAACAAGTTTTTGAACACCATTTTGTTTTGAATGAAAAAGTCCGTTAAATCACACACAACCGAAAATTTGTAATTCAAACCGAATGATTCATTGTTTGTGAATATTGCTTTTTGAAGATCAAACATTTCACCCGGAACAAATGATCCCGCGGGAACATACATTGGATATATGAAAAAATTGTTTCGAATTGATTTCCAAACACCCGAATGATTGTCATTGCATCCGCCACAAACACCGATGTCCCAATTGAAATTCGTGTAATTGATCGCGTTTGACGTGATGTCGTCTTGATAATAACCAACAATAAACGCGCCACCGTTAAATTCTAAATGACTAAACGCCGACAATTCGAAGTTTGATTCTTTCCATTCCCAATTCCCACCACCGGTCAATGTGATCGACAATGTTTCGATCGGATCTTTCTTTGAAGTATGGAACAAATACAAATCAAAACTTTCAGTTCCTACAAATTGAAATCCAATTTGATTGATCACCGCTTTCAAACCCGTGACATCACGAACGTTTATTTTGAAACCAACGAAACGACCTTGGTTTGTGATCGTGTCTTGTGTCCATCCATATCGATTCAACAAAACCGATTGTTCCAACAATGTTTTTCCATATTCATTCAAATGACGATATTGAATCAAATCATTGAATATTTCATTTATTGAATCTTTGACGGTGTTTTCCAAATATTCTTCCAAATCATACGTCGCCGGGATCAATGTTTGAATCACATCCAAAGACAACGCCGAATGTTTTTGTTGATAATATTCACCCGAATCCGTCACGGTCAATGGTGATCCAATTTGAATTGTGTTGTCAAAGTGTTGACGCCAACCGATCAAATTTTTGTAAACCGGATATATTTTTGAAGCATTAAACATAAATTTATTTTTTATAATTAAAGAAAAAACGCCATTCCAACCCCGCAATCGGAATCAAAATGGCGTTGAATTCAAGTTTTGAAAATGCTTTTTAAATTACGGTACAAATTCGAATTTTCTGATCGAACTTGGATTTGTCGCGATGTCCGAATTGAACGGCGTCAAAATTGCATAGTCAAATGAAATTTGCCAATGTTGAACCAATGTCGCTTGTAAATGTGAAAGTCCCGCCGTTTCCAACGCTGATTTGTCATCACATTTTGATTTGAATTGGATTCCAACCGCGAATGGTAAACCCGGAAGTGTTTCTTCCATCCATTCCGTTCCGTCACCCGCCGTCGCGCTCATTCTTGCGTCCGCATCAACACGCGTCAACAATCCGATCGATCCGTCCGGCATAAAATAACCCGTTCCAAGTTTTCCGGCACCATTCGTCACACGGTTTGAAAAAGTGAAATTCTTTCCACTAAATTGAAACGCCGTGTTTGTTGCGTTTGTTCCGCCTTGGTTGATGTATTGCGACACCGACGGCATAATTGAATGACTTGAAACAATGTAAACCGTTGGATCATTGAAATCATCCGCAAGATTAATCGCGTCTAAATCATTATAAAAGAACGCAACGTCACCCGGTGCAACTTGCAACGCATTTCCGACCGGCGTATATTTAGACGAAACAATCGTTGATCCATAAACTTGTGATTTATTTGTGTCCAACGCCGTGTCAATATCGTTTTCGATTTCAACCATAAACGCTTCAACAACTTCACGAATTTTTTTCGCCAAATCAAATTCCCTTCCAATTTCGTTTTTCTCATATTGAGAAGGAACCATCATAATGTCGGCACGAACCGTTTTCCAAACTAAACGAACCAAATCCGATTCCGATTGACCACCGCCAATTGTACACGAACGAACGTTTGAAATTGTCACGTTTCCTTTTGTCATTACCGGAACATCAAGGTTTCGTCCTTGACTTAATTCCGCTTTCGCTTTTAAGTCCGGCGAAATGATTGAATTTGACGAATCCGTCATTCTTAAAACCGCATTTGCCAAACCGGTTTGTGTAACCCTTAATTCATCACGATCCAAATTCGAAGGGTAATTGACACGAATGTCCTGTAAATAAGTTTTTGCTAAACTCATAATTTTAAAATTTATTGATTAAACATTTTGCGTTGGTAATTCCGAAACTTTATATTCCAAATATGCTTCATTTTTCAATCGATCCCATTCCGGATCCTTTCTTGTGATTCCCGAATCCATCAACGCTTTTTCACTAACGTTTATAAATTCAACTTTACTTTTGAAAGATCCTTCCGGCAAAATCAATTTTTTCGTGTCTTTCCCTTCGACATTAGTTGTTTGAATTGATCCGTGAATTTCAGTTTTGGCACCGCCACCGCCTTTTTCTTCTGACGTTGTGATGTCTTTTATTGCGTCCAAAGACATTAAGACATCGAACGCGCTTTTTATTTTATGATCTTGACCAACTAACGGTTTGTTGTGTTGATCTACAAAAACCAATTTCCCTTCTTCGATTTTTGATTCCTTCAACAATTGTGATTCAACATTTGAAATGACCATTTGTTTGATTGAATCCGGTGTGTCCGGGTTAAACTTCAAACGGGAAATCGCCGATTTTATTTCGGTTGACTTCATAAACGTTTCATTCTCTTTTTTTGAATCTTCAATTTGTTGAAGATACGTTGTTTTTTCTGTTTCCCAATTTTGACGCGCTTGATCAAATATTGATTGGACGTGTTTTGCGCCACCATCCGTTTTCAATTTGTCAATTTCGTTTTGTAACTCAACGACCTTTGCGTCCTTTGTCAAAGAATCTTTTTGTTCTTTTAAGTCTTTTAACTCTTTGTATTTTAACTTTAAAAAATCATAAGTTTTCAACTTTTGACCATCATCACCGGTTCCGGCACGTTCACCCAATACCGAAAAAACATCATCATCATATTGATTATGAATTTTCTTCACTTCTTCACCGATTTTTTCTTGGAAGATCAAATCCGCTTTGCTTGTGATTAATTCTTTTGCTTTTTCTGTTTCGATAATTGTTGGCAATATGCTTTCAACCAATGTTGGATCTTTTTGGATCGCTTCGTTTATTTGTTCTTTTGTGATTTCCATTTTTTCCCGTTTTATGGATTAAAATATTTGTTTTTTTTACGCTTCTTTTTCTTGAATCCAAGTTTTCAAGGCGTTTTCAATGTCTTTGATCTTCTTCAATCCCGACAAATCAATTTCATTTGCTTCGGCGAATGATTTCATTTCCGCAATCGTTGTTCCATAAACCGGTGAACCTTCATTCGATTCGTTTGATTCAACAATAGTTTTCGCTTTCTCATTTGCGCGACGTTCGATTTCCGCTTCCATTTCTTCCGGCGTCATCTGTTTTGGTGCAACTTCTTTTTTCGGCAATTCACCATTGTCCAATTTAGGATCGTGAATGACAACCAATTTTGAGAAACCCAAAAATTTGAAATTCTTTTTCAACTTTTCGAAACTTTGTTCGTGAAAAACTTGAACATTCACGTTCACTTTGTTTTTCGCTTCACCCGGACGATCGATCACACGAACCAATCCGACGTGATACATTTTTCTTTCCGTTTCGTTGATTGTACCATCAACATTTTCAACCAATCTTTCGTCGATCGCTTGAAGTTCTTTCAACGCTTTCGCGCTTTTGTTTCCTTCGATTTTTTTCATTTTAAATTTATTTGATTTTAATATTATTCTTTTTTAAACTGATCACCACCGTTTTTCGGATCAATTATCGGATCAACTTTCTTTCCCGTTCCCAAAATTTTGATCGATGTTTCACGGGTGAATCCATAAATTTCAATCATTGTTTCAATCGCGCTTTCCAAACTTGTGACACCTTGCGACACCGACGCTTGAATTCCCAATATTCCTTGAACACCACCAACCGAACCACGCAAATTCGCTTGTGCTTCCAATTGCTCTTGCGTCACGACCGGTTCATCGTCACCAACTTCCGATCCCGGATTGTTTCGTTGGTTCTTTTTATCCATCAATTCTTGATTGTATCTTTCCAATTCATTTTGAATCATTTCGACGCGTTTATAATATGGAATATTCTTTCCAAATTCCGTGATTGAAATGTTTTCCGCTTCAAATTTAGAAATAAATTTTAAAAAATTGACTTTTAATGACAAT
>Ga0193963_1001324_pt1 | contig 12379 bp, 11 predicted proteins | sample FB_6_MG_FD_140359 | JGI IMG/M metagenome (GOLD analysis project Ga0193963, IMG submission 140359) | Microbial mat bacterial communities from the Broadkill River, Lewes, Delaware, United States - FB_6_MG | ecosystem: Environmental > Aquatic > Freshwater > River > Microbial mats | place: USA...
ATCTCCACCATCTTCAAAAGGATCAATATTATCACCTAATGTCGTAATTGAACCAACTCCAGCATCTTTATCAGTTGTAACATATCCAGCTGCTAAAGTTACATCAGATACTGTTGTACCAATTTCCAAATGAGCTATAGAACCATCTTGTGCACCTGCAGCATCTTCACTAGTAGCAGCATAATGTGCTGTTAAATCAATACCAGAAATGTTTGAAGTAACTTTTAAACCATATGCGCTAAATACATCTGGAGCATCCATAAAGTAAGGATTGATTGTAGTTCCTTTAATACCATCATACTTAACATCAACTACATTTGCACCTTTTTCTGTTCCACTTACAGCCATCTCTTCTAATGCACCATCAGCATCAGCAGCCATCCATCTTTCTGTGTGACCTAACACAATTGTTGTATCAGGTACATATGTTAAAGCTGCAACAACTGCTTCATGATAATCACCTATCCATTCTAAATCAATTGCTTGTCTACCTATAGTTAAACTAGCTTTATCTGTTGTATATGAAACATTAGCAGTATGAAAAACTGATTTTGGAGTAGTTTCATCAAAGTCAGCATCTTCTTTTTCGCTTAATTTATGATTAGTTCTAAAACCTACTGCTCCTTTAAATCCACTGATTGAGTCAGTTTCATAAGATAATCCAATAGAACTTACAGAAAACCCAGAATCTTGGTTTGCACCACTTTTATTTACACTTTCTCCATATACAGAGATATCTCCACTTGTTTTACCATTTGCAAAAGCTTCTTTAATTGTATTGCTTTCAGCTAATGCACCTGTTGATAACAATGCTGCGGCAATTGTACTTATATATATTTTTTTCATTTCCATTCCTTTTAATTAGTTATTCATTAAATGATTAAGAGAAGTATAATATAAAAATGATAATTTCTACTCATTTTAATTGTATAAAATATATACAATTGTTAATATTTTATTGTGTAAATAGAAATATCTGTTTATTGGTTATACACTCTTAAATCAGGTTATAAATTTGTGAAAGTGTATAAAATAAGTCATTAAATGCAACTTAGTTGCATTTAATTTTTTTGAATTCTTACTGGAAATATAGATCTGAAATCTTTTTATCAAGACACTTAAGGTATAATCGCGTAATTTTAAATATGATAAGAGGCAATATGAAAGTTGTTATAGGTGTAGTGGGTAATGATATCCATGTAGTTGCAAATAGACTAATTGATATATCTTTGCAAAGTAGAGGGTATGAAGTATTTAACTTAGGGGTAAATACTTATTTAGAAGAATTCATTGATGCTGTTATTGAAACAGATGCAAAAGTACTTTTAATTTCATCACTAAATGGTGAGGCTGAAGGGTGGTGTAGAGACCTTTTAGTTTTAAAAGATAAATATAAACTAGACGATGTTGTATTTGTAATAGGTGGAAACTTAAGTGTTGGTGAAGGTTCTGAAAGTGAAATTGTACCTCAATTTGAAGGGTATGGATTTGATTTAGTATTTCATCAAAAAGATTTAATGGAAGGTCTTGATACCTTAAATGACTTTGTTCAAAAGAAGTTTGGAGGTATTAGCTAATGAGTTTATTACAAAGAGATAGAGATATTATTCTTTCCAATGAATATGTTGATAATTTTGATTTTGCAGAAGTTGAAGAATTTGTAAAAAATGCAAGCAAGAACTTATTTATATCACATGCTTTTAAAAATAATAAGGGTAAAACATTAGTACAACCTCGTGGTGGATTTCCTACATATGATAAGATGTATTCTTTATATGAGCAGTTTGCACCTGTAGTTGATGTTTTACCTATGACTATTGATTCTCATACACGACTTAATGATTATGGTAGTGCTGCTAAAATGTTAAGACTTTCAGAAGAGACTGAAACAGATCTTTTAAATGGTTATCCTCTTATTAATCATGGGTATAGAACAACAAGAAAAATGGTAACTCATTTTGATACACCAGTTAGTTTAAGACACGGTACACCAGATGCAAGACTTTTAATAGAACTAGCTATTGCAAGTGGCGTATTTGAAATAGAAGGTGGACCAATTACATACATCTTACCTTATTCAAAAAACTTTCCACAAGATAAAGCTTTTTTATATTGGAAACACGTTGAACGAGTATGTGCTAAATACTCTACAATTAACGAACCTATAAATAGAGAATCATTTGGACCTTTAACAGCGACTCTTGTCCCTCCTTGTATAACTATAGTTATTCAAATTGCAGAGATGATGCTTTCTTTAGAAGAGGGTGTGAAATCGTTTTCAGTAAGTTTTGCTCAAACTGGTTCTTTAAATCAAGATTTAGTAACATCTAAAGTATTAAGAAAACTTGCAACAAAATATGCCCATAAAATTGGTGTAACAGATGCTACAATTAATCTAGTATATCATCAATGGATGGGAGCTTTTCCTCGAGATAAGTTTAAATCAGATTCATTAATTGATGCTGGGGCTATGATAGCTAAGATGGTAGGGGCTGATAAAATTATTACGAAAACAAGAGCTGAAGCTTTTGGTATACCAACTAAAGAAGATAATGCACAGGCTGTTGCAAATGTACAGTATACTTTAAATATGTTACAAGGAATTCCTAATTTCGTTGATGAAGAGGAAGAAGAAAATCTTACAAATCAAGTAGATGAAATATTTGAAGCAATTTTCAATGATAAAGCAGACACATTATGGAGAAAAGTATTTAATTCTATTAAAAATGGAATTATAGATGTACCATTTTCTCCTCATATTATAAATAATAATGAACTAATTACTGTTAGAGATAAACAAAGTAATATTAGAATTTATAAAAAAGGAAATCTTCCTATTAGTGATAAAAGTTTTAAATATGAACAATCTAAAATAGACTTAGGTGAAAATCCAGATTCTGTTGTAAATCAAATAATTCATGATATTGGAGTGATGTTATAATGAGTAATTCAAAAATGTTAATAGATGTTGGAAGTACATATTTTAAAGTAGCTACAGAAGATAAGATATCTCACCACTTTAGAAATTTTGATAAAGATATTTATGACGATTTATTATTTAAATGCGGTGATGAACTAAAAGATTGTTCAAAAGAGGATATTCAAATTTGTAGTTCTGCAAATGGTGGGTTAAGTACACTTATTATTGGGCTTACTGAATCGTTTTCCTTAAAATATGCCTCAAATATTGCTTATAATTCAGGTATTAATATTATTGAAACAGTAGTTTATTCCCAAATTGAATCTTATCCAATCCCTTCAGAGATGTTAGATGTAGTTATTGTAGTAGGTGCTATTGATAGTGTAGAAAAAGTATATGATCAAATACTTATTGATTATCTTGCAAAATTAAACTATTCAAATATTGTATATGTAGGTAGTGTAACACAACACGATTATTTAAAGGAGAATTTACCAAATATTATACTATTACCAAATATTATTGATAATAAACTAAAAATGGTAGAAGATGATTTAAAAGAATATCTTACAAATTTATACCAAGCAGATATAATGGGTAAAGAAGATATAAAAAGACTATATGAGCTTACATCAAATCAAATTTACTCTACACCATATATTGTAAATAAATCATTACCACTAATTCATACAAAACTTGACGTTGCAGATCCTTTTATCGTTATAGATATTGGAGGGGCTACTACTGATATTCACTATAGTAAAGATTTAGTAGATGATAATATCATTACAAAAAATGAATATGACAGGTTAGTATTTAAAAAACTTGGTGTTTACAAATCCCGTGAGAGTTTAGTACATACTGCAAAAAATAATGAATTTGTATATGAATTATTAGCACATTTAAACACAACAGAGAATATGTTAGATGAAAGTGGGGAAAAAGCCACTAAGCTACTTATGCAACTTTCAATTTTCTTAGTATTGTATAAAATTTCACATCATCATAAATCGTATTTAAATATTAAATTAGATACTCTTAATTCAGTAGTATTAACAGGTGGTATTACAAAAGTTTTAGAGAATGAAGAGATGGAAGATATTATTGCATTTTTTTATAAGAAGCTTTTAAATTATGATACAACACCAACATTAGTAGTGGATAAGGATTATGCAATCTGGACACTAGGTATGGATAAATAAGGAGTCAGATATGTCTATAAATAGTATAAGAAATTTAGTTGAAATAGCCGCACTAAAAACACCTAATAAAATAGCGCTAATTGATAAAAAAGAGCAATTAACATATCCCGATGTATTAGAAAAAGTTAATAAATTAGCCCATTATATAGGTACATTAAATCTTAAAAGAGGAAGTAGAATAGGGGTATATGCAAATAAAACTATTCAAAATGCTTTATCTATTCTTGCAGTCCTTTCTACAGAGTATGTATTAGTACCTATTACTAAGTTATTAAAAGCAGAGCAAGTAGAACATATCATAAAAGATTGTGATATCTCTTGTATGATTACTGATGAACAAAAATTAACAACCTTAAGAGAAACATCATTTGAGGGTAAGATTATTACAATAGAATCATGTGATAGTGAGTTAGTTTCTTTTGAAGAGATTTACAAATGTTATACAAGCGAATATCGATGTGCAATTAAAGGGCATGATAATGCAGTTATTACATATAGTTTTGCTAGCAGTGGATTTCCTAAAGGGGTAGTGATATCTCATAAAAATCTTATAGATAGTGCAAGAGTAGTGAATAACTATTTAGATATACAAGAAAATGATGTACTTTCAGGAATTTTATCTTTTAGTTTTGATTATGGTTTAAACCAACTATTTACATCTTTTTATGCAAGAGCTACTTTTAGTATTCATAGCTTTTTTACTCCAAGTGACTTTTTCTCTCATATCTTAAAAGATAAAATTACAATACTTGCAGCAATGCCTATTCATTTTACTATGATGTTTGATGAAGATAGTCACAGGCTTCCAAGTCCCTCACAATTAGAAAATGTAAGAGTTATTACATCTTCTGGTGGAAATGTTACGGCATCTATGATAGAGCAAATTGAAACATATTTTACAAGTGCAAAATTTTATTCAATGAGTGGACATACTGAAGCATTTAGATCAGCATATTTATGTCCAAGCCAATTAAAAATAAGACCAAACTCTATAGGAAAAGCTATTCCAGATGTTGACTTATATGTAATTAATGATGAGGGTTATGAATGTAAGCCAAGAGAGATCGGTCAACTTATTCATAGAGGTGCTGGAATTTATAAAGGTTTTTGGAACTCTAAAGAAGATACTGACAATAGTTTTAAAAGTATTAAGATTTTAGAAAAAGTGTTAAATCTAGAAAATGGACTAATTGATGAGGTGGTTGTAGCTACTGGAGATTATGTTTACAAAGATGAAGAGGGATATATCTTTTTTGTATCTCGACATGATGATATGATTAAAACAAGTGGATATAGAATTAGTCCTTTAGAGATTGAAACAGTTGTATATGACAATATTGAACAAATTAAAGAGTGTGCAGTATTTGGAATAGAAAATGAAAAAATCGAAGAAGAGATTGTTTTAGTTTATAGTGGTTCAAGCGAATTACCAAAAAATGAAATTATTTTTGAAATCAAAAAACATTTACCAACTTATATGGTACCTACAACAATTACATTTAAGGCAAATATGCCAATGCAGTCAAAAGATAATACTAAAATAGATAAACAAGTATTAAAAGATGAGATATTAAGATCTAATTCTTAGTATCTTCCCCTATAAAGGAGCAGATACTATTAAAGTGTCTGTCTAAATTTTCAAACCTGTGGCTTCCCTGTTTTTCGATTAAAAATTGACCTTTATTATATCTCTTTCGTGCAATTTTATAATTTAGGACTGTATCAGCTTTTTGTAATAAAAGATAAAAGTTTTTGTGTTTTAAGTTTTTTTGTTTTACATTAAGTTTTTCTAGCTGTTTTAGGTACTTCTTTTTCCATTTAAATTGCATACCATCATGTGTTGTATTTTTTCCAAGGTATTCTTTTGTAGTTTTATATGGATTTACTGATGGATTTATAAGAATAGTTTTTAAATTGTATTTGTTAGATAAAAAAGTTGCATAGAATCCACCTAATGAGCTTGCTATAATAGAAGTTATATTTTTAGTTTTAATAATATTTTCTAAATATTTAATAGCATCTTTTGGTTTTATAGGATACTGAGCAAGTATAATTTTACTTTTAAAATATTTTTTTAAAAGTCTAGATGTGTGCGAGTTTTTTGTAGTTCTAAAGCCATGTATGTAGAGAATCAACTAGAATCCTTATTTTTATGATATTACTTTAAAATAGCATAAACTTATAAAATCATATTGATTCTTACTAATTAAATTATTAAAGTAAAATGACTTTAACTTTATCACCTTTGTTTAAGTTTTCACTGATTTCATCTTGGATTAACAGTCCAGGTTGCCCTAGCATATTTGTTAATATTGCACTTGTCCCATGTTTTTTACCTTCAAAATCTATGTGGTAAGATGCATCTTTAAAGCTTACATTACAAGCAGTGAAGTTTGTCTTATTTCCCTTTTTAGGAAAATTTTCATCTATGATTGCATCTACAATATTTAATGATTCCTTAGATCCTTTAAACTTGAACATTAATGGTAATATGTATAAGAGGAATGTAACAGTACTAGAATATGCAAATCCTGGAAGTCCGATAATAAACTTTTCACCCTTTTTTGCAAAAAGTATATGTTGCCCTGGTTTTATCAAAACACCTTGAAATAAAACTTCACATTCAAGCTCATCTTTGATGACATCTTTTACATAATCATAATCTCCAACACTTACTCCACCTGTTGTAACTACAATATCAGATTTTAACAGTGCTTCTTTTAAAAGATTTGTAATAGATTCTTTATCGTCCTTTACTATACCCATCTGTAATACAGACGCACCACTTTTTTTAGCAATCGCCTCTAGTGTAATATGATTTGAACTTCTTATTTGAGCATCATTTGTTTGAATTTCTCCAAGATCTAGAATTTCACTTCCTGTACTTGCAATGGCAACTGTTGGTTTAACATAAACCTTTACTTGAGTAATATTTAAACTAGCCATTACTCCAATTTGTGCAAAATCGATCAATGTGCCTTTTGGAATAAGAAGTTCATTTTTTTTATAGTTTTCTCCAATTTCACGTACTGCAAAACCTTTTGGAACTTTAGTCTTTATGATAATATGATCATTTTCTACTGTTACATTTTCTATAGGAATTAAAGTATCACTGCCTTCTGGCATAAGAGAACCTGTAAATGTTTTTATAGTTGTTCCTTCTAGTACAGTTGATTCTACAACAATACCCGCAGGGTTTTTATCAATTATTTTTATTTTTCCTAGTTCTAAATCTTCATGCTTAATAGCATATCCATCCATACCAGATGTCTGAAATGCTGGAGAATTCTCAAGTGCAATAATATCTTCGGCCAAGATTCTATCAAGAGAATCAGCCGTATAAAGTTTTTGTGTAGGTAAGTTTGAAATATTAATAGAATTTAATATTTCAAGTGACTGGTTATAAGTTATAAATTTTTTCATACAGGATAATAACAAATCCTTACATAAATGGTCTTTAATTTATAATATGGATTGTGTCATTAATATTGATTGAACCGCCATTTAGTACTTTTGCAAAAACACCACGATCTTTTTTTAACAATTTTGGTACTTTATTATTTATTTTTGTTAAAAAATCACATATAGTACATTCTATTGTAATTTCTATAATGACATTTCCAATAGATAATTGTGTCCCTTCCTCTAAATCATAAGGATTGAAATCAACTAATATATTCTCACCTAATTGTCCATATGAAGCTTCAATATTTTTTTCTTGCATTAATTCATATGCATGTTGCGATGTTAATAAAATAGATCTATCATTATTAGTATTGTAAAATTTATCTTTTACTATTCCCTGTCTATCAACTAATATGTTCTGACTTTCACTTCTTTGTTTTTCATCTTTAATAGAAATAAAAAGCTTTTTAACTTGTCCTATTTTTGTTTTATTACTCATTCTTTACCTGTTTATATTAAATATATTTGCAATATGATAACATAAGAGCTATTAAGATAATAAAATTGAGGATATATATGGATAAGAAAAAACAAATGAATTTTAATATAAATAATTTTTTATTAGCAGTAACAGATATATTGGATGTTAGAGATCGAGAAAGTAATAAAGTTTCGAAATCACATTCATTAAGAGTTGCATATGTTTCTTTGAAGTTTGCGGAACAACTTAACTTAGAGCCTAAAGAGATGTTTGATTTGTGTGCATACAGTTTATTTCATAATTACATAAACGATGACAATGCAAAGCTTCTTGGAATTGACAATAAATCAAATGTCTTATCTGAGATTATAAATTTTGTTCACAATATTGATGAATCATTTGACTTGTCAAATGAAGATATATCAAATAGAGATAAGATTATTTTTTCAGTAAAAAATGATGACTCAAATATAAAATATAATGAAATTTTTTTAAATTTAAGTTCAACTGTAGACTTTTGGATGGATTGTCAGTCTTCTAATATGATATTACAATATATATACAGTAGTTTATATGACTTTACTGAAGTACTAACTTTTGAGGAAGTATTGAAAAGAACATCAATGTTTGGTTCTTTATATGAAAATGTTGATTGTTTTTTAGACAAATGTAAGCTTATGACAAGTTTTTACAATTTTGAAGAAAAAGATCAATGGACATTTTTAATAGCAGCAAGTATGATTAATTTTGGTAAATTGTCAATACCAATTACAATAATAGAAAAAAAAGAATCTTTAACAAAAAACGAATATGAAATTGTTAAATCAAATATATATAACAATAAAAATGCATTACGTTCAATATATGGATTTGACGATATATCAAAATGGGCAACGCGACATCAAGAACAATTAAATGCAGAAGGTTATCCATCTAAAATCAAAGCAAGTGATTTAAGTTTAAAAGATAGATTAATGGCAATCCTAAATATTTATAATATTTTGTTATCAAAAAGAATCTATCGTAGCTCTTTTACCCATAAAGAGGCAATGGATATTTTGACTCTAAAGGCAAAAAATTATCATTTAGATGAAACAATCATTAAGGATATAGAAAAAGTTTTTACATAATTTAGACATATAAAGGAATAAATTAAATAAAGTGTTACATTTATACACTCAAAAAAAGCCCTTTTTTTGAAAAAAAAACTCATATAAAAAACTCTTATAAGTTGATAACAAAAGGCTTTTTGACTATATCTTTAAGTGATGGATTTTAATGATAAACTATTGTTATAATTATTATATAAATTTATAATTCTTTTTTTTTAATCTATATCATTTAACTTGACTATTGAAAGTTTATTAGGTTATAATTCCTCCATATTGGTATATACATATCAAAATTTATAAGGAGAGCATATGGATAAAATTAGTAAACTTTCTAAGAACATCGAAGTAGCATCAACTGAAACTACAAAGACGTCAAGAAGGGATTTTTTTAAAAAAACAGCAGCAATTAGTGCCGTTGCAGCTACAAGCGTTTTGTCACCAATTAAATTAAAAGCAGACGATACTGCAATTATTAATGAAGTAGAATGGGGCGTAAAATTGGGGGATATGGTAACTAAAAACCCATATGGTGTTCCATCACCTTATGAACATAATAATGTAAGAAGAAATGACCCATTATTATCTTCTGGTGATTCTTATGCAACTGTATCTATGTGTCCTCTTCATGAATCTGAAGGAATTATTACACCAAACGGTTTATTTTTTACAAGAGATCATGGTGGTACTGCACATGTAGATCCAAAAGAGTTCAGGCTTATGATTCATGGAAAAGTAAAAAAAGAGATTGTTTTAACACTTGATCAATTAAAAAGATATCCAAGTGTAACAAGAACACACTTTATCGAATGTCCTGCAAATGGTTCAACTGACTGGAGAGCACCTCAATATAACAACCTTCAATTTCTTAAAGGAATGATGAGTTCTGCTGAATGGACTGGTGTTTTACTTAAAACTATTTTAGATGATTTAGGTTTAGAAGATGATGCGGTATGGATGTTAGCAGAAGGTAGTGATAATGCAGGAAATCCTAGAACAATTCCTGTTGAAAAAGCACTTGATGATGCGATGCTTGTATGGGGACAAAATGGTGAAGCATTAAGAGCTGAACAGGGATATCCTTTAAGATTATTAGTTCCTGGATGGGAAGGTAACTTAAATACTAAATGGTTAAAAAGATTAGAATTTTCTGATAAACCTTGGCATACTAAAGAAGAAACTTCTAAATATACAATGCTTCAAAAAAGTGGTAAAGCAATCAGATACTTCTGGATAAATGAAGTTAACTCTGTTATTACTAGCCCATGTCCAGAAAAACCATGGACTGATCTAAAGAAAGGTGATTTAGTTGAAGTTGAAGGTCTTGCTTGGTCTGGACAGGGAACTATTAAACATGTTGATATTTCACTAGATGGTGGAGATAACTGGGTAGAGGCTAGCTTAAAAGGTTTAGTTTTACCAAAATCATGGACACGATTCTCATACATTATGAGATGGGATGGAAAACCATTATTGTTATCTAGTAGAGCAGTAGATGATTTAGGAAGTGTTCAACCAACAATTGATGAAGAAACATCAAAGCAGGGTGTTGAATCAATCTATCATAGAAATGGAATTGTAACTTGGGAAGTAACTAGTAAGGGAGAAGTAAATAATGTACATATTAGAAAACACAATGCTTAAGAAAATCATCACTGGTTTAGGATTAGCTACTTCTATTTTACTATTATCAGGTTGTGTAGCAGACAAAGAAGAGCTTAAAGGTACAGCTGTTGATGGTGGAATGAAATATGAAACTAAAAATGGAATGTACACATCTTACCATGTAAATACACAAGAAACAAAAGATTTCAAATATGGTAGAACACCTACACAACGAGAAATAAGAGCATGGGATATTGATGTACGACCTGATGGTAAAGGTGCACCAATGTATGACATGAAACATGGTGAAGTTGTTCTAGATGAAAATGGAAATAAAAAAATTGCCGAAGGTTCAGTAGAATGGGGTAATGAATTATATGATGCTCAATGTGCTATGTGTCATGGTGATTTTGGTACTGGAGGAAAAGGATATCCTACATTATCAGGTGGAGATATTGAGTCTTTAACAAATCAATTACAAAATCCTGCAGATGAAGTACCAACAGAAGAACCACCAAGAAAAACAATTGGTAGTTATTGGCCATATGCTAGTACATTATTTTGGTATATTCAAGATGCAATGCCATTCCCACATCCTAAAAGTTTAAGTAATAGTGAAACATATGCTATTACAGCTTATTTACTAATGGAAAATGGTGTCACTATAGATGGTGAAGAGATGGATGAAGAGTTTGTTATGAATAGAGAGCAGTTCTTAAAAGTAAAAATGCCAAATGAAAATGGATTTTATCCAACTGTTGATACTCCAGAAAATCCTAAACAAGGTGTAGCAAATATAACGAAATTTCTAGGAGACCCTTCTAATTATGGTACAGGTACAAGATGTATGAAAGATTGTATCAAAGGAGAAATACCTCTATTAAGAATTAAAAATGAGATGAATAACTTTACACCACCTGCATCAACAGTAAGAGATTTACCAAAAGTTGAAGTAGAAGCTGGTTCGGTACAACCTGGTCAAGTAGCATATGAAAATTCATGTAGTGCGTGTCATGGAAATGCAGCAATTGGAGCTCCAGTTGTAGGGGATAAAGAAGCTTGGGAAGAGGTAATGTCTAAAGGTTTGGATAAAGTTTATCATAATGGAATCAATGGTATAAATGGAATGCCTCCAAAAGGTGGAAATATGGATCTATCTGATAGTGAAATGAAAGTAATTATTGATTATATGATCAATTCAAGTAAATAAAAGGAGAAATGATGAAATTAGTTAAAAGTTTATTAGCTGCAACAGCACTTAGTAGTCTATTAGTGACAGCTAGTGTGGCAGCAAATGCAGACTTAATTGCAAAAGGTGACAAAATTTTTAATAATAAGAAAAAAGGTAACTGTTTTGCATGTCATGATGTAAATGGTCAAAAAATTGATGGACCAGGTAGTTTTGGACCAAAACTAGTTGGATTATCATATTGGGACGAAAAGTTACTTTATGATACAGTTTATGACATTTATGCTGCTAGAGGTTTAAAAATCTCTGCTATGCCAGCATTTGGTAAAACTGGATGGTTAGATGATGAAGAGATTAAAGCTGTAGTTGCTTATTTAAAAACAATTAATTAAAAGAAGGATATAGAATGAACAGAAGAAATTTTTTAAGTTTAGGTTTAGGATTAGGTGCGGCTGCTATTATGCTTCC
>Ga0193963_1001330_pt1 | contig 12341 bp, 7 predicted proteins | sample FB_6_MG_FD_140359 | JGI IMG/M metagenome (GOLD analysis project Ga0193963, IMG submission 140359) | Microbial mat bacterial communities from the Broadkill River, Lewes, Delaware, United States - FB_6_MG | ecosystem: Environmental > Aquatic > Freshwater > River > Microbial mats | place: USA...
AGAACATTTACATTTGCATCTATCTTATGGACATCTTGAAGAGTCATATCAGATAATTTTGTCTCTAAAGAAATATCTTTTAGTTTATAATCAATAGCATCATTTGTCGTAAGAATATAATATTTTTGAGATTGGTTATCTATGATTAATATAGAACGCACATTGTGTGTTCTCATTTTTTTTACTGCTTCAGCCAGAGTTGAAAGTATATCTATACTTACAACCTCTTTGACACATATATCAGATACAGAAGGCATCATAATATAATCCTTTTAAATTGTTTTACTAAATCGTCTTTTATCTTCTGGTATGTTATTTAAGTATGCATCAAATGGCATTGATATATTTCTTATTAACATTGTACCTGTTTGGCTTACTTGGATTTTCTCTTCTGAAATAGTTACAAGTTCAGCTTCTACAAACTCCTCTAAGGCTTTTAGCGCATCATCAAAGTATTCATTAAAATTGATTTTAAATTCTTTTTCAACTCTTTTTATATCAAGGCTAAAATTAGACATAAGCTCCATAATAACAAATTGTCTTAAAATATCATCATCACTTAGTTTATATCCTTTAAATACAGGTAGTTCATCCTTATCTATAGTTTCTTCGTAAGTTGCTAAATCTTTAAAGTTTTGTACATAATAATCTACACCATCTCCAATACTCGTAACACCAATACCAATTAAATCAGCTCCGCCTTTAGTCGTATAACCTTGAAAATTTCTATGTAATTCACCTTTTTCAATTGCTTTAAATAGTTCATCTTCAGGTTTTGCAAAGTGATCCATACCAACCATTTTATAACCTACTGAACCAAAAAACTCTATACTATCTTTTAAAATCTCTAGTTTTGTTGAAGGTGGTGCAAAAGTTGTTTCATCAAATTTTCTTTGAGTTTTCATCATCCAAGGAACATGTGCATAGTTAAATACAGCAAGTCTATCGGGATCTAGTTTTACAATATCTCTAATAGTTTTAGCAAATGTTTCTTTTGTTTGATGAGGAAGCCCGTAAATTAAATCGATATTTATAGATTTAATTCCAGCAGCACGTGCTATATTTACAACAGCTTCTGTTTGTTCATATGGTTGTATTCTATGAATTGTCTTTTGTACTTCTTCTTGAAGATCTTGTACTCCAAAACTTAAACGATTAGTTCCAGCATCTTTAAGTACATCCATATGACCTTGATTGAAATATCTAGGATCAACTTCGCAGGATATCTCTGCATCATCTGCAAAATTAGGAAAAGTTTCTTTGATACTATCTATTACTTCTTTTAATTGATCTGGGCTTAAAAAAGTAGGTGTTCCTCCACCAAAATGCATTTGAGTTACTGTTCTGTTTGTATTTAGATGTTGAGCAAGTATTTTTAGCTCTTTTTTTAAGTAGCTAATATATTTTGTTTTTTTCTCTTCTTTACTTGTAAAAATTACATTACAGCCACAAAAATAACAAGCACTTCTACAAAATGGTATATGTATATAAAGTGACAATGGTCTATTATCACTTTGTGATTTGAATTTTTCTTTTAAATCATCAAATGTAAAATTTGTATTAAACTCTGGTGCCGTTGGATAACTTGTGTATCTAGGGCCTGGTCGTGAGTATTTCTCAAATTTACTAAAATCTATCATCTATTTCTCATCTCTTTTTCTATCTAGCCATACCATGATTGCTTTTTGAGCATGAAGTCTATTTTCTGCTTCAGCAAAAATATTTGGAGCGTATTTTTCAAATACTTCTGTGCTTACTTCATATTCTCTATAAGCTGGTAAACAATGTAAAAAGATAGCTTTTTTACTAGCTAACTTCATCATTTTTTTATCTACCATATATCCTTTAAAGTCTTTTATTCTTTTCTCTTTTTCATCTTCTTGACCCATTGATACCCAAGTGTCAGTTGTAACTACTGTTGCACCTTTGATTGCTGATTTTGGATCATTTGAGATGATGATTTTAGCACCAGATTTTTTAGCAATTTTTAGCGCATCTTTTAAAATATTTTTATCTACTTCATAACCTTTTGGTGTAGCAACTCTTAGTTCAAAACCAAGAATGGCTGCTAACATAAGCCAGGAGTGTGTCATATTATTTCCATCACCAACGTAGGCAACAACAATATTGTTTTTTAATCCACATTCACAAATAGTTAAATAGTCAGCCATAAGCTGTACGGGATGAAATTTATCAGTAAGACCGTTTATAACAGGTACTTTAGAATATGAAGCAAACTCTTCTAACTCTTTTTGAGAGTCATTTCTAATCATAATCATATCAACCATACTACTAATAACTCTACTTGTATCTGAAATTGGTTCACCACGTCCTAGTTGGATATCGTTAGAACTTAAAAAGAGTCCTACACCACCTAACTGATAAATACCAGTTTCAAAACTTACTCTAGTTCTTGTACTGCTTTTTTCAAATATCATACCCAATGTTTTTGTTGGCATATATTTTTTAAATACATTCTCTTTTGTCTCTTTTTTGATTTGCATCGCCAAATCTGTTATCTCTAATATCTCTTCTTTTGAATAGTCTTTCAATGTTAAAAAATGTCTCATTTTATTTACACTTCCTTATCTCTAATTATATTTGCACCCAATGCCGTTAATTTTTGTTCTAATCTATCATAGCCTCTATCTAAATGATAAATTCTATGTATATTTGTTTCTCCCTCTGCAACAAGCCCTGCTAGTACCAAAGCCGAACTTGCTCGTAAATCTGTAGCCATAACATCTGTACCTAAAAGTTTTTTAGGTGTTCCTTGTATAGATGCTGTAGTACCATTTACTGTAATTTCTGCTCCCATTCGAACAAGTTCACTTACATGCATAAATCTATTTTCAAATAGTTTTTCATCAATTGTACTTACCCCTTCAGCCATAGTTGCTAATGCCATAAATTGAGCTTGCATATCTGTAGGAAAACCTGGATATTCAGTAGTTATAATGGTGACAGGTTTTACTTTATTTGCTGGTAATATTGTGATGCTACTTTCATCTTTTAATATTCCAAATCCCATCTCTTCAAATTTTCCTAAAACTGCATCTAGATGTTTAGGTTCTACATTTTCAACTTTTAATATTGCATTTGCAATAGCTCCTGCACAAAGGTATGTTCCCGCTTCTATTCTATCTGGGATTATAGAAAACTCTTTCATTGGTAATAATTCTTGATTTGTACCAATTATTGTTATAGTATTTGTACCAATTCCTTCTATGTTTACACCTGCATCTCTTATGATTTCACAAAGCTGTATCACTTCAGGTTCTTTTGCTGCATTGATAATAGTTGTAGTTCCATGAGCCATTGCTGCTGCCATAACAATATTTTCAGTTCCTGTTACTGTAATTTTATCAAAAACAATTGTCGCACCTTGTAAACCATTTGGAGCTTTTGCTTCGATATACCCATTTTTGATCTCTATTGTAGCACCCATTTGTTCTAAGGCTTTAAGGTGTAAATCTACAGGTCTTTGACCGATCGCACAACCACCAGGAAGTGATACTTCACAATGTCCAAATCTTGTTAATAGCGGACCTAGTACCAAAATTGATGCCCTCATTGTTTTCACTATTTCATATGTTGCTTTTGTTTTATTTATAGTTGTAGAATCAATATCTAAGATGTTCTTATTCTTATCATATGTTGATCCTAACATCTCAAGTAGTTGTAGTAAAGTATTGATATCTACAACATCTGGTAAGTTTGATATGTGTAATTTATTTGCGGATAAAATTGTAGCTGCTAAAAGTGGTAAAGCTGCATTTTTTGCCCCACTAATTCTTACACTACCTTTTAGGTTCTTTTTCCCAATTACTTTTAAATAATCCAACTGGCACATCCTTTTTTTGAAAATAACTTTTATTATATCTTTTAAATAATATAAATACAATATATTAGAAGATAAATTATATTTTATTTATTTTTGACTTTCAGATATGTATAAAAATGGATTCATCATCTTAATAATGTTATAATCTATTTTATGAGTAAAACAATTAATAAAGAGAACTATTTTATCAGTAAATTTGCTAACTCAAAGTTTATAGGTGATGATGGTGCAGTTGTAGGAAAATATGTCTATAGTATGGATGCTTTTTTTGAAAATGTGCATTTTAAAACTGATTGGATGAGTTTGAAGCAAATTGCTATGAAGTCTATGCTAGTTAATATTAGCGATGCTATAGTTATGAACGCTGTGCCTAAATATGCACTATTAAGTGTGGCTATCCCTCCCCATTTTACTTGTGATGATTTAGATAAGTTAGCATCAGGGTTTAAAAAAATTGCAAAACAATATGATATGATAATCATAGGTGGAGATACTATTTCAAACAACAAGCTTGATATTTCTATTACTATTATTTCACAAAGCAAGAGTCCTATCTATCGTACGGGTACAAAAGAGGGTGACTTTGTATGTTTTACAGGAGAGTTGGGTACTGTAAAAAAGGATTTAGATAAATTATTTGTTGGTAAAAAAGTGAAGAAAAGTTCTAAATTTATAAAGCCAAAATTAAACGCTAAATTTTTTTATGAAATAGCACCTTATATAAATAGTGCTTTGGATATATCTGATGGATTGTTTTTTGAATTAGAAAGATTGAGTAAAGTAAATAATATAGGTTTTGACTTTTTTGATGATATAAAAAAAGAAATAGGGTGTAGTGGAGAAGAATATGAAGTACTTTTTACTTTTGATCCTAAAAAAGTAAAAAATATTATCAGCATAGCAAAAAAACATAATGTAAAATTAAATATTTTTGCAAAAGCAACAAACGGAACATATGAGTGTGACTGTAAAAGTCATCATTTTGAATAATAAAAATAATAGAGAGAACATATAATTGGAAATTGATTTTCTATACGACCAAATAGAATTTAGTAAAACTGTTAGAGTTTTATATATAGAACCAGATGAAACAATAAATGACGATACCTTTGGACTTTTTTTTGATAAAATAGATAGAGTTAAAACATCAGAGATTGCTTTAGAACATTTTTACGAAAATAAATATGACTTAATAATAACACATGTAAATATGCCAATTATGAATGGTATTGAGTTATTATCGAAGATAAGGGAAGTGAGTAAAAATATAACTGTTTTGGTGATTTCATCTGAAACGAAATATTTTGTTGAACTGATTAAATTAGGAATAGATGGTTATTTATTAAAACCTCTTGAGATTCATCAATATACAAGTGTGATACAAAAAGTTATTGAAAAACTGAAAAATAAACAAGAATTATATGAGACTAAAATTAATCTTGAAAAAAAGATTGAAGAGGAAGTCTTCAAAAGAAACACAAGCGAAAAGATGCTTTTACAACAATCAAAACTTGCTGTAATGGGTGAGATGATGGATGCCGTAGCGCATCAATGGAGACAGCCTATAAATACTATTAACATGGAAGTTGATATGTTACAATATGATTTTGAAGATGATTTGATTACTAAACATTATATAGAAGAGTTTAGCCAAAAGATTTCCACTCAAATTTTACATATGAATAGTACATTAAATGAATTTCGTAGTTTTTTTAGACCAGATAAAGATATTGTACCATTTGAGATACGCAAAGCTTTAGAGTCTGTTTTGGTTTTATTAAAAGATGAGCTTGTGAAAAATGTTATAAAAATAAAATTAGAAATTTGTGATGATTTTAAGGTTGTTGCTATTGAAAATGAATTTAAACATGTTTTTATTAATCTCATAAATAATTCAAAAGATGCATTTAATGAAAATAATATAGCTAATAAAGTTATAAATATAACAACAAAGATTGAAAAGAATAAAAAGAAAATTATGATTTTGGATAATGCAGGTGGAATTCCTAGTGATATCATAGATGATATATTCAAAGCAAATGTAACATCAAAGAGTCAAGAAAATGGCACTGGAATAGGACTTTATATGAGTAAGCAAATAGTTGAAAAATATAAAGGAACAATAGAAGTATCAAATAGTACAATCCAAAAAGGGTCGCTATTTATTATTACACTTCCATAAAATAAAATTATAAAAGAGAGATATATGAAAAAACAACACTATTTAAGCCACAGTCAAATCGATGTTTACTTTAAGCAAAGTAAAGATGATTTCGTAGTAACAGAAGTACCTTTATATGAATTTAGCGGTGAAGGTGAACATGTTATATTAAAAATAAGAAAAAAAGATTTGGCAACTTGGGATGCATTGCAAATTATCTCAGAAGCTGTAGGGTGTAAAAATAGAGATATAGGGTATGCTGGATTGAAAGATAAAAATGCGATGACTGTTCAGTATATATCAATTCATAAAAGTTATGAAGATAAAATCGATGCTTTTTCTCATCCTCAAATAAAAATTTTAGAAAAAACATATCATAATAATAAAATAAAGATAGGGCACTTAAAAGGAAATAAATTTTTTATTAGATTAAAACGAGTACAACCTATGCATCGTATGAAATTAGAATCTGCATTAGAAAAAATAGTTACTTTTGGAATGCCTAATTATTTTGGATTTCAGAGATTTGGTTTAGATGGGGATAACTATAAAAAAGGTGAGGCTTTAATAGCTGGAACTTTAAAAGTAAGAGATCGAAAACTAAAAAAAATGTATATCAATGCGTATCAATCATATTTATTTAATGGGTGGTTATCAAAAAGAATTGAAGTAAGTAAAATAGTTGATAGTTTTGAAGCATCTGAAATAAGTGAAAAACTGGGCTTATCTGTAGAAACTATAAAACAGATGCAATCTCAAACACATCCTTTAAAAGTAATGAAAGGTGATGTGTTTTCTCACTACCCATATGGAAGATTGTTCCATATTGAAGAGTTAGATGAGGAGGCTCAAAAATTTGCAAATAGAGATAGAGTGCCTACTGGAATTTTAAGTGGTAAAAAAACGAAGTTTGCGATTGATGATGCATTGAAATTTGAAGAAGAATTCATGAAAGAAACAAAAGAGGATGGAGCAAGAAGATTTGCTTGGATTTTTCCTATGGATGTCAGCAGTGAATATAAAGAAGAAAAAGCTTGGTTTGAGTTAAATTTTGAGTTACCCAAAGGAAGTTATGCAACTGAATTTATTAGTGAACTTATTCACTAGTAAATTAGTAGTGTTTTATATTTTATCGGCTATTTAACCTTTAGTATTTCTTCTAAGAGAAAATTAATCTATCAAAATAGTCTATAATAATAATTTATTTTGGTTATAATCGCCATTACTAATTTTAAAGGATTTGCCTATGCAAAAAACAAGTATTGTTAAAAAAACTGCAGATATATTGTTCTCTTATTGGACAACTATGTTTGCTTTTGTTCTTTTAGCAGGTGGAGCAGGTATTGCTACATTTATAGAAAACGATTTTGGAACATCTACCGCTAGGGTACTAGTTTATAATAATATCTGGTATGAAATGGCTTTAGGGTTATCTATTCTAAACTTAATTGGTATTATCAATAGACGTAAAATGTGGAAACAAAAAGCAAAATTTATTTTTCATGTTTCATTTGTGGTGATGCTAATAGGTGCAGCTATGACTAGATATATTGGCTATGAAGGTATCATGCAAATCAAAGAGGGACAAACTCAAAATATGATGAACTCTCTTGAACCATATATTCAAGTAACTATTGTTTCAAATGGTAAACAATATTACACAGATTTTCAAAAAGAATTTGCAGCTATAGGAAGTAATGATTTTAATTATGACGTTGAGTTTGAAGGTAGAACACTAAATATCTCTTTGGATAGTTATAAGTTTGCTAAAAAAGGTTCGGCAACAATGAACCTTATTGGTACTAAAGTAACTTTAGGTGATGAATCAGAAGTTGTTAAATTAGTAGGACAAAGAGGTGCAGCATCACCTTTAATAAGAGATATTGAATTTAAAGATAAAACGATTGTGTATCTTACATACGGTTCAAAACCACTAACTGTACCATTTTCTATTAAATTGAATGATTTTCAGTTAGATAGATATCCAGGTAGTATGTCACCTTCTTCATTTGCAAGTGAAGTAACAGTGATTGATGAAAAAAATGATGTAACATTTGATTATAGAATTTACATGAATTCAACTTTACAATATGGTGGATTTCAATTTTTTCAAAGTTCTTATGAACCAGATGAAACAGGAACAGTACTTTCTGTAAATAATGATCCTGGTACTATTCCTACTTATTTCGGTTACTTTTTATTAACCTTAGGACTTTTAATGAATATGTTTGATAAAAAATCAAGATTCGCAAAACTGATTAAATACTCAAAAGAGTTTAATGCTGTTGCTATAATGGCAGTTTTATTTGCCTTTTCAACAGTTACAGTAAATGCAGCGCAAAGTGCAGAAGATATAAAATTAGATAAAGATACTCAATATTTAGAAAACTATAGAACTCAGTCTTTAAAAACTGCAGAAAAATTTGCACATCTAGTTGTACAATCTAATGCAGGTAGAATGAAACCTATTGATAGTTTAAATAGGGATATTTTAAATAAATTAACAAGAAAAAATGAATTTTTAGGTATGAATCCAAACCAAATTATCATGGGTATGATTTCTCGTCCTGAAGTTTGGCGAAATGTAAAAATGCTAAAAATTACAACACCTAAATTAAAAAAACTTTTAGGTTTAGAATCTAGCAGAAAATATGTTGCATTTAGTGAGATGTTTACATCTGATGGTGCATATAGATTAAAAGGTCTTGTAAATAAAGTAAATAGTGTTAATGCTAATGAAAGAGGTACATTTGAAAAAGATGTAATTAGATTGGATGAAAGACTTAATATTGCATACATGGTTTATTACGGATATTTATTTCAGATTTTTCCAAAACCAATGGATGAAAATGGGAAGATGACTACGTCAAAATGGTCGAATCCTGTAGATGCTATGAGTAAGTTTGATGAAAAAGATAGCAAGATTATCAAGATGTTGGTAAGTGGATTTATTGATGGTTTATATGCTGGAAAATATAGCGAAGTTGATAAATATATAGGTTTAATATCTCAATACCAAGAAAAAATTGGTAAAGAGGTTATACCTTCAAGAAGTATAATTGACTCTGAAATATTATTTAATCAATTTGGAGTATTCCCAAAATTAACAATTGCATATGTTCTTATTGGTATTATTATCTTTATTATTTCATTTTTAACAGTATTTGATAAGAGATGGTCATCTAAAAAAATAAATATGGCATTTTTTCTTATATTAGCTGTATTATTTGCTGTACATACATTTGGTATGGGACACAGATGGTATATCAGTGGACATGCACCATGGAGTAATACTTATGAAACTTTAGTATATATTGCATGGTCTGCTATGTTTGCTGGACTATTTTTCTTTAGAAAATCATTGATGGCATTAAGTGCAACAGTTGTAATGGCTGGTGTCTTTATGTTCACTGCTCATTTATCAGGAATTGATCCTCAAATTACAAATCTTGTTCCTGTTTTAAAATCATACTGGTTAACTATACATGTATCGATTATTACTGGTTCATATGGATTTTTAGCACTTGGAGCGATGCTTGGTTTTATGTCTTTAATTTTATTTATTTTTAGAAGTGAATCTAAACCACATATTGATGCTACAATTAAGCATATTACTGCAATCAATGAAGCATCGCTTATTATAGGACTTGCTGCTTTAGTTATAGGAAACTTCCTTGGTGGAATTTGGGCAAATGAATCTTGGGGTAGATACTGGGGATGGGATCCAAAAGAAACTTGGGCATATGTTGCAATTGTAACTTACGCACTTGTTTTACATCTTAGAATGATACCAAAAATGAATTCACCGTATATTTTTGCAGTTGGATCTACGTTGGCATTCTCAACTATCTTAATGACATATTTTGGTGTGAATTTTTATCTATCAGGAATGCACTCGTATGCTACAGGTGATCCTGTACCAATTCCTACATGGGTATATGTCTTAACTTCAATGGTGTTTGTTATTATCGCAATTGCATCAAAAAAAAGAGGATTATCTAAATTAAAAGTATAAGAGATTTAAAATCTCTTATACTTTTTTACACTCTTTTTCTTATTAAAGTATCAAAAACTTCTCAAATTAAATAAAAATTACAATATTTTAGTATTAAATGTAAAAAAGTAATAAAATATTTGCTATACTAAACGAAAAAATAATTAAATATTATTAGGATTGAAATGAAGTTAAGTCTTTCAAAAATGAACTTTTTTAATATTGTAGGAATAGTAATTATTTTTTCAATAATTCTTAGTATCTTTATATATACCTTTACTGAAAGCTTATATCAACAAAAAATTGTAGAACTCGAAAAAAGTTTTTATAATAAAAATAAATCTCTTGTTAAAAACGAAATAGATAGAGGTATAAATAGAATTGAAATAATAAAAAATATCATTAATAATAACAATAAAAATATCTTAAAAGAAAAAGTAAATTATATTCATAACTTATTATCAACTGATTCTATACAAAATACAAATAAACTTTTGCAAAAATATAAAAAAGAATTAGATCTATTAAATTGGAAAAATAAATCTGGATATTTTTATATATTTGATAAGAATGGAAAGTTTTTATACTATGGCGGTGATAAAAAATTTGCAAATAAAAATATATTTGATTTAGGTAAATCAAATCAAGACTTTGCCTTATTTATAAAAAATGCTATATCAAAAACAGAAGCTTTTGGCTCATATAAGTGGCAAAAACCTGATGAAGAAACAAATGATTTAGAAAAAAAATATGTTTATGTTAAAAAGGATTTAAAACATAATATTTATATAGCTATTGGTATATATAAAAAAGATATTGATAATGATATAAAACAGTTAGTCTTTAAAGAGTTCAAAGAAGATAATTTTGGTGATAAAAACTATGGATATTTTTGGATAGTAGGACTAAATAAAATTATGCAAATGCACCCGAAAATAGAGGGTAAAAATATTGATTCTATGAGAACACTAGATGGCAGAGTTTTAGTAGATGTCATAATTAATAAAGCTTTAAATAATGGTGGTTATGTAGATTATAAATGGTTAAATCCAGATACAAATAAAGAGGGTGAAAAAACATCCTATGTAAAACTAATACCTGATTTAAATTTAGTTATTGGAGCAGGGTTTTATATTGATGAATTGAAAAAATTATTATTACATGAAAAAGAAAATCTTAAAAAAATATCTGATGAGTATTTAACAAAAATTTATTTTGTTGTATCTATATTAATTTTATTGACTTTAATTATTGCACGGTATCTTTCTCGAAAAATTCAAGAGGTAGAACTTGAGGGAGAGGAACAAATGCATTTATTAGAACAATACAGACATTTATTAGATGAAAGTTCAGTTGTAACACGTTCGGATAAAAATGGTATTATTACTTACGTTAATGAAAGTTTTGAAAAAGTAAGTGGATATGCAAAAGAGGATATTATTGGGAAAAGACATTCTTTATTAAGACATCCTGATACTCCTAAAAGTCAATTTAAAAATCTTTGGAATACAATACTAAAAGGTGAGATTTGGAAAGGTATTTTAAAGAACAAACGAAAAAATGGTGAAAGTTATTATGCTAGTTTGACAATTATTCCTATTAAAAATAAAGAGGGGGAAATATTACGATTTATCTCCTCTTCTATCGATATAACAAAACATATTAGAAATAAAACAAAGCTAAAAAATCTATTTAAAACTGATTCTTTAACAGGATTAGGTAATAGAGTTAGTTTATTAAACTATATTACAAAAAATAATAACGTAGTGTTGTCTTTAATCAATATTGATCGATTTAAAGAGATAAATGATAGTTTTTCTCATGATATAGGTGATTTGGTTATAAAAGAGTTTGGTAATCGATTGTTTAGATATTTTACACATAAAAGTTATTTTTTATTTAGAGTTCAAGCAGACGTTTTTGCAATAGTGAATAATGAAAAATCTATAAAAAATGTTTCAGTTGATATTAGTCAATTTATGAAAGTAATTGAGCAAGAAAAATATGAAATAGATAAACATAAATTTTTAATAACATACACATGTGGTCTTGCATCAAATCAAAAAAATCTTTTTGCATATGCAGATATTGCTTTAAGTGAGGCAAAGAATAAAAAATTAAAAATTTTAGAGTATGATACATCGTTGAAAAATATTGAACATTTTAAAAATAATATTCAATGGGTTGACAGACTACATAAAGCAATTAGTTCAGATAGTGTTGTTCCTCATTTTCAACCAATTTATAACTATGAGACAGGAAAGATTGATAAATATGAAGCATTGATGAGGAGTGTTGAAAATGATACTATTATTTATCCAAATGACTTTTTGGATATTGCT
>Ga0193963_1001332_pt1 | contig 12335 bp, 10 predicted proteins | sample FB_6_MG_FD_140359 | JGI IMG/M metagenome (GOLD analysis project Ga0193963, IMG submission 140359) | Microbial mat bacterial communities from the Broadkill River, Lewes, Delaware, United States - FB_6_MG | ecosystem: Environmental > Aquatic > Freshwater > River > Microbial mats | place: USA...
CTTTACTATATTTTGTTTCATCTGGTGTTACTGTATTTTCATTGTACAAATCAACTTTTCGTAACCCCAATGACTCTTCACTTACTAATTTTGCTGTTTTTATTTCAGTATTTTTTTCTGGTGTATTATTACATCCTGTAAAAAATATAACAGACCCAACAACAACACTTAGACTAATTTTTACAATTGTTTTCATCACTTCTCCTTAGTTTTTTGATTTGCTAACTCTCGTATTGAGAAATTTAAAGCATCATCATCACAAACTTCTATACATCTAGCACAATTTGTACACTCGCCACTCAAAACTTGTTCCGTTGATTTACCAACCATGAACAATACTTGATTTTCAGGACAAACCTCTTTACACTTCATGCACAATGTACACTTTTCCTCTTGGTGTTTTACTCGTATAAGACTATATTTTCCAACAATAGAATAAAATCCACCTAATGGGCAAATATGACCACACCAACCATTTTTTAAAACAAAAAGATCAAATAAAAAGAGTACAACTACAGCTGCCCAGCCAAAACCCATACCAAAAACTAGTCCTCTATGTACCATCGATATAGGCGAGATAAACTCAAAAGCCGTTACACCAAAACCAACTGAGATAAACAAACTAATCATAATCATCCAATATCTCATACTTCTAGTTGCAGGTTGTCTTTTTTGTACTTGATTAAATCCCAATTTTCTTCTTAAATAGTTTGCACTATCAGTTATAATATTTACAGGACAAACCCAAGAACAAAATGCACGACCACCAACAATGGCATAAAATAGAACAGCTATAACAGCTCCTAAAAGTACATTGGATGCTATAATAGCTCCTGCTGCAAACATTTGTAAAACAGCATAAGGATCACTCATAGGAATAGTTCCCATAATCAAAGAGGAACTTAAATTTCCAGTGATAAATGACCAACCCCAAGCATTTGCTCCAAAGTATAAAAACATCAAACTTATTTGAGTAACTCTTCTCAAAATCAAATATTTATTTTTAATCATCTAAAAGTTCTCCCATATCGTTTAATGAATCTACAGCACTTTCTTTACTTATCTCTGTTGTTGTTCTTCTACTTGTAGCATTTTCAAGTCGTTTTTCATCATTTTTATCCCAACCTTTGATATAATAATCTCCAGCTTTACCTAAAGCTATCTCTTTTGGTAATACAAAAATAGAAGCTTTTTCAGTCACACAAGCTCTCTCACAAAGTCCACATCCTGTACAAAAATCACTATCTACAACAGGTTTCAAGAAAGCATGTTTTCCTGTTCTTGAATTTTTTTCATACTCTATTTTTATAGCAACATCCAATAATGGACAAGCTCTATAACAGGCATCACACTGAATACCCCAAAATGCTATACAGTTTTTTGTATCGATGACCGCTGTTCCCATCTCGGCTATATTTATATCCAGTTCACCATTAGAGTTACTTACTTTTTTGATATCTAAAGCATCTGTCGGACATACAGGAACACATGGAATATCTGTACACATATAACAAGGAACATCTCTTGGTGTAAAATATGGAGTTCCTATTGGTTTATTATCCCCTGGTGCTGCTAACATGAGTGTATCAAATGGACATGCTTCTACACACATGCCACATTTTATACAAGTTTTTAAAAAATCCTCTTCATCCAATGCCCCTGGTGGTCGTAAAATAAGTGCATTTGCTGTGATTTCGTCTACATAAGCACTCCATACCAATCCACCTAATGCAGCAACTCCTGTTGCTCGTGCAATTGTTAAAAAGAATTTTCTCCGTTCACTCATTGTTTCTTTCATCTTTTTTTCTCTATTTCTATTTTAGTTAGGCAACTAGTCTATAGAACCAATTGCCTATAGATCTATGCTTTATAAATTTTTACTGCACACTTTTTAAAGTCAGTTTGTTTTGATTGAGGACAAGTATAATCTGCACAAACTTTATTTATGAATACTTTTTCATCAAACCAAGGAACAAATACTAAACCTCTTGAAGGTCGGTTTCTCCCTCTTGTTTCAACTCTAGCTTTTACTCTACCTCTTCGTGATTCTACCCAACAAAGTCCACCTTGTTTTACATCATAGTTTTTAGCATCTGATGGATGCATATAACATAATGCTTCTGGTACTGCTCTATAAAGTTCAGGAACTCGCATAGTCATTGTTCCACTATGCCAATGTTCTAGTACTCTTCCTGTACTTAACCAAACAGGATATTCTGTATCTGGCACTTCAGGAGGATCCATATATGGTCTTGCAAAAATTTTCGCTTTATTTTTTAAAGATTTTTTTGTTTTATCTGTGATACCAGTTAAGTTACCTTGTGCTAAAGCTTTTGCCAATGTTCCGTAAAATGCAAAATCTTTACTATCTGTTGCTTTTCCATATTTTTTAGCATAAGGATCGTATTTAGTATTAAATCTCCATTGAGTTTCTTTCCCATCAACAACTGGCCATTTAAGTCCTCTTACTCGATGATATGTATCAAAGTCAGCTAAATCATGTGCATGACCTCTACCAAAATATGCATACTCTTCAAATAAATATTTTTGAATAAAGAATCCATACCCATTAAATACTTTTCCATCACTACCAACTACATTTCTGCTATCTCCAAATCCTTCAGAGTTATCATACCCTTTTTGAATAGGATCATTATGATCTAGTTTATAACTTTTTGCACTTTCATTTGCAAAAAGGATTTCATACATAGTTGTATCTTTTGTGTATCCCATTTTTTGAGCATCTTTGATAACATCAGGAAGTGTTTTCTTACCGCCAGAACTCAATAAGATTTGTTCACCCCATAAATCACCAACTGTAAATCTTTTTGAAAGCTCAACCCATTGCCAAGTATCAGACATAGCATCACCAACAGGAAGTACTTGTTGTCTCCAATGTTGTGTTCTTCTTTCAGCATTTCCATATGCTCCCCATTTTTCATAAATCATTGCAGATGGTAAAATAAGATCAGAAACTTTTGCAGAGATACCAGGATATCCATCTGAAGTTACAATAAAGTTATCCATCTGTCTTGCTGCTTTTATCCAGTGTTTTGCTGAAGCTGTATCTTGGTAAGGGTTACATACATTTACCCATGCAAATTTCATAGTACCATCCTCGATATCTCTATGAATTCTCATAATATCTTGATGCCCTTTTGGATTGATTGTTCCATGTGGTACTTTCCAAACATCTTCTACAATTTTTCTATGTTTTGCATTTGCAACCATCATATCAGCAGGTAGTCTATGACAAAATGTTCCAACTTCTCTTGCTGTTCCACAGGCTGATGGCTGACCAGTCAATGAAAATGCACCAGAACCTGGTTTTGCTTGTTTATTTAGTAAAAAGTGAACATTGTATGCTAGTGTATTTACCCATGTTCCTCTTGTATGTTGGTTCATACCCATAGTCCAAAAAGATACTACTTTTCTCCCTTTTTCAACATATAGTTTTGCTAAAGTTTCAAGTTTTTTCTTGAACTCTTCAATATCTTCATCAGGATTACCCTTAGATATTTTAGCTACATAATCAAGTGTATATGGATCTAAGAATTTTTTGTACTCTTCAAATGAAATTTCCCAGTGTTTTAAGCCAGCTGGAGCATTCTCCATAACATCACCCTCTTTATAACCAAATGGTTCTAAAGCAGGAGCTTCTGTAGCAGAAACAACTTTTTTCATCTCTTTTGAGATAGTTTCCATCTCTTTATCTGTGTACTTCCCATCTAGTATAGATTTTTCATCGCTTCTTCTCATACCATATCCTGTATTTACAGGTTGTGAAGCAAATACCATATGTTTGTTTACAAAATCCCAGTCAATAGATTCAGGGTAGTTATACACAATCTCTCTTGCTATGTAGTTCCATAAAGCAAGGTCAGTATTTGGTGTGAAAATAATCTCAATATCAGCTAAATCTGATGTTCTATGTCTATATGTTGACATATTTATGATTTTTACATTCTCAGGGTCTGAAAGTTTTCTATCTGTAACTCTTGACCATAAAATTGGATGCATCTCTGCCATATTTGAACCCCAAGATACAACAGTATCAGTAAGTTCAATATCATCATAACATCCACTTGGCTCATCAATACCAAAAGTTTGGTAAAAGCCAACAACAGCAGATGCCATACAGTGTCTAGCATTTGGATCAAAAGCGTTTGATCTAAATCCCCCTTTCATCATTTTTTGAGCAGCATACCCTTCCATAACAGTATATTGTCCAGAAGCAAATACACCAACACCTTCAGGACCACTCGCTTTAAGGGCTTTTTTAATATGCACTTCCATCTCATCAAAAGCTCTTTCCCATGATACTGGTGCAAATTTACCGTTTTTGTCAAATTTGCCATTTGAATCAACTCTTAAAAGTGGAGTTTTAAGCCTATCTGCACCATACATAATTTTAGCATTGAAATATCCTTTGATACAGTTCAATCCTCTGTTTACAGGTGCAGCAGGGTCACCTTTCACAGCAACGATTTTACCACCTTTTGTAGCCATCATAATACCACAACCAGTACCACAAAATCTACATGCAGCTTTATCCCAACGCCAACCAGACTCTGCTGTGTTAGCATTTGCGCTTAGATTACTAGGTACACTCATACCAACAGCAGTCGCCGCCGAAGCAGCAGCTGAACTTTTTAGAAAATCTCTTCTTGAAAGTGCCATATTTTTCTCCTTTAATATGTTTTTTAAACATTTCAGTCTATCATTTTATTTATATAAAATAGTTGATATAAATCAAGAAATTTATTTTTATTTAATTTTTAAAATATTAAATAAATCTTGATTTAAATCATTAACTATTAAATATTATTTTAGTACAATTTGTTATATTTAATTACAAAGGATTAAAAATGAAAAAATTACTATCAATAAGTTTATTACTTGGGTTAATGTCGACTATGGCTTCTGCTGATGCTTACTCAAAATGTATTGCCTGTCACGGTGCAAATGGTGAAAAAGTTGCTTTAGGTAAAAGTAAAGTTATGAAAGATATGACAAAAGCTGAAATCGAAGCTTCACTTCTAGGATATCAAAATGGAACTTATGGTGGACCTATGAAAGCCCTTATGATTCCACAAGTAAAAGGTCTAAGCGCTGCTGATATCAAAGATATCGCAAACAAAATAGGAAAATAAAAAAAGAGTTTTATAAAGTAAAGATTTTATAAACTCTAAACTGATAAATTATTTATTTAATTTATCAGTTAAAATTTTTCCAAAAGCTTCCTCTATATAAGGTTGTACCTGCCACTCACTTTTGAACTCTTCATACTCTTTTTTTACTTTTTCTATATTTGAGTTATCATCAAAAAAAGCTCGTATCATAATATTTTTTGGAGTATGTTCCATATCTATGAACTCCAACACTTGAGTACGATACCCCATAATCTCCAAAACATTTGCTCGTACACTATCTGTAAGAAGGGAAGCTAGTTTCTCTTTGATGATTCCGTATTTCATCATTGGTATCATTTTTTCATTTTTAATTTTCTTTAAAAACTCATGTTGACAACAAGGAACTGCCAAGATAACTTTAGCTCCCCAATTCACAGCTTTTGCTAAGGCTTCATCTGTTGCTGTATTACAAGCGTGTAAAGATATAACCATATCTACATTTGTAAACTGATCAAAACCTTTGATATCACCTTGTTCAAATCTCAAATCATCAAACTTTAACTTTTTAGCTAAATCAGAACAAAAACTTATCACATTTTCTTTTAAATCAAGCCCAACAATCTCTACATTGTAACCCATTTTTAATACAAGATAATCATACAAAGCAAAAGTAAGGTAAGCCTTGCCACACCCAAAATCGATGATTCTTATAGTTTTGTTTTTATCCAAATAAGGGATACAATCAGAAACCAACTCTAAGTAACGATTGATCTGTTTAAACTTGTCATATTTTGCATTTACTATTTTACCTTGTGGTGTCATGATGCCTAGTTCTATTAAAAATGGTGAAAGTTCCCCCTCATTTAAAATATATTTTTTCTTTTTATTATGTGATGGTGCTTCAAATTTTCTAGTTGCTGCTTTTTTATGAACCTTTGCCACCCCTTTTTTACTCACTAAAATTTGATAGTCTGATTGTATTGTGTTGATAACAATTTGTTTAAAATATGTTTGAGTCAGATAACACATCTCCTCTATTGTTTCAGAATTATTTAGGTTTTTATGTTCTACATTTTTATCATAAAAGTACTCAAACTGATGTTTCTCTTCGTTTTTTATGATAACTTTTTTAATAGTTACTTTCGTAAAAGTTTTTTCAGACTTGTTTCTTACTCCACTAAAAACTGCTTTGATAATAGTATCATCGTTTATTATATTGGTCATTAATTCTGTTATATTTTGCATACTTTTAAAAATTCCTTTTAAAATATTTTTTTCGTATCATAGCAAAACAGAGTTTCAAGTATCTATAAAAATACTCAACTCTCACGAAAACATCAGAATCAAGTGATACAATGTCATGAAAGATTTAAAACATATAAAAAGTAAATAAGGCAAGTAAAATGAGAATAAAAAAGTTAGATATCGATTCTGCAAAAGATAGAGAGGTTCTTTTAACATATTTTTTTAAAAAACTAGACACAAAATTGGATAAAACTGAATTATCCCAACTCTCTTGTATACACTACGATTCAAAAAAACAAACTCTAAATTCACTTACAACACGATTCAAAGAGGTACTCAAACCACTAAAAGATACAAAAATTTTACAAGAAAATGTTGATGATACTTTAAAAAAAGTTTTATCTGATAATTTTAGATTGCAAGAGGAGTTAGTTCGTTGTGATTTTAAAGTAGGTGAAAATATTGACTTTTTTTATATTGCTATTATTGGGGTTGACTTTTTTATGATTGAAAAAGAGTTAAAAAAGTAAATATACTTCAATAACTCTTTAGATAGCTAGTATCTTTTACTTTTATATATTTTTCATAAAAACTCAAAACTCCTATAGCTATAACTATACCAATACAATCAGCAACTATATCTACAACGGAAAAATATCTACTTGGGATAAAATATTGCACAATCTCTATTTGTAAAGCAAAAATAAACAATAAACAAACTTTTGCTAAAGTGGTGAATATTTTAAATCCTCTATCAATAAGTATATACAATACAAAAAAAGCGATAAGATGATTGAGTTTATCCCAGCTATTTTCAACTACAGCAATAGATGTAGTTGTAATAGCGAGATATTCTATAGCTACCAAACAAATAAAAAACGAAACTTGAGATAATTTAGTCATAATTTAGCATATTATATATAATCAACAATCTACTAAAAAGGATAAGTTACATTGAGTCTAAACTCATTGTCATCACTATCTTTTCCTGCTTCTTCATAAAGAACAGCTACATTTAGTCCATCAACTGCTCCACTAAATGTATAGTCAGCTGTAGCACTTGCGTAAGAGATCTCTGTATCTTTACGATCATCAAAAACATAATTTACACCAACATTTAAAGCAGGAATAATAGCATAACTTGCACCAACTTTATAAGCATCACTATTTGCGTTGTATGTATCTGAAAGGATTGGAGAACCAGTGTATGCAAAGTCAGCACCATTTCCTAAACCAGCATGAACATACTCATCACCTGTAGTTGTATATGCAGCAACAAATGAAGCTTTACCAAATGAGATATTTCCTTTTAGTCCAAATAGATCAGTACTATCAACACCCTCTTTTTCACTATAATAATATTGTGATGCTAGTGCAAAATTGTCTTTTTTATACACAGCTTCAAGGTACGCTACTTCCATAAGGTCTTTTGCATCAAGATATGCTACAGTTAAATTAACATTCTCAATTGAAGAGTTTTCTACAACTGCTGTATATGCACCATGAGCAACTTCACCTTGCCAAGTAAAATCTTTAGTAAATTTTCCAATATCCCCTTCACCATCTGTTCTATTTTGCATTTTTTGAACATATCCAATAGTGATTTTTGTGTCTTGAATATCAGAGTTTGTAACAATTGCACCCTCAAATGATTCTCTATTCATACGAGATCCACTTCCTGCAACAAGTGGTGTTCCAAAATACATTCGCCCTACTTGTGCTGTAGTTTTTCCTAAAGCATAAGAAAGATATAGTTCTGAAAGTTGAGAACCAGAACCATACATATCATCTTTAAATACTTCTCTTGCATCATCATTTATAAATGGAGAAGATGAAGTTTGAAATGTTGCTTTTGCACCAAAGTTGTAAAAAGTTGCTGTTTCATAACTAACATCTAAACCAAAGTTAATAATTTCTGCATCTGTACCTTTGTTTCTACTCCAATAAGCAGCTTGTAAAGCTCCGCTAGCTTTTCCATTTTTAAGTGCTTCTGCTACAGAATCTGCAGCGTATGAACAGGTACCTAGTGCCATAATAGCAGCAAGACTAAATTTCATTAATTTCATTGATTGTCCTAATAATTTTTTTGAAAGTATAGTATAGTTTAACTGAATCATCAATCGTTATAAAAATATATTCTTTTACCATTTTTTATCAAGAATATATACAAACTTTAGTTATAATATAATCTAAATAATTATCAAAATATTGTATTTTTTAATTAAATAATATATAATTAAAGTTATTTAAATATAATCAAATAAATTGTAAAATTATATTTTTATACTTGGAAGATTTAAACTTTTACATTAAAGTATGCTATATCTTTTTGCTATATTTCTAAAAGGTATTACTAAATGAATAAATTAATGGACTGGGTAAGTAAACCAGTTGGCTTAATGTTAATAGCTGTATTTTTATGGATGAGCTATCCTCCTCTTGTAAATCAATTACTCAATAGTTCTAGTGTTTTGTATGTTTCTGCTTTTGCTCATTCAATTGGTGGCTTTTCAACTCTTATAGTTGCATTTTATGTCCTAATTATCAGAGATAAAATTCGAATACTTTCACTACTCTCTAGTACACATATTAAAAAGGTAGCATACTATACTGGTTTAGCAGGTTTATTTAGCGTATTAAATCATTTTCTACTGTATACTGCATTAAAATCTTCGGAAGAGTTTGATGTGGTTGCAATACTTGTTTTTGAAACTTGGCCAATTCTTTTTTTTATCATTGATAGTAAATTAAGAAAAGAAAAGCGTAAAATAACGATCAATGATTATATCTTTACAGGAGCAGCATTTGCAGGTTTTATTATTTTAACAATACCCAATCTTGATTTTGCTGATATTTTATTACTTAATAGCCCAATGATAAATACTATAGTTTTAGCTGCTCTTGGTGGACTTGCCATGGCCATTACATGTTATTTTCGTATGAAAAACATGGATGTATGGAGTGACTTATCCACTTCTCAACAAATACCTATTAATAGTTTTAGAAGAGGATTGTTAACTGAGGCTGGAGCAAGAACAATATCTGGAGTTATATTAACAATTATATTGTTTATCTCTGGTGAAAAAGTTGCTTTTCCTGAGACCTCTACATTATTCTTACTCTTATTTGTTGGAATTTTTATTTTAGCAATTGGAGGTTTATTATATGACTTATCTGTATTTAGTGCAGATAGTGCTTCAGTTGGTGCATTATGGTATTTGATGCCTGTTGGAGCAATAGCTATTCTTGCATTAATGCAAGGACGATTAATCAATCAATATGAAGCTGTAGCCTCAGTCCTTATTGTTTCCTCAAATATATTTTTGGCGTTACGATATCCATTAAAGTCATCATTACTTTTCTTATTTGTATCAATATGTTTAATAGGTATTTGGATTTTATTTGCACCTATTTTACCAATAAATAATTACTATAGTTTACTTTCCGTTTCAACAATTTTTTTTGTATTACTCGCAACTTTTGCATTAGAAAGAGCAACTGCACTAAATCGTGAAAAAGAAGACTTACTTGTAGAATTTAATGAACAAGTTACAATTCTTATGGAGCGTATTGCTGATACAGACAAATGCGAATATTTTAAATTATATGCACAAGAAATAAGATTATATACATTTCTAAATTTACATAGTTTTATCAGAGCATTCAGAGATATTTCACACTTAAGAAATATACAAAAAAAAGTTGAAAAACTAAAACAGTCTATGTTATTTTCTTCCCTACAAAGAGATAAAGAAATAAGAGAATACCTATTAAGATTGTTCAAAACTGGAGATAAATTACAAACAATGGAAAGTGATAGAATAGCACCCGAAGAATTCATTATTCTAATTTTTCTTGGTACTGCTAATATCTTTTTTTCTTTAGTATTTAGACCTGAAAGTCTTTCTTCTGGTTTGTTTTCATTAATAGTTACTGCATCTATAATATATCTTTTACTAATTATTATTGAGAGAGATAAAAATACTCAAATAAGACATGATCATGCATTGAATGTTAAAAGTATAGTTAAATATTTAGAAAAATATGAAGATTTAGAAATAATAAATGAAAGTGCAAAACTTGAACATGAAATTAGAACTACTTTAGATATAAACTCTACACCTCAAAAAACACGAAGTTATTCATATTGGACTTTTAGTGTTTTTGTAATCATTTTTTTGGGTTTTGGATATTCATTCTTTTATTCATCCTTAAAACAAAATCAATTATTTGAAAATTCACCATTAAGTTTGGTAGATAATAAAAAAAATATTCAGGTAAATATAGCATTGCTTGATTGGCCAAGTGCACAAATAAAAGCTCATATTCTGAAAGATATTATAAATAAACATACTGAATTAAAAGCATCTACTGTACCTATCTCTAGTGTAGTTGCTTTCAAACAAATGGATGAAACAAAAGGTATGATTGATATCTATCCAGAATTATGGGTAGAAAATAATAAAAAATTAATACGACGATATGTAAATGCATACGGTACAGTTTCTTTAGGGAAAACTTCAGTTGAAGGCTATCAAGGTCTTTGTTATACTAGTTTTACAGATAGAGAAAATTTATTTTCTGAAAAAGATTTTTTATCAGAAAAGGTTGCACATCTATTTGATTTATCTGGAGATAATAAAGGAAATATATGGATTGGAACAGATGGTTGGGATTCAACAAAAATTGAAAAACGAAGACTTGCAGGATATGGATTTGATAAATATTATAATTTTGATGTTTATGATATAGAAGTTATGAAATTATTACTAAAAAGAAATAATGAAAAAAAGGTTCCAACTCTATTTTTCTGTTATTATCCAAGTGATGTTTTTATGGACAAAAATGTTTATTTTGCTAAAAACACAAAACATGACAAAAATGAATGGAAGAAAATTATGATGAATAAAGATATTAATTCACTAGAATCAAGTACTTCTTGGCCAACGACTAATATAAAAATTGCTTTTAGAACAAGTCTAATCAAAGATCATAAAGAATTAAATCTATTATTAAATAATTTTTATGTTAGTAATGATGATTTAATAGATATGCTATCAATGATTAAAAAAGGGAAAAGTATTGAAAAAGTTTCAAAAGATTGGATTGAGAATAATAATGAAAAAATTTTAGAATGGTTAATAGGATTTAAATTTAAAAAAGATAAAATTTAAATGATAATACAATTTTCAAAAAAAGGGAAAGAATCACACCACTCCGAAGTTTGTAAAAGCAGCTTCTACACTTGGAATACTCTTATAATTTGTAGCTGTAAAATGAACTTTTTTTGTTTTTAGATCACATATAGCAATTTTGAAACTAGAGCCTATATAGGGTTCTACTGTACAAATTATTTTATCATTTATTTGTCGTGTTAGATAAACTGTCCCTTGAAGTGAGGAGAAAAAATATTTAGGATAGCTCAAAGGTGTTATCTCTACAATAACGATAGATTTGTTATTTTCAAGAGTTTGTAAAATAATCATAGCATCATCATAACTCTCAAACTGAACACACCAGTCATCAAAATTTTTATTGAAATTTTGTAAATCCTCATCAAGAAACCCACCTGCTATTGATTGTAAAGCAAATATGCTCATAAAAACACCTTGAAATATATTAGTTTATATAGCCTAAAAGATAGGCTTTTGTATTTTGCATTATATCAAAATAGTGATTAAGACGATGTTTGATTCCACTTCTATCAAGGCTAGTGCTGAAAGTTTTTACAAACTATTCAAAAGGCAAGTCGCTTTATTATGAAATATTCCTTTCACTTCTTGCCACTTGACTTTCTCTTTTTTGTCCGCTTGTTTGAATATCTTGTAGAAAAAAAGAAAAAGAATTTCAAAATTCTTTTTAGGGTATCAAATAGATTTTTTCAGGAAATAAAAAAGCTCCACATAAAAAGTCAAAAGACTAATTATGTGGAGCTTTTTAATGGTACGCCTGGCAGGA
>Ga0193963_1001333_pt1 | contig 12325 bp, 9 predicted proteins | sample FB_6_MG_FD_140359 | JGI IMG/M metagenome (GOLD analysis project Ga0193963, IMG submission 140359) | Microbial mat bacterial communities from the Broadkill River, Lewes, Delaware, United States - FB_6_MG | ecosystem: Environmental > Aquatic > Freshwater > River > Microbial mats | place: USA...
CTGTAACCCATTCAGGATACTGTTTAATCAGTGCCGATAATTCTTTGGCGCGACCAGCCGTGAGGCTTTGTAATAAATCTTGCAGCTCAGGCAGGCGCGCCAAGGCATCGCGCAAACGCGCTAAGTCTCGAGGACGAGCAGAACCAAGCGCAATACGCGATAAAATACGTTCAATATCACCAATGCCTTTCAGTTGTTGATGCAAAGGCTCCCAGTGGTAATCATCAATTGACTCAGCAATCAGCTGTTGGCGTTGCTGTAACGTAGTGTGATTACGAATTGGGCGGTTCAACCAGCGGCGCAATAAACGACTGCCCATAGGCGTAGCGGTTCTATCCATTACCCAGGCAAGAGTATGTTCCGTCTCACCTTGCTGATTAATATCGATCTCTAAGTTTTTGCGACTCGCGGGATCAATAATGATGGCATCGTCTGGCTGCTCAATTAATAACGTACGAACATGAGGCAAGCCGGTGCGTTGAGTATCCTGGGCATATTGAAGCAGAGCACCAGCAGCTTGAATGGCGACAACTAAATCCTCACAGCCAAAGCCGCGTAAATCTTTGGTTTTTAATTGTGTGGTTAATAAGCGAAATGCGGTATCGGATTCAAAATGCCAAGGCGCCTGGGATTTAGCACCAGGGCGGTTGGTTAACGCTTCTGGAAAAGCATGATCTTCATTGTATAAAAGCTCGGCAGGTTTAATACGTTCAAGTTCAGCTAATAGTGAATCTTCACTATTCACTTCCATGACAACAAAGCGGCCAGAGCTGATGTCCAGCATGGCTATGCCATAAACATCTTGTTTGTTTTGCTTCTGCTTATTGACCGCGACTAATAAGTTATCGCGACGTTCATCTAAGAAAGCTTCGTCACTTAATGTACCGGGCGTAATAACACGAACCACTTTACGCTCAACGGGGCCTTTAGACGTGGCAGGATCACCTACTTGCTCGGCAATACCGACCGAAACACCTAAGCGAACGAGCTTGCCGATATACCCTTCAGCGGCATGATAGGGAATGCCCGCCATAGGAATCGGCTCGCCACCACTGTGTCCACGTGCAGTAAGAGTAATGTCTAATAAGCGAGAAGCATTGCGGGCATCATCGTAAAACAGCTCGTAAAAATCGCCCATGCGATAAAAAAGCATGATGTCTGGAATTTCAGCTTTTAGACGAAAATATTGCTGCATCATGGGTGTATGTGTCGCTGCTGCTTTGCTCATATCTACGCTGAAACCCTAAATCTAAATAGTAAAAAACAGCATTGTAAGGGATTGTGAGGCAATTGAACAAAGCATCTGTGTCATGGTATTCAGTAAAGATATTACAAAAAACAAATTTAATGCCAAAAAGTACTGTATTGATAAGGAAATAGTACTGGATAAAACACTGTATATATTGTCTTATCTTCTTAAAATTTAGACCAATAAAAAAATATTTGTGACTTTTATAATCACTACCCATGGGGCTTGTAGAGGAGTTGATTGTTTTTTGTTATGGAAAAACAATTTTATGACTTGGCCAATTCAATAAGCTATGCTTAAATACTGGTTAAATCTACAGTAAAGCAAAGATAATCAGAACGCTCTGGTTATACCAATTTAATTTAAAGGAACGTCATAATGGATGCAAATAAGCAAAAAGCACTAGATGCGGCACTCGGTCAGATTGAACGCCAGTTTGGTAAAGGCTCCATTATGAAAATGGGTGATCAGCCACGTGAAGCCATTCCGTCGGTATCAACGGGTTCTTTGACTCTGGATGTTGCTTTGGGCATAGGTGGTTTGCCATACGGTCGAATCGTTGAAATTTATGGGCCAGAAAGCTCGGGTAAAACAACATTATGTTTGTCTGTAATGGCGCAGGCGCAAAAGCAAGGTAAAACCGTTGCTATTGTTGATGCCGAGCACGCACTTGATCCGTTATACGCAGAAAAATTAGGCATCAATTTAGATACTTTATTGGTTTCTCAGCCTGATACCGGTGAGCAAGGTCTAGAAATTACCGATAGCCTTGTACGCTCTGGTGCTGTTGATGTGATCGTTGTTGACTCGGTTGCTGCGTTAACACCAAAAGCAGAAATTGAAGGCGATATGGGTGATCACCATGTTGGTTTGCAAGCACGTTTGATGTCTCAAGCTTTGCGTAAGCTGACGGCCAACGTTAAAAATGCAAATTGCCTTGTTATCTTTATTAACCAAATTCGTATGAAAATTGGTGTGATGTTTGGTAACCCAGAAACCACTACTGGTGGTAACGCGCTTAAGTTCTACTCTTCTGTACGTTTAGATATTCGTCGTACGGGTGCGGTAAAGCAGGGCGATGAAGTAACGGGTAATGAAACTCGCGTTAAAGTTGTTAAAAACAAGGTTGCGCCTCCGTTTAGACAAGCAGAATTCCAGATCCTTTATGGTGAAGGTATTTATCATATGGGTGAAGTCATTGACCTAGGTGTTAAGTGTGGCTTAGTCGATAAATCCGGTGCTTGGTATGCTTATCAAGGTGATAAGATTGGACAAGGTAAAGCTAACGCTGCGAAATTCTTGCAAGACAATCCTGCTATTGCAGAAACGATTGAAGCTGAGATTCGTGCGCAATTGCTTTCAGGCCCTGCCGATAAAGAAGTAAAAGAAGATAAAGGTGAAGATGCTGCAGAAATTGCAGAATCTTAAGCCTAATTTAGAGTAAATAGTTTTGTTTTCAAAATACTCTAATAACAAAGCTAATCGCAGTAATTCGGCAGGCTTTTATCAGCCTGCTGAATTATCGGATAGCGAATTACGCGTAGCAGCCATTAATTTGCTGTCACGACGTGAATATTCCCGTCACGAGCTTTTTCAAAAGCTTGAACCCCGCAGTAAAAATGAATCTCAAGTACACCAGTTATTAGATAAACTTGTTGATGCTGGCTATCAAAGTGATCAGCGCTTTGCTGAGTCTTTTTTGCGCTCACGTATTAATCGCGGCTTAGGTTCGATGCGAATAGCGCGTGAATTAAAAGATAAAGGAATCGATACCGATCTTATCGAGCAAACTATGAGCACTGATGCAGATTGGTTTCAGCTAGCTTATGAAAGTGGTTTGAAAAAATCACAATCACTCGATTTGACGGACTATAAAGACAAGCAAAAGCTATTTCGTTACCTTGCTTATCGAGGTTTTGCTATGGACCAAATTCAATATGCCCTCGAGCAATACCAGCATTCGGTATGAATTAATTTTCCAATAACCTATTCGATTTTAGCGACAAGCTCACAATGTTGAAAATATTTATGTGTCTTTCTAGCGGTTTTAAGAAACCGTCATTGACTTTAATCGGCTAAAAAATCACTATCTCGCGCGACAATAATAAATAGATCAATTCGTTAGATTACGAGTTGAGGAGAGCTAGTTATGCCACTTTTACCTCAAGTAGCGATGTCTTTTGTTCGCATACTGTATGAATTTTGGTTGCAGCAGGGTGTGTCAAAAACGATTCTGGATGATGTGCTTAGGGTCGATATTGCGGATCAAAATTCTGCCAAGTTTGGTATTTCTAGCAATCGTTTAACTGCACTGCATCAAGCCGCAAATTCGGCGGTGAAGGATCGAGTATTGGCGGTTAGGCTAGGTCAGCATATTGCTGAGAAGGATCTTGCGCTAGAGAGATTAATTATCTATTCAGATAACTTATATCATGGTTTATCAGTGCTGATAGATCATTCAAAGGTCGTGTCTGAATCTGGCTACTTTAGTTTTCTTGCTCAAAGCAATGGTCGTTATGCTTTAAAGTTTCATGCTCATGATAAAATTCATTTTAGTAGCCAGCAGCGAGACATGGTATTTTCAGCCATATTGGCAGCGATTGAAAAGTTAAGCCCTAGAATCACGGAATCTATTTATTATTATTACGATCAGAGAGTCGCAGGTTTTGACGATTATAGTGCAGTATTGAACTGCCATTTGATAGCAGCCAATGATGTGTATATTGAAATTGATGCCGCACCGCTTATCGCTGATAACGGTGAAAAAAATCCTAAATTATTTGAAAAAACAGTTTATCAAATAAATAAAGTTCTTCTTAGGCGAGAGCAGCACTTAGCATTGTATAAGCAAGTGACTGATACTCTTCATGAGTGTTTGTTGGCGGGTAATGCGCATCAGGAAGTCGTTGCTGAAAAGTTAAATATGAGTGTTAGAAATTTGCAGCGCCGATTAAAAGAAGTGGGTACAAACTATCAGGCCATATTGGATGATTGCCGTGAAGCGCTGGCGTTGAAATTAATTAGTGATCATGAATTGGCGTTGTATGAGGTTGCTTACAAGGTAGGTTTTAACGAGCCGAGTGCTTTTTATAAGGCTTTTAGACGCTGGACGGGAAAACGCCCTGGTGATTATCGCCAAGACGTTATTCATTCTGAGAAGGACTGTATTGTTGAAACTCAGGTTAGTGAAGTTTCAAACGTGGGCGGATAACTTTATTTATATGACCTACTAAAGATAGCAAGATGGTATGGAAATAACCGTGCAGCGCTACTTGGTGTAAGCGATATAAAGAAACATAAACGATACGAGCAAGTCGGCCTTCGATCATCATCGAGCCTTTGCTCAGGTTCCCCATCAAACTTCCAACCGTGCTGTATCGACTAAGCGATACTAGCGAGCCTTTATCGCGATAAACAAAATCTTCTGGTTTTTTGCCCGCTCTAATGCTGCTCAATACTTTCAATAAGTGACTTGCTTGCTGGTGAGCCGCTTGCGCCCGTGGTGGAACAGCTTTGCCATCTTCTTGAAGTAAAAATGCGCAATCGCCAATGGCAAATATGTCATCATCAAGGGTTGTTTGTAGGCTTGCTTTAATGACGATTTGATTGGCTCGATTCGTTTCTAGTCCACCGATGTTGGCTAAAAAATCAGGCGCTTTTACACCCGCGGCCCATACTTTTAATTTGGCCTTGATAATGTCACCCGATTTAGTAACGAATCCTTCTTCAGTTACTTCGGTTACCATTGTATCGGTCAGTACATCGACGCCTAGGTTCTGTAATTCACGCTTTGCGGCATTGGATATTCTTTTTGGCAGTGCCGGTAAAATTTGTGGGCCTGCTTCAATCAACGATACTTTTAATTTATCGGTTTTAAAGTGGCTCATGTTGTAGCTCGATAGCGCTTCTGTTGTATTGTAGAGTTCTGCTGAAAGCTCAACGCCTGTTGCGCCAGCGCCAACAATAGCGATGCTAAGCTCTTCTGGGTTGTTGCTGCCGTTAGCTTTGATAAATTGATTTAATAATTTGTGGTGAAATATTTCAGCTTGCTCGCGACCATCTAGAAAATAGCAATGATCTGCAGCGCCTTTTGTACCAAAATCATTGGTAACGCTGCCCAAGGCAATGACTAATTGATCGTAGTGTATTTCGCGTTTCGGTAATATCTCTTCACCTTCATCGCAAATCGCTGAAAGCTCAATGATCTTATTTTCGCGGTTGAGACCACACATGCGGCCAATCTGAAAATTGAAATTGTGTTTTTTACCATGTGCTTGATAGTTTAGTTCGTCAATGCCGGAATCGAGAGCGCCGGTAGCGACTTCATGCAGCAGGGGTTTCCATAAGTGGGTATGGTTAGCATCCACAAGGTGAATTTCCGCTTTCCCTTTCTTTCCCCACTTTCGGCCAAGTTGAGTTGCAAGCTCTAATCCGCCAGCACCACCGCCAACAATCACTATTTTATGCACGATTAAATCCTATGGAAGGTGTGATAATGGCGCGCATTATATCTGACAAAGCAATTCGTGCTATGAATAAATCACATTATTTCGGCAGTATTGCGTTTTTCCTGGCGGATAAATTACGGCAAGACTCTTGGTTCAAGGCCTCTTCAGCGCTATAAACCGTGAGTTTAGTGCATTGCTCAAGAAGGTCTAATAACAGCTTGTTATGAGTATTATCATCTAAGCGTAAGACTGTTTGTGCAAATTCATTATAAAGAATGGCTAAGTTAGGCTGTGTTTCAATTGCTTGCTGGAACAATTGGATGGCTCGATCTTCATCCGCACCATACGTTATGCCGCCGATAAACTGACCGACACGTTCAATGATTCCGGCATCAATCCCTGCCAGCATTGCAGGATATAGCGGATTGTCGGGAAAATCAGCATGCAATTTTTTAAGCTTGTCTTGGGTTTGGCCAAGCAAGCCGGATGTTGTTGCTGCGCTGGTTGACATCAGCTCGAGACGCCTTGCTTTTTGATAAGCATCGCCAAAAATGATGAAGTTGTAATGATTAGCGAGTGGCAGTATTTCGCTAAGGATTTGGTCTACTTCGAGAAAGTTTTCTTCTTTTTTCTTCGGGTCATTCACTAAATAGGTTGTATGAATTAATTTTGCATAAATGGCTGGAAATAAGCCAGCAGGAGAAAGTGACATACCTAGCTGGTAGGCTTGTTCATAATTACCCTGATAGTGTAAGCGCCAAACTTGTTGTATTGAGAGGGCAAGAGGTTGGTAGTTGTTATTCAGTATTTGCCTGAGTGCTTCGGGAGCGTTATCCGATTGTGCGCGTGCTTTAAGTTGCTGAGTAAGCTGTGGAAATTTGTTCATCATCGTTTTAATAAACAATTCATCAGGCCATGGCATTCCAGTCGCAGCCGCAAGCTGTGTCCAGTGCTGTTCAAGTTTTTCACCGGAATAATCAAACTGGGGAAGAGTGCTAGGGTATTGTGGCCAAGAAGAGTGACTTTCAGCATAGCTAAAACTACTGAGAAAGCTGTTTAAGATTAAGCTTACGGATAATAAGGTAAAGCGCATGGCTCACGTCTCTATTATTTAAAAACAGAAGTATAAAGACAGTGAGGCCAATATTCAGGGTTAAGATTCGCCAATGCTGTGTCGAATCGCACTTATTTAAAGGCGGGGCCTGAGGTTTTGCCAATGGCTTTCAATATTTTTGCTAGGGGACAGAAGCCAGTGAAGGATGCTTGCAGCATGTTAAAACCAATAAAGGCTGTGAAACCTAGCCAATAAATGGAATGAAGCTGAGAAAGTGCAACGCTGGCAAGGATAAAAATGCCGGCGATGGCAAATACAAGACGGTCGATATTCATGAGAAGCTCCAAATAAGTTTAATATCTATATTCTCATGCAGTTATTTTGTTTCGTCAACTGTCTTTTTCAATTATGCGATAAAAGACCGTTATGAGGTGCGTAGCCGTGAAATAAAGTTATTTCGTCAGGGTTAGTTTCTTTTGAGATCTACTTATTCCCTACGAGGCAAGCTATAATCACGCCCAAATATTTTACCTAGCTGTACTGACAGTATTCAATCCAGTATCAATGGACCGTGTTAACTATGAAAAGCTCTGATATTCGCCAAGCGTTCTTGAATTATTTCAATTCGAAAGGACACGAAATTGTTGCCTCAAGCCCTTTAATTCCGGGTAATGATCCAACCTTATTGTTTACCAATGCGGGCATGGTTCAGTTTAAAGACGTTTTCTTGGGGCAGGATGAGCGTAACTATACTCGTGCGACGTCTTCTCAGCGCTGTGTTCGCGCTGGCGGTAAGCACAACGATTTAGAGAATGTTGGTTATACCGCTCGTCACCATACCTTTTTTGAAATGTTGGGTAACTTCAGTTTTGGTGATTATTTTAAGCAAGATGCTATCAAATTTGCTTGGGAATTTTTGACGTCCAAAGAATGGATGAATTTACCAGAAGAAAAATTATTAGTTACTGTGTATGCCGATGACCAAGAAGCCTACGATCTTTGGCATAAAGGGATGGGTCTAAGCGAAGATAAAATTATTCGTATTGGCGATAACAAAGGCGCGAAATACGCATCAGATAACTTCTGGTCAATGGGCGATACTGGGCCTTGTGGTCCTTGTACTGAAATTTTCTATGATCATGGTGATCACATTTGGGGTGGTAAACCCGGTACACCAGAAGAAGATGGCGATCGCTTTATTGAAATCTGGAATGTTGTATTCATGCAATTCAACCGTACGGAAGACGGTATTATGCATCCTCTTCCTAAGCCATCGGTGGATACGGGGATGGGGCTTGAACGTATCTCCGCGATTATGCAAGGCGTTCACAGCAACTACGAAATTGATTTATTTCAAGCGTTATTAAAAGCAGCTGCCGCAGTCACTGGCTGCGGTGATTTAGAAAATAAATCATTGCGTGTAATCGCCGACCATATTCGTTCAACCAGCTTTTTAGTTGTTGATGGTGTTTATCCGTCAAATGAAGGGCGTGGTTATGTATTACGCCGTATTATTCGCCGCGCTGTGCGTCATGGTCATATGCTTGGGGCGAAGATTGGATTTTTCCATAAGTTAGTAGCCTCCTTAGTTGAACAAATGGGTGATGCTTATCCTGAACTGATGAAACTTCAGCCTCAGATAGAAAAAGTATTACGCTTAGAAGAAGAGCAGTTTGCTAAGACGCTTGATAAAGGCATGGGCATTTTAAATGATGCTATCGATTCTTTAGAAGGCGATACCATTCCAGGCGAAACAGTATTCAAGCTTTATGATACTTACGGCTTTCCAATGGATTTAACCGCGGATGTTGCTCGTGAAAAGAATTTGAAAGTTGATGAAGCTGGCTTTGATAAGGCGATGGAGCATCAGCGCGCGACGGCCAGAGCTGCGGGCAACTTCAGTATGAAAGGCGAAGCATCGCTAGACCTAGAAGGTGAAACAACTTTCTTGGGTTATGAAAATTTAGTCAATAAAGGCTCTGTTCAAGGCTTGTTCGTTGATGGCAATAAAGTCGATCAGATTGACGCTGGAACTGAGGCTTTGATCGTACTTGATGAAACTGCTTTTTACGGTGAATCTGGTGGTCAGTCTGGCGATACCGGCTTTTTGAAAGCGGATGGTATTGTTTTTCAGGTTAAAAATACGGTTAAAGACAGTGGTAACCATATTCATCAAGGTATCTTGGTTGAAGGGTCTGTCAAAGCGGGTGATCAATTAACCGCAGAAGTTGATGCAGAAAAGCGTGCTTCTATCGCGCTACATCACTCTGCTACGCATATTCTGCATGCTGCTTTGCGCAATACTTTGGGTGAGCATGTGACGCAGAAAGGCTCTTTAGTTACTTATGATAAGTTACGCTTTGACTTCTCTCACTTGGAAGCGATGACTCCTGAAGAGATGGCAGTTATTGAGTGTCGGGTTAATGCTGAAATTCGTGATAATAGCGAAATCACTACGCGTTTAATGAATATTGATGATGCTAAAAATAGCGGTGCCATGGCGTTGTTTGGTGAGAAATACGATGATGAAGTGCGTGTTCTTGCTATGGGCTCTGGCTCTGACGCTGATCAGTTCTCGATTGAATTATGTGGTGGTACTCACGCGAAGCGCACCGGTGATTTAGGGGTTTTCAAAATTATTTCTGAAGCCAGTGCCGCTGCTGGGGTTCGCCGCATTGAAGCCGTTGTCGGCCAAGCCGCATTGGATTTTATTGCTAGCGAAGAAAAAACGTTGCATACCATTGCTCGCACAGTAAAAGGCAGCAGCGATAATGTCGGTGAAAAAGTTGAGCAAGTAGTTGCTAAAAACCGTCAGCTAGAAAAAGAGTTGGAAGCGTTGAAAGCAAAGCTTGCGAGTTCAGCAGGGTCCGATTTAGCCGCTCAAGCAATTGACGGTAATGGTTTCAAAATCTTATCGGCTCGTATTGACGGAACTGATGTGCCAACCATGAAAACAACATTGGACCAGCTTAAAGATAAGTTAGGTTCAGCTGTGATTATGTTGGCCGCTGAAACCGAAGGCAAGGTGACCTTGTTAGCGGGTGTGACCAAAGATCTTATTGGCAAGGTGAAAGCCGGTGACATTGTAAAAGAATGCGCGCCGTATGTTGATGGTCGTGGTGGTGGTAAGCCAGAGATGGCACAAGCGGGTGGCAAAAATGCAGAAGGCATTCCGCAAGCATTAGAAGCATTTAAAGCATTGGTTGATGCTCTATAACATTTTAATGTAGATTTTTGCCCGCTTTATTTCAGAAAAGACGATTGATAAACGAATCAATCGTCTTTTTTTTGTTCAAATGTAAGCAGAATTAGTGTTTAATTGGGCCCCTTTTTCTTCAGCTAGTCAGAATCATGGCGTTATACGTACAAAAGTACGGCGGTACTTCGGTAGGCACCGTCGAGCGCATCGAGCATGTCGCTGATAAAGTAAAGTCCTTCCATGATGCAGGCCACCAAATAGTGGTTGCTGTATCAGCAATGAGTGGCGAGACGAATCGTCTTATTGGTCTTGCAAATAGCATCTCGGATAATCCAACTCCACGAGAAATGGATGTATTGGTTTCAACAGGCGAACAAGTAACGATTGCTTTATTGGCAATGGCGTTACAGAAACGCGGTGTTGGTGCTAAATCATTCACTGGATGGCAAGTAGGTATTAAAACCGACAGTGCTTATATGAAAGCCCGAATCGAAGACATTGAAACCGCCGCTATGCGCAAGCAATTAGACGCCGGTAATGTGTGTATCGTAGCCGGTTTTCAGGGTGTTGATAGTGATAACAACATTACGACATTAGGTCGCGGTGGTTCGGACACAACAGGGGTTGCGCTTGCCGCAGCGCTGGGTGCTGATGAAGCTCAGATTTATACAGACGTAGATGGTGTTTATACTACCGACCCGCGAGTCGTTCCTAATGCTCGCCGCATGGAGAAGGTAACGTTCGAAGAAATGCTAGAGATGGCAAGTCTTGGTTCAAAAATCTTACAGATCCGTTCGGTCGAGTTTGCAGGGAAATACAAAGTACCTTTACGCGTACTTTCTACTTTTGATGATGGCCCTGGCACTCTCATTACAATGGAGGAGAATAGCTCCGTGGAAAATCCAGTCATTTCCGGTATTGCGTTTAATCGCGATGAAGCCAAAGTAACAGTGAAAGGCGTACCTGATATTCCAGGTGTTGCTTCTAAAATTTTGTGTCCCATTAGTGATGCAAATGTTGAAGTTGATATGATTGTACAAAATGTAGCGGAAGACGGTACGACCGACTTTACGTTTACCATACATCGTAATGACTACAATAAAGCGTTAGAAGTTTTGAAAAATACAGCGGCTGAATTGGGTGCTCGTGAAGTATCGGGTACTGATGATATCTGTAAGGTATCTATGGTCGGTGTTGGTATGCGCTCTCATGCAGGCGTTGCCAGTAAAATGTTTAAAGTATTGGCGGATGAATCCATCAATATTCAAGCGATTACGACTTCTGAGATCAAAATCTCTGTTGTTATCGCAGAAAAATATCTAGAACTTGCAGTGCGCGCGTTGCACACCGCGTTTGGCCTTGATGCTAAGGACGAAGAATAACTCAGGCGAAAGTCTGATATAACCTTCAGTGTGGGCCGGAGTGCCTACACATCTGTAAAAGTTCTGGATGAATCCCTGCATTTGCTTTCATTTTGCCAAAGGTAGGCAATACTGAATACAAAGGTAGGGATACATCTCGCCTAGGTATCGAGAGCGATACTTGGGCATACACCCTAGAAACAAGCAATTCGTGAAATATTCACTGTACTATTAAATAAAGTACAAAGTATAGATTAGGAGAATCTAATGCTAATTTTGACTCGCCGTGTAGGTGAAACATTAATGATTGGTGATGAAGTTACCGTAACCGTTTTAGGTGTAAAAGGTAATCAAGTTCGCATCGGTGTTAATGCGCCTAAAGAAGTCGCGGTTCACCGTGAAGAGATCTATCAGCGCATTCAGCGTGAGAAAAATGGTGAAGGCGAACCAAGCGGAAACTTCTAACATATTAATATTTATGAAGAAATTTTAACTTTTTTTATAAATAAGCTATGCAAAAGAAAAAAACATGGTATTATTCGCCCTGTGTTGAGGAGAGGTGGCTGAGTGGCTGAAAGCGCGCCCCTGCTAAGGGTGTATAGGAGAAATCTTATCGAGGGTTCGAATCCCTCCCTCTCCGCCACTTTTATTTAAAGTGGAATCAACATTGGTGTACTGAGAAATAAAAAGTTAGATGTTTGTTTAAAGTAGTTCAAAATATATTATTGAATAAATGTTAAATAAAAGATTGACACTTAATAGTTACTCTATATAATACGCCGCCACGATATGCGCTTGTAGCTCAGCTGGATAGAGTACCTGGCTACGAACCAGGTGGTCGTAGGTTCGACTCCTACCAAGCGCACCATTTATTCTCTAGATCTAATCTAGAAAATAAACTGAAAAATTCGTGTTGTTAGATCTTGATGTGCGCTTGTAGCTCAGCTGGATAGAGTACCTGGCTACGAACCAGGTGGTCGTAGGTTCGACTCCTACCAAGCGCACCATTTAAGA
>Ga0193963_1001336_pt1 | contig 12310 bp, 9 predicted proteins | sample FB_6_MG_FD_140359 | JGI IMG/M metagenome (GOLD analysis project Ga0193963, IMG submission 140359) | Microbial mat bacterial communities from the Broadkill River, Lewes, Delaware, United States - FB_6_MG | ecosystem: Environmental > Aquatic > Freshwater > River > Microbial mats | place: USA...
GTACAAAAATGATTTTCGAAACTTACTAATCTATCTATATGGCGAAGTTCAAAACTTATATTGTGTGCAACTAAAGTTTTAGAATCTCGACAAAACTCTACAAAATCTTCATCTTCTTGAAAATAAGAGGAATATTTATTTTGCGATTTATTTCTATGTTCTAAAATAAGTTCAGGAGTAAGTTTATGTACTTCATACGAAAAAGGATTAACAGGATAACGAGAAAGATAGTACCGATGAAACTTGTCTTTAACTACATACTCCCCATCAACAAGTGCAATCCTAACAGCTGCTGCTTCTATTACATCATACTGGTTTGATGAATTTGTTTCAAAATCTAAAATTATCATCTTACTTCACTCCACTTTTTTTTGCCATCATACGTGCATCATTTGTTAATTTTGCTAGTTTAATTTGTTGTGATTTTGTTATAACTTCACTTTTAAATAATTCACCTAAAATTGAACCTGTTGTTCTTTCTAGTTTTGCCGATATTTGGAATATTGGTATATCTTTATTAAACATACTTTTTGCTTTTATTTTATCCTCCAAAGTCCATTTCAATCCACTATTTTTTGCTTTTCCATCTTCTTGATTTCTTTGTTGTCGTAAAAGTTGTTTATCTTCTGCCTGCATCTTAGAAACTTTTTGTTTCTTTCCAGATTTGATATTTTTCAAGTCTTCTTTAGATTCTTTTATTCGTCCATTTACAAGTTTTGGAATATCTTTTGCCATGAGATAATGAAAATTCTCACTATCTCTTACTATGACTTTTTTTGCTCTTGTTACTGCAACATAAAATAGATTGAATTCATCTATTAATTCTTGGTTTGCTAAAACATTTTGTTCCTCTTGAAACTCTTTTAAATTATCGCATCCGAAATCTACAATTAAATCAGCAAAATCTGTAAAATCATCTGCAATAGTAACTTTATCCCACTCTAAACCTTTTGCTGTATGTGCGGTAGTCAGAAAAAGTATTTCTGATGTTCGTTTATCAAATCCATTAAGAGCTTTATTTTTCCAGGCAGCATAAAATTTATCTGAAATATCCTTAAATTCAAAAACTTTTTCTTTATATTCTTTTGCCATTTTAAGCGCTGATTTAAGTTCGTAGTCATCTACTTCATTTGCATAATCAAGTATTTCATCTTCACTCACAAAATCTTTTAAAAATCTATTTCTTTTTACTTCAGATTTATTATTTGTAAGTACATAATGGACTTCTATAGTAAGATTAAATATCTCATTTGGATCCCTTACTGTTACAAATGGTTTTCTATTTTGAATTCTATCAGAGATTATAGAAATAAGTTGAGCATTTGTCCTTGAGATATATCCATTAGTTTCAATAAGATCATCGTTTTTTTCTTTTATTGTATCTATACTTACTGATTCATTTTTAAAGTTTTTTAACAATACATTTGCATAGTTAGCAATCGATGAATTGAACCTAAAACTACAAGAAAGATAAAGTTTTATATCAGATTTTATCTTGCTTAATGCATTTTTACTACCACGAAATGAATAAATTTGTTGGTGTTCATCCCCAACATAAATTTTCACCTTTGAACTTAATGATTCAAAAATACCAAGGGTGACTTCATTTGTATCTTGTGCTTCATCGAGCATTATAATATCATAGTTAAATTGTTGTATTTGTTGTGAAGAGATAAGTAAATAATAGTATTTCAAATAAAAAGTATGAGTGGGGTCCATCTTTGAAATTAGCATCCTATCAAACATATTTTTGGCAGTTTTGTGTTCTATATCTTTTGGCTCAATCTCAGATTTAGTGGTGTTACAAAAGTTTTCAAATATTTTTAATGCACCTACGGCTTGATTGTAAGTAATCTCAAACTCTTTTGATATATCTATTGCTCTATAATTTGTGATTTTATTTAAATCTATATTTGTATTTTTTTTAATAGCACCAAAAGCTAAACCATGAGTCGTTTTTACATGAGTATTATTTGGAAATATTAAAGTAGCTTCATTTTTAATTGCACTATTAAAAGCAAGATAAAGTATCTTTTTCTCTTTATATGTATCAGAAATAAGTTTTAGGGTTGTAGTTTTTCCTGTTCCCGCAAAAGCATTTATTTTGATACTTTTATATTTTTGAACAGACTCCAAAATTTCTTTTTGTTGTTTTGTTAAATTCATGTCGTATTTTAGCTAAGTTTTTCAGTAAATAAAAAAAACATTACAATTTGTAATTTGATTAAATAAAATTACTTAGTTTTATTTGTATTAATTATGAATTTATTCTCAATAAAATACTTCATTGCACCTTTATGTTGAGGAGCTACTAATCCTTCAAGTAAAGATTTTTTACTTAAGTTTTTATATACCTGATGTGACTTTTTAAATTCTTCAAAATTATCCATTATTATTTTCACAAATTTATACACCAGTTCTTCACTTACATCAGCACTTGAAACAATAACAGATTTCGTACCAATAGTTTCTATTGACTTATCAATTTCATCATAGAGTGTAGCATCAATAAAGGATTTAGTAAAATAGTTTTTTTCGTTAATTAAATCATCTATCTCTTTTCCTCTAATAGGAATAATTGAGATAGCCAATGACTCAATTGCATCTTTTATATTTTGAGTTGGATGACCTACCATAAAAAAATAGCCATCAATTTTATTATCTCGTAATGCATCTGCTGTATCCATTGCATCTAACGAACTTGCAAGTGATAAATCAGATCTTTGTATATTATATTTTTTTAATACTTCCAATGTTGATAATTCACTTCCCGAATATGGACTACCTATATTTATTCGTTTGTCTTTAATCTCTTTTATTGTTTTTATATTTGATTTTTGATTAACTATAAATGTCAGTAGTTCTGGATATATTGAGATAATCGATCGAAGTTTTTTAGTTTTAACATCTACGAAATTCATCTCATTATTTATAGCATGATAGATTGTATCAGATTGAGATATCCCAAAATTAAACTCTTGATTTAATACTGCATTGATATTGTAAATTGCTCCGTATGTAGATTCTACAGAACACTTGATCTCTTTTTGTTGCTGATTGATAAATTTACACATTGATAAACCAACAGGATAATACGTGCCGTTTTCTTCACCTGTACCTAAAGTTATAAATTCATTTGCTATTAAATAGGTCGTTGAACTTATTAATAGAAGTGATTTTAAAATAGATTTATTCATATTTCAATTTCATAATTTTGATTTTTTTAAAGAAATAAAAAGGAAGAACTCCTTTTTATTTTAGATCACTTCTTTTCTTGCTTTTGCTTTTTGAAAAAAGAATATTGCAGCAAACAAGGTTAATCCAATTAAATAAGATATATGATGATCTGGTAATCCCATATACTCTTGCATTATTTTTGGTAAAAACATAAATGGCATTATTGATAAGAAATAAAATCTTTCTAATACATTTGTTTTTACTAAGAAAAATCCTTGAGTAAAACAAGCAAATGCAATCATACCTATAAATGCTGTAATAAAAATTACTGATATCTCTAATGGATTAGTTATCCAGATCCATCCTTTTGGATCTGATGGATTTAATGCATCAACCCCAGAAATCAATAATAATTCTGGATTAAAGAAGAACATAAAAGGTAAGATGGCTGTTCTTATATCATATTTAAATCCTTGAATACCTGTTTTAATAGGATCAGCTTTTGCTATACCAGCTGCTGCATAAGCAGCAAGTCCAACAGGTGGTGTATCATCAGCTAAAATACCAAAATAAAATACAAATAGATGTGCTGCTATTGCAGGAATTAAAAATCCGTTATCAGCTGCAAGTATTAAAATAACTGGAGCAGTTAACGATGCCATAACTATGTAGTTTGCTGTTGTAGGTAAACCCATACCTAAAACTAATGAAACAGCAGCGGCAAGGAATAAGATAATAAATATATTACCATCTGAAATAGTCTCAATAACTTCTACTAACACTTGTCCAAAACCAGTTAATGTAATAGTACCAACAACAATACCAGCTAACGCCGTAGCAATTGCAATAGGTATCATATTTTTAGCACCACTAATCATACCAGCTAAAATATCTACAAATCCACTTAACCAAATATCTCTAGTAAGTTTTTCTTTTGCAAGAAAAGCTCTAAATGGATGCTGTACAACCATTAGCATCATAAGCAACATTATGGCATTAAATGCGGCACTTGCAGCTGATTCTCTTAATACCATAAGTGTATACATCAAAAAGAAAATTGGTATTAGATAATGAATACCAGTTACAAAAGTTTTCCACTTGGGTGGTAAATCATCTTTCTCCATACCTTTAAGACCAAGTTTTAAAGCTTCTAAATGAACAATATAAAATAAAGCAAAATAAGAAACAAATGCTGGAATAAAAGCAGCAATAATTACATCTGTATATGCCATACCTAAAAATTCTGCAATAATAAAAGCAGCTGCCCCCATAACTGGAGGCATAAGCTGTCCATTTGTCGATGAAGCAACTTCAACTGCACCTGCTTGTTCAGGTCTAAATCCAGCTTTTTTCATCAATGGAATTGTAAACGTTCCAGTTGTAACTGTATTTGCAATTGATGAACCAGAAATAATACCAGTAAACCCAGAAGCAACAACAGAAGCTTTAGCAGGTCCCCCTCTATACTTACCAAGCATAGCAAATGCTAAATTAATAAAATAGTTTCCGGCTCCTGCTTTATCAAGTAGTGAACCAAATAGTACAAATAAAAATACAAATCCAGCAGAAACACCTAGGGGAACACCAAATATACCTTCAGTCGTTAAAAACATATGACCTGCAAGTTTATTTAAACTAGCACCCTTATGAATAATGAGTTCTGGCATATATGGACCAAGAAGTGCGTATGCTAAAAATATAATTGCGATAACACTTAAAGCAAAACCTAAAACTCTACGACCAACTTCAAGTAAAATTACAATTGCAAATAATGCAACAAAAATATCTACAGCTGTGTAGTCACCTGGTCTTGCTGACAAATCATTGTAAAAAAATGCAATATAACCAGCAGACATTACACCTAGTGTTGCAAATGTATAACCAAACCATCTAATTTTTTGTAAAAAATAACTTGTTTTAAACATTGGATAAATTAAAAATGCTAATAATACACCAAAAGATAAGTGGATAGATCTTGTGATTGTTGAATTTATAGGTTCAACAACAATATATAGTTGAAATAATGACCAAGCTAAAGCAATAACAGAAATCAACCAAAACTCATAGTGTTGGCTCCCAAAAACTCTTTGCCCCTCAAGCTCATTTACAATGGCTTCGCTTTCAGTAGCTTGTTCTTCTTCTAGTTCACTAAGTTTATGAGGTTTTTCTTCATAAAGTGACATGTAAATCCTTTCTAAATAATAAGTAATTTACATAGATCATCTAAAAAAATTTAAATGAGCTATGTAAAATATTTTTAAGGAGAAATTCTCCTTAAAAATTAAAAGCTTGAGATTATAATAATCCTGCTTCTTTGAAGTATTTTTTAGCACCCTCATGTAAAGGAGCTGATAAACCATCTAATAATGATTCTTTTGTAATGTTGTTATATGCAGGATGTAGTTTTTTGAATGAATCAAAGTTTTCTAAAATTGCTTTAACTACAGTATATACAGCTTTATCACTTACATCAGTACTTGTAACTAAAACAGCTTTTACACCAAAAGTATTTACGTCTGTATCAACACCTTTGTATAAACCTTTAACAATTTTAGCTTTTGCAAAATATGGATATTTAGCAATTAAATTATCAACTGATTTTCCTTCTAAAGGTACAATTCTTGTGTCCACTGAGTTTGTAGCATCTTTAATATTAGCATTAGGGTGACCAATCATATAGAAATAAGCATCAATCTTATTATCTCTTAACGCATCTGGCATCTCAGCTGCTTTTAATGCACCTGCAAATTTTAAGTCTGATTTCTTAATGCTGTTTGCATCAAATAATGTTAATGCAGTAGCTTCATTACCTGAACCTGGATTACCTAAATTAATTCTTTTACCTTTAACATCCATAATAGATTTGATGTTTGCATCTTTTCTACTAACCAATGCTAATAGTTCTGGATAAATAGCCATAACTGATTTCAGTTTTTTAACTTGTTTACCTTCAAATTTCCCTGTACCTTGAGCAGCTTGATATACTGTATCACTTTGTGCAATACCGAAGTCTAACTCACCATTTTTAATAGTATTAATATTATAAACAGAACCACCAGTTGATTCAACAGAACATCTGATTTTAGTCTCTTTTTTCATTTTATTTACTTGTCTACAAATAGCACCACCTGTTGGGTAATATGTACCAGTAACTCCACCTGTACCTATTGTAATAAACTCTGCACCAAATACTGGGATAGATAACATACCTACTAATGTAGCTGTAACAATTTTTTTCATTTCTAACTCCTTTTTTAATTTAATTCAATCTAATCATAATGAAGAAAAATGACCTAATCATGAACTTTTGATAAAAAAAGTTCCTTTTTATGTCATAAATAAATGTTATAAATTGTATTATTAAATAAAAAAAGGATATCAGTGAAATTTGTTTTTACAATATTATGCTTGATCTGTTTTAATTCTCAGCTACTCTCAGACAATACAAAAAATGTACTCATTTTAAATTCTTATCACAAAGGTTTTGAATTTAGTGATACAATTATAAAAAACATAGAAGAGCTTTTTTACAATAAACAAAACATAAATCTTGATATACTTTATATGAATTCAAAGCACATATTTACTAGGGAATATAAAAGAAAACTCAATGATTTGTACTCATTACAACTCAAAAACAAATCCTATGATCTTATTATTACTATTGATAGATTTGCATATAAATTTGCTGTAAAAAACTATAAAAATTTATTCACTAAAGAACAAATCTTGTTTATAGGAATAGAGCAATATTCAAAAGAATTAGCAAAAGTGTATCAACTAACTAACAAAATTAACGGTATCATTCAAAAACTAGCAATCGAAGATAATATATCAATAATTAAAAAAGTGATGCCAAATGTAACAAAACTCTACATTTTAAATGATAGAAGTCCAAATGCAAATGACAGTAGTCCTTTTATTATCAAAGCGATGCTCAAAATAAAACAAGATATTGAAGTGGAATACTTACGGGATTACACATTGAAAGAATTAAAGGACTATTTTAAAGAGTTTAAAAAAAATGAAGCTATCTTATTTGTCCGATTTTCTATTGATTTAAATGGAGAATACTACAAAACAAATGAAGTAGCATCAGCAATAAAAGAGTTTTCTCTACCAGTATTTGCAATGGACTCACTATTTTTAGGTAAAGGAATAGTTGGTGGGAAACTCGTGTCTACAGATCGATTGGGTACATTAACTGGAAAATTTGCGATTGATTTACTAAACAAAAACATACAAAGCCCCTCTATAAAAAAGTATAGCTCATATCAAAATGTATTTGATCATGCAGAACTTAAGAAATTTCAACTTATTATTCCTCGTACATTAAAAAACTTTGAACTTATAAATACTCCACAAAGTTTTTTTGATAAAAATAGAACACTTATCAACAATGTATTTTTGGCAACTCCATTATTGCTGATAATCATTTTTGGACTCGCAGAATCATTATTTGCTAAACAAAGAGCAACAAGATCATTAAAACAAAGACTTGATTTTGATTATGCACTTTTAAATGCAATTGATTCTCCAATCTTTTGGCAAGATAGAAATGGAAAAATTCTCGATATGAATAAGAAGTTTTGTCAGCTAGTAAATCTAAAATACAAAGATTTGTTAGATAAAAACCTCTATTACCTCAAAGATAAATCAATTAATCTTGAAAAAATCATTACTTTTATAGATGCAAAATTTGAAAAAGATATGAACTTCATTTTAAAAGATACAAAGGGGAGAAAAAAAGTCTATTACATAAAACAAACCTCTTTTGAATCTCATAGTAGTGAAAATGGTATAGTAACAATCTTGACAGATATAACTAAAGAGAAAAAAATAGAACAAGAAAGAGAAAAAGAGACTCAGTATCTTATCCAACAATCAAAAATGGCCGAAATTGGCGATATTTTTTCTTCAATTGCACATCAATGGAAATCACCATTAGTAGCTATTACTGCTCTTGCACAAGATATGTTTTATTCACAAAATGCCCCTGAAAAAGAAGAAGATAGTTATCATATTAAAAATATAATGCTTCAAGCAAATTATATGGCTGATACTATTAATGACTTTCAAGATTTTATTATCCCTTCTAAAGAGAAAACAGTTTTCAATGTTCACTCTACTATAAAAAATATGTTGAATATTGTGCAACATAATATGAAATATAACTACATAAACATCACAATCAAAGAACAGAAGGATATAAATTTAGATATCTATGGATATGAAAATGAATTTATGCAAGCGGTACTTAATATTTTAAATAACGCTAAAGAAGCCCTTCTGAACAATAATGAAAAAGATAGAAATCTATCAATTTTATTAAAAAACAAATATAATACTTTAGTTATTGATATTATAGATAATGGTCCTGGAATTAAAAATAAAAATAAAAATAAAATCTTTCGACAATATTTTTCAACAAAAGAGACGGGACATGGAATAGGATTATATATGACAAGGCTAATTATACAAGATAAATTAAATGGTAAAATATATTATAAACATTCTAAAATAGGTTCACACTTCCGAATCTTATTAAAACAGTATAACAAGGAGATAAATATATGAAAGTCTTACTGCTAGAAGATGATAAAACTTTATCTGGAGTAATTAAAAAAGGTCTTGAAAAAGAACATTATACAGTCGATTGTTTTTTTGATGGAGAACTTGCTTTGGATTCAATTTCGAATGGATATAGTTGTTTCATATTAGATATAAATGTCCCTTCTTTAGATGGTATTTCGGTACTAAAAAATATACGAGACTATCTAGGGATGAATATACCTATCATTATCATAAGTTCTAACCATGAACTAGAAAAAATCAAAGCCTCTTATGAAAAGGGGTGTAATGATTATATAAAAAAACCATTTTTTATATATGAACTGGTTCAAAAAGTAAAAAACCTATGTACTATAGAATACAAATTTATTGAGTTTAATGACACTTGTAAATACAATTTTATAGAACATACTTTATACCTAAATGATGAAAAAATAATATTAGCAAGAAAAGAGATACTTTTTTTAGAACTTTTTATCAGTAACCTTAATAGAATTGTAACCTATCATGAAATTGAAAACTATGTTTGGGAAGGTGAGTATTCTAATATTGATAACATTAGAGCTTTAATAAAAAGAATACGAAAAAAACTACCAGAAGATAGTATCAAAATTGTTACTGGATATGGATATACATTAAATAATGAATGTAAATATTCATAGTCTTTTTATAAAGGGCATATCTAGAAAAATTGATTTATATCAATTTTTTTTAGATTAAAACATAATATAATCTACCCATTAAAATAAGGATACTAAAAATGACAATAAATCAATTTATGACAACAGACCACAGAGAGTGTGATGAACAATTTGCACAATTAGAAAATATCGTAGACCAAGGTAATTTTGATGGAGCAAAAGCAATGTTTGATGAATTTCAAGCACATATGTTAAAACACTTTGATATGGAAGAGCAAGTTATGTTTCCTCAATACCAAAACTGTGAAGGTGGACACTGTGACCCAACTCCAGTAATGCTAATGGAACACAATCAAATGAGAGCTATATTTACTCAAATGGCTAATGCAATAAATGAAAATGATAAAGAAAAATTTTTAGGTCAAAGTGAAGCACTGTTATTTACAATGCAACAACACAACATGAAAGAGGAGCAAATGATGTATAACTTTGCAGATCAAGCTTTAAACTCAGAAGATATAATCAATCAAATGAAAGCCTTATAAAAATAGTGTCACAAGAAATCATAGTAGACACAAGAGAACTAGAAGCTCCAGAGCCGATGACAGTTGTATTACATACACTGTCCAGGCTTGATGCAAACACCTACATAAAAATGATACATAGAATTGAACCACAAATGTTATTTGTACATCTAGATAGAAATAATCTAAATTACAAAGTAAGTACAGGAAATGAAGATGTATTGATATATATTTGGGATAATTCTTTTAAAAATCTAGCTCAATTTGAGGATATGAAATAATATGTTTGTAGGACTTAGTTTAGATCAAGCACCACCATATAAAGCACCGATAAAATTCTTTTTAATAGCTCCTATTTTTGCAATAATTGCGGGGATTTTTGCACTTTTTTCAAATAGTTATGAGATACACAATCCAAATATTATTGCTACTATTCATTTAGTTACTATTGGTTTTATTGTTATGACTATTATTGGAGCATTACAACAAATGTTACCAGTTATTGCAGGTGCTATTATCCCTAAAGCAAATAGAGTTTCTAATATCACCTATACGATCCTAACACTTGGATTAATCTCCTTTACAGTAGGTTTTATTTTATATGAAAAGATCTATCTTTTCTTTGCAGCTACACTATTGCTTATAGGATTATTATATTTTACAACTATTGCTTTATTTCAACTTTTTAAAGTAAAAAATAAATCATATATAGTTATAGGTATGATTTTATCTTTACTATTTTTTATCATTGCTTTTTTAATAGGAATACATTTAATAATCGCAAATGCAACAGGAAATATAAGTGCCTTGCATTATAGTTTTGGTCTATTACATTACAACTATATATTTTTTGGATTTTTATTTCTTTTAGTTGTAAGTATAAGTATTCAAGTAGTACCTATGTTTTGGGTTGCTAATGCTTATAAAAAACAAGAACAAGCTATTATTATTTTTATATCTACTGTATTACTAGTATTTTATCCGATAAATTTATTTATAGATTTGGGTTTAGATATAGTATATAAAATAGGTTTCAATCTTATCATACTTTATTTTGTTTATCTTACTATACAAAAACTACGAAATAGAAAAAGAAAACTGCAAGATATCACTGTAAACTTCTATATGACTTCTCTAATATTTTTAGCATTTGGTTCACTTTATTGGTTGTCTATGAGTTTTTTTACACTGCATACAAATCTATTTGGGATTATATTAGGGCTTGGTTTTATCATATCACTTATGAATGGTATGATGTATAAAATCATCCCTTTTCTTACATGGTTTCATCTCAATGCAAAAGGGTTATTTGATATACCAAGTATGAGAGAGATGATACCTATAAAAAATATGAAACTACAGTATAATTTTCATCTATTTAGTATCATTAATTTTATTATAGGATTTGGTCTTGGTATCAATCTCATCATCAAATTGGCTGTAGTTTTATTTATAATATCAAATATATTACTGTTTATAAATATATACAAAGCAGTGCAGATATATTTGAAGAATCAATATAGAGAACCATTTGGGATGGGGAAATAAAAGACATTTCTTCATATGATATGATTAGGTTTTTAATCGCATCAAAATATTATTTGATTATATCTTGACTTCTTTTATTCTTTTGTGTAGAATATAGTTACAATTTTCCTTCGGGATCGTCCCTCTTTTCATAGAGGGCAAAAATCATCCAATTAAATTTTTTAATCTTATTTTGATATCACTAAAATCTTTTTCATTTATTTTACCAATTTTTTTCATAAGACGTTTATTACTAAATAATTTATTTTTAACTAATAAAGCTAAACTGAAAAAAGAAACTACACTCTCTTAGAGTTGTAGAAAGTGGAACTCCTAAAAACATATCATTTGTATATTTTCTCACTGCTATTACAGGTCTTTAAAACTTGTCTCCTTTTCCATTTTGTTCATATCCTATGTTTTTTACCTATCTTGACCCAAAATATATCTCGTTCTTTAAAGAATACTTTTTTTGAAGTATTTTCAGTAAGTTTCTTAACTTCATTCCATAGATTATAGTTTTTACCTATCACTTACAATCCTTCTAAATTTTATAAATAATAGCATTAAAAATTTATTTAAATAGAAAATATTGCATTTGAAGTAGAAGATGTTGAGAAAATATTAGAAAAAGCATTAGATAATGGAGCAACAACACTAGGTGAAGTTATAGAAAATGAAGTCAAAGATGTAGGGATATTAAAATTTACATATTTACGAGATATAGAAGGAAATATAATAGAAATACAATCTTGGAATTAAATTTTTAAGTGATGGCAAGTCTAACAAATCGTTGGAAAGAAAAACAAGGTTACACTTTGATTATTTAAGCTTTTATTTTATAAAGTTACTTAGAAAAAAGTTTGAATA
>Ga0193963_1001339_pt1 | contig 12286 bp, 10 predicted proteins | sample FB_6_MG_FD_140359 | JGI IMG/M metagenome (GOLD analysis project Ga0193963, IMG submission 140359) | Microbial mat bacterial communities from the Broadkill River, Lewes, Delaware, United States - FB_6_MG | ecosystem: Environmental > Aquatic > Freshwater > River > Microbial mats | place: USA...
TACTTTAGAAGCAACTGCTGGAGCTGATAGATGGTCATTATCTTTATGTGAAGTATATAATGCTAATGAAATGAATATAAATACTAAAGTTAGTGACTTAGATGTAATTTATATAAAAGAAGGTAGCACAGTAGATGTAACTGTAGATGCATTACCTGGTAAACACTTTGAAGGAACTGTGGATAGATTGTATCAATATCAAGGTGGCCAAAATGGAGCAATTCAGTATTCTGTAAATATTAGTGTAATAGGTGGAGAAGGATTGAGACCAGGTATGAATACTAACTGTTTTGTAGATGCAGGTGAATCTAAAGATACTTTACTTATACCTATAGAAGCTGTTTTTGAAGAAGATTACAAACAAAAAGTAGAAGTTTTAAAAGATGATAATACTACTGAAGTAGCAGAAATAGAAATTGGACTTATGAACGATAGATATGTTGAAGTTCTTTCAGGACTTGAAGAAGGTCAAAAAGTCGTAACCGGAAGTATTCAGGATTTATTGCCTTCAGAGGAATCTGACAGCAAAAGTGGTTCATTATTCCCTAATAATTAGTTAGGAGGAGTAAATGAAAAAAAGAGGAAAAGTTGCATCCTTCTTTATTAGATTAAAATTTTCTGCTGCAATGGCACTTAATGGTATTACTTCTAATATGTTAAGAACTTTCTTAACTGTTTTGGGTATTGCAATTGGGGTAGCTGCAGTAGTAAGTTTAATGGGAATAGGTGAAGGAGCTAGAAAAACTGTGGTTGAACAGTTTGAAAGTTTAGGACAAAATGTAGTTATTTTAAAAGCTAATGAACAGAAATTTTATTTCAATGGTGATGAAGTAGAAGAATTAGTTGAAAGAATAGATGGTATTGATTATGCAACGCCTGTAATGTCTGGTGAAACAGATATTAGATGGAGAAGAACAGATGCTAAATTAGAATTTATCGGTACAAATGATAAATATGCTGAAATTAGAGATCATAAAGTAGTTGCAGGAAATTTCTTTACATCATTACATGTTAAGCAAAGATCACCAGTATGCGTATTAGGTTATAATGTTGCTACGAAGCTTATGAGTGGCAGAAGCCCTGTTGGACAAACTATGAAAGTTAATGGTATAAATTACCGAATAGTTGGTGTTTTAGGACCGAAAGGTAGCGGTAATGGAGATGGTATTGACGATAAAATTGTTATACCTTATAGTTCTGCTATGAAGATATTAACAGACAGGTCAATAAAAGAAGTTTGGGCTAAATGTGATAGTGCAGAGGATGTAAATTTAGCATTGGTTCAATTAGGAAGAATATATAATAGAAAAATTAATGGTATACATATCACTAATTCTCAAGAAGAAAGTGGAGAAGGTGGAGAAGGTGAAGAAGGTGGAGAAGCAGAAATTCCAGTTGAAGATCCTGAAGAAGATAAGACTGAAAAGCCTTCTTTTAATGACGATGAATTACCAATTACTATAACTAGTTTAAATAGTTTAGTTGATCAAGCAAATAAAGCAAATCAAGTTATGACATTGCTTTTAGGTGGAATCGCTGCTGTTTCATTATTAGTAGGTGGTATAGGTATCATGAATATCATGCTTGTAGCTGTGACTGAGAGAACATCAGAAATTGGTGTTCGTAAAGCTTTAGGAGCAAAGCAATTAGATTTACTTATCCAATTTTTACTGGAAGCGGTGTATGTTAGTATTATAGGGTGTATTGCAGGTATTATTCTTGGAGCTTTAGCTATTAATTTAGCTAATGATTATGGATTAACCGCAGTAATAAGTCCTGCATCGGTTCAAGTAGCAATCATAGTAGCTCTTACTTCAGGTTTAGTGTTTGGTGTATATCCAGCAATTAATGCTTCTTCATTGCAACCGGTAGAAGCGTTACAAAGATCTTAGAAGGAGGTTTTATGGGAGCAAATATATTTTATGATTTTTTAGGTATGATAACTATGGCAGTTATTATTAGATTAGCATTAATATTAGTTATAACACTAGTTTTTAAAAAGGTTATAGCAAAAGTATTGATATCAGTACTTAAAAAAATGCTTTCTCCTTTAAAAAATGAGGAGATTAACAGTTCTTTAGATGCATTAAATAAGACATTTTCAAAAGTTATATTAGTAGTAGGTTTGTATTTTGCATTAGCTAGTTTACCATTTTCACTTGGTACAGAGCTGATATTTAGAAAAGCACTTTATTCATGTATATATATTCTAATTGCATCAGCGGTATTTATTTTTATGAATACATACGAGAGAATTAGAAGAGATACATGGATGACTATGGATAATGAAAGTGCTAAAACAATATTACCATTGGTTTTAAAAATTATTAAATTCTGTGTAATTGTTATTGTGGTAGTTGCGGTAGCAAATGAATTTGGTTTTAGAGAATTTGATAGTTTAATAAAAGGACTTGGAATAGGTGGTTTGGCAGTTGCATTTGCTGCTCAAGATATGCTTAAGAATGTTTTTGGTGGATTTGTTGTTATAACAGATAAATCATTCAATGTTGGAGATTTTATTCAGATTGGTTCTACAGATGGAATTGTTGAAGAAGTCGGAATTAGAAGCACTAAAGTTAGAACATTAGAGCAGGAATTAGTAGTAGTTCCAAATGGTAAATTTGCTGATGATGCTGTCGTTAATTATTCTAAACGTGGAAGCAGAAGAATAAAACAGTATCTTGGTGCAACGTATGATACAAGTTCAGATAGTTTAAAAATAGTTATTGAAAAAATTAAAGCAACTTTATTAGATGATAATGATGTTATTAATTCTAGTATAAATGTTAAATTTGATGGATTTGGAGCTAGTAGTTTAGATATAATTGTGTTATATCTTGTAAACACTGGTGATTATGGTGAATATTTAAAAATCAAAGAACGTATGAACTTTGAAATCATGAAAATTTTCGAAGAAGAAAATGTAGATTTTGCATTCCCAAGTATGAGCCTTTATATGGAAAAAACGGAAAAATAATAAATGTAATTTGAAAGCTCCAGATTAAGTTCTGGAGCTTTTTTTATTTAATTTATAAAGTTTATTATATCAGTTATTTTTTCTGAGTTTTTACAGGACCCTTGGCATATGGTAGAGTTACCACCACCTTTTCCATCAATAATTTTCATTAAGTCTGAAAAAGATTTTTTTAAATCTAATTCAATGTTTTCAGATTTTGCATATAAAATATTTAGACCTTTAGAAGTTTTATTTATAAATATAGCAGCTAAACTGTTTTCAGTAATTAACTCTGTAATTATATTTCTAAGTTGTTTTGAATCTTCATCTTCAAAGATCTTAATCATAACTCCATCTAGATTTTTCGCCTCTTTTTTTAATGTTTCTATTTTATATACAGACAATTCTTTATTTAATCTGGTTATTTTTTTTGATAATTGCTCATTACTAGTTTTTAGTTTATCAATATTATGAAGAATTTCATCATTTTTACATGAAAAATCTACAGATAAAGTATTTATTGTTGAATTTAAATATTGAAAATATTTTAAAGCTCTTTTACCACACAAAAACTCTACTCTAAGTCCACCTTTATAATGTTCACATTTAACGATTTTTATGATGCCAGTTTCGCCAGTAGTATTAAGATGAGTTCCACAGCATGCTATATTATCTATATCTGCAATTTTAACAGTACGTATAGTATTACAATCAACAGGTGGTTTTCTGAGTCCTGTTGCTATTGCTTCATCTCTAGTATATACATTACATTGAACCGGTATATTAGCGTATATAGATTTATTTGCCAATGATTCTACATTTTTTAGCATTTCTTCATTTATATCTTCTAGAGCAATATCTATTGTAGTGTATAAATCTGACATATGAAATCCAATAGTTTTTCCTTTATATAATGACCAAAATGCAGCACTAAGTATATGTTGTCCAGTATGCTGTTGAGTTAAGTCAAATCTTCTTTCCTTATCAATATTTAAATGTACTTTTCCTGATAGTGGTTTCTTTGTTATATGGATTACTTCTTCGGTTTTTTCATCTTCTTTAGTATTTATTACTTCTATTCCATCAATTTCACCAAAATCTCTTAATTGTCCACCCACCATATGTGGATAGAATATTGTTTCTTTAAGTCTAATTTCAAAAGTTCCATTTTCTTTTGCAATACATTGTGTTACTTCACTATCTAATTCGGTTAGGTAAGGTTTATCTATATATATTTTTTTATTAAAGCTCATAATACCTCCTATGTTTAATTTATACTAGCATTTTAATAATATATATATTATAATGTAATATAAGTAATAATTCAATTATTATTTAATATGTTAAATGGGAGAAAATTATGCGTTGTCCAAAATGTGATTTTGAAGAAACTAAAGTAATTGATACTAGAACTACAGAAGATGGAAAAAAAGTTCGAAGAAGAAGAGAATGTAATTCTTGTACTCATAGATTTACTACGTATGAGAAAATTGAAGAGTCACCTTTGTTAGTGGTGAAAAGAGATGGTAATAGACAAGAGTATAATAGAAACAAGATTGTTAATGGTATAATTAGAGCTTGTGAAAAAAGACCTATTACATCTGAACAAATAAATACAATAGCTAATAATATTGAAAAAGCTATTTCAAATAAATTTACTGAGGAGATACCTGCAAAAGAAATAGGTGAGTTTGTTATGAATGAACTAAAAAAAGTAGATGATGTTGCATATGTTAGATTTGCATCTGTTTATAGAGAATTTAAAGATATAAATACATTTATGAAAGAGTTAGAAAGAATGTTGAGAGAAAAAGAGTAAAATGATGCAAGAAATATTTCAAATGGTGATTTGTTTGAAATATTTCTTGCATTTTTAAAATTAGTTAAATTTATTTAAGTTTTTATAATCTATGAAATACGCTTAATATAATAAAGGATATTTTTATAATAAAGAAATAAAAATATATCGATTTAGTAAATTAACCTATTTTGAATAATTATTTTTTTTACTTGCAAATTATTATTAACACTTGACAAAATGCAATTTTACGTGTATTTTATTAGAAGATAGATAACAATAGGAGGTATCGCAATTGTCTAATGATAAACTTAATCAATTAATTGAGAAAAAGAAAAAAATCGAATTAGGCGGCGGAGAAGATGCTATTGCAAAACAACATGGCAAGGGCAAATTGACGGCGAGAGAAAGAATTCTAAAACTATTAGACGACAATAGTTTTGTTGAAATGGATGCATTTGTAGAACATAGATGTACAAATTTCGGCATGGAAAAGAAAAAAGCTTTAGGTGAGGGAGTTGTAACTGGTTATGGTACAGTAGATGGCAGACTAGTTTACGTTTTTGCACAAGATTTTACTGTAATAGGTGGTTCACTTGGTGAAATGCATGCAGCTAAAATTGTTAAGGCTCAAGAAGCTGCACTAAAAGTTGGAGCACCACTTATAGGAATCAATGATTCAGGTGGAGCTAGAATACAAGAAGGTGTTGACGCATTAAGTGGATATGGAAAAATATTCTATAATAACACTATTGCTTCTGGAGTAATTCCTCAAATATCAGTTATTTTAGGACCATGTGCTGGTGGAGCTGTTTATTCACCTGCATTAACAGATTTTATATTCATGGTAGAAAACACTTCTAAAATGTTTATTACTGGTCCTCAAGTTATTAAAACTGTTACTGGTGAAGAAGTATCAGCAGAAGCTTTAGGGGGAGCAAGAACTCATAACTCTGTAAGTGGTGTTGCACATTTCTTAGATGAAAATGAAGAAGATTGTGTCGCTAGAATTAAACAGTTACTTAGCTTTTTACCTAGCAATAATATGGAAAATGCACCAGACTTTGAATGTGCTGATGATATAAATAGAATTGAAGAAAAATTAAACGAAATAATACCAGATAGTCCAAATAAAGCATATGATATGAAAGAAGTTATTGGAATTTTAGCTGATAATCAAGAATTCTTAGAATATCAACCTTTATTTGCAAAGAATATAATATGTGGTTTTATGAGAATCAATGGAAAGAGCGTTGGAGTTATAGCAAATCAACCTATGGCGTTAGCAGGATGTTTAGATATTAACGCATCAGATAAAGCAGCTAGATTTGTTAGGACTTGTGATTCTTTTAATGTTCCAATGTTAACACTTGTTGATGTACCAGGATTTTTACCAGGTACGCATCAAGAATATGGTGGAATTATTAGACATGGTGCTAAAATGTTGTATGCATATTCTGAAGCAACAGTTCCTATGGTTACTGTTATAACAAGAAAAGCATATGGTGGAAGTTATTTAGCGATGTGTTGTAAACATATGGGAGCTGATATGGTTTATGCTTGGCCTACTGCAGAAATTGCTGTTATGGGTCCAGATGGTGCGGCTAATATTATATTCAAAAAAGATATTATGTCTGCTGATGATCAAGTTGCTATGAGACAAGAAAAAATCAAAGAATATAGAGATACAGTTGCAAATCCTTATACAGCAGCAGCTAGAGGTTATGTTGATGATGTAATTGAACCAGCAACTACTAGACAGAGAATTGTTTCTGCATTTAATATGTTAGAATCAAAAAGAGTTCAGAGACCATCTAAGAAACATGGAAATGTTCCATTGTAGTAAGGAGTGATAATATGTTATTAAACATTGTTAATCTTGGCTTTGGTAAACTTATGAGTTCATCAATTGCTTTAGCAGGAGTATCTTTACTAGAAGATAAAATAAATATTAGCATGGCTGATGCCTTGAAAATTACTGTATTTAGTATGTTACTTGTATTTTTAATATTGCTAATTATTTCATATATGGTAGATGGTATGAGAGGAATTTTATCTAAAAAAGATAAGAAAAATAAGACAGTAGAAGTTGTTAAACCTGTTGAAACAATTGTTGTTGAAGAAGTTGAAGAGGATGATACTGAAATAGTAGCTGTTATTATGGCGGCTATAGAAGCATATTCAGGAACATCTTCAAAAGGCTTAGTTATAAAAAATATTAAGAGAATGCCAGCTAGTGATACAGTTTGGGCAAGAGCTGGAAAAACAGATTTAATGAAATAAATTCGGAGGATTGAAATGAAAAAATATAATATAAATGTAAACGGAACTACGTATGAGGTAGAAGTAGAAGAAGTAGGTTCAACAGATACAAATTCAGCTACTACAGTAGCTAAAAGTGCACCGAAAGCAGCTCCAAAGGCAGTATCTAAAGCCCCAAAAGCGGCTCCAAAATCAGTTCCTGCTGCAGCAGGTGATATTGCAGCTCCAATGCCTGGAACAGTAATTGACATAAAAGTTAAAGAAGGACAAACAGTTAACTCTGGTGAAGTAGTTATGATACTAGAAGCTATGAAAATGGAGAACGAAATTGTTGCTCCAGCAGCTGGCAAAATTTCAAAAATTCACGTTGAAAAAGGAGCAGCTGTAGTTACAGATCAAGCTTTAATAACATTAGGATAATTGAGAGGAGGTACCTAAGTGGTACAAATATTAACACAATTCTGGCAAAGTACAGGACTTAATCAATTATTCCAATGTAATACAGAATTATTTGGGTTGCATTTGCCAGGAGAATTAATAATGATAGGATTGGCATGCTTATTCTTATATTTAGGTATTAAGAAGGGTTATGAACCATATCTAATGATACCAATAGCTTTTGGTATGTTATTGGTTAATTTACCTTTGGCAGAATTAATGGGACATCCAATATTCACTGAGTCAGGAGAATTGGCTCAAAATGGAGGATTATTATATTATTTATATCAAGGAACAAGTTTGGGTGTTTATCCGCCACTTATATTTTTATGTATAGGTGCAGGAACCGACTTTGGTCCGCTTATAGCTAATCCTAGAAGTTTATTACTAGGAGCAGCAGCACAATTCGGTATTTTCTTTACATTTATAGGTGCAATATTACTTGGATTTAATGGTTTAGAGTCAGCAGCAATAGGAATTATCGGTGGAGCTGATGGACCTACTGCATTGTATTTAACTTCAAAACTGGCTCCTGATTTAATAGGACCTATCGCAATAGCAGCATATTCATATATGGCTCTTGTACCAATAATCCAACCGCCAATTATGAAATTGTTAACTACTGAAGAAGAACGAAAAATAAAAATGACTCAGTTAAGACCAGTTTCTAAAACAGAAAAAATATTATTTCCTATAGTAGTAACTATTTTTGTATGTTTATTATTACCATCAGCAGCACCTTTAATAGGAATGCTAATGCTGGGTAACTTATTAAAAGAATCAGGAAGAGTTCCTTTATTAGTGAGTTGCATAGAAAAATCATTAATGTATATAGTTTCAATATTATTAGGACTTACAGTAGGTGCTAAGGCATCAGCTGAGTTATTTTTGACTCCTAATACACTTTTAATTATATTATTAGGTCTAATTGCATTTAGTATAGGTACAGCAATGGGATTGTTATTTGGTAAGATTATGTGTAAATTATCTAAAGGAAAAATCAACCCGCTTATTGGAGCAGCAGGAGTTTCTGCCGTACCAATGGCAGCTAGGGTTGTTCAAAAAGAAGGACAGAAATATAATCCATCAAACTTCTTATTGATGCATGCTATGGGACCAAATGTAGCGGGTGTTATCGGATCTGCTGTTGCAGCAGGTGTGTTATTGATGTTCTTTGGCTAGAATTGTTTATATTAATAATTAAGACTCTAGAAATAGAGTCTTTTTTAATTAAATATATATTTTTTAAAAAAACATCTTGACATTTTATGCAAGGTTTGCTATAATAGCAAATGTGCTTAGGAAATATAAATCAACAAATTTTCTGACACTATTGTATTTGTATTGAGCGGGTATGGCGGAATTGGCAGACGCACTAGACTTAGGATCTAGCGGGTGACCGTGGGGGTTCAAGTCCCTCTACCCGTACCATTATATGGCTCATTGATTTTCTGTAGAGATTATTGATGGGTTTTTTTATTTTTTGAATTGGATATGTTTTGATTTTCTTCAATAGGGTATATTAAAAGAGAAGTAGTGTAATAAATTACAGTGGAGGTAATATGGATAACAAGTCAGCTATTCTTATAGTAGAAGATTCAAAAATAAATAGAATAATTCTTGTAAAAATGTTTAGTGAAAAATATAATGTGTTGCAAGCTGAAAATGGAGAAGAAGCTTTGAACATAATTCATAACAACAAAGATATTTCTTGTATCTTGTTGGATTTAATTATGCCTGTTATGGATGGGTTTGAAGTTTTATCTAATATAAAGAATGATTTTGCTTATTCTAATATTCCAGTTATTGTAATAACTACTGATAATGATTCTGAGAGTGAAATAAAAGTTTTAGACTATGGAGCAGATGATTTTTGTTTAAAACCATTTAAAGCTGAGATTGTTAGTTTAAAAGTGAAAAACCTAGTAGATAAGTTTGAGTTAGAGAAGAAATACGCCTCTAGATTCGATTCTTTAACGGGTTTATTTAATGCAGATAGCTTTTATGCTGCAACAGAAAAATTATTGAATGATAATCCAAGTGTGAATTATACAATTATTATGACTAATATTGAAAAATTTAAACTTGTTAATGAATTGTTTGATACCGCTACTGGTGATGCAATTTTAATTAAAATTGCTAATATTATAAAAAACAAAGTTTCTAAAGTAGGTACATATGCTAGACTAGAATCGGATCATTTTGCTATGTGTATACCAACTTCTAATTTGGATATAGATGTTATTCAAAAGCAAGCGGGATTTTTGACTAGTGAAATGGATATTAATTACGCTATTCAATTGTCATATGGTATATTTATTATAGATAATAAAAATTTGAGTATAACTCAAATGTGCGATAGAGCTAAGATGGCGCTAAATGCTGCTAAAGGCAATTATGTAACTTCATATGCGTTCTATGATGATGAAGTAAGAAAAAATTTATTAGTTGAGCAAGAATTAAATCAATATATGAATCAAGCAATCGAAGAAGATCAATTTGAGATATATTTTCAGCCTGTGTATAGCCTTTCTAAGGGGAAAATGATTAGTGCAGAAGCTTTAGTAAGATGGAATCATCCAACTAAAGGTTTTATTTCTCCTGGACTTTTTATTCCTTTATTTGAAAGAAATGGATTTATAACTAAACTTGATTTTTATGTTTGGGATAAAGTTTGTAGACAGATAAAAGAATGGGAATCAAGATTTGAGTATAATGTGCCGATATCTATAAATATTTCTAGGATTGATATGTACAACCCTGGTATGGTTAATTATATTGTTTCATTAATAGACAAATACGATATAGAGCCTCGTTTTTTAAAACTTGAGGTAACTGAGAGTGCATATACAGAAAATCCTGAAAAACTGATAGAAATAATAAAATATCTGCAAAATGAGGGATTTATAGTGTTGATGGATGACTTTGGTAGCGGATATTCTTCACTTAATATGCTTAAAGATTTGCCTGTGGACGTTTTGAAGATAGATTTGAAGTTTCTTTTTGATTTAAGCAATAATAACAGAGCTGCTAACATTTTGACTAGTATAGTTAGAATGGCTAAATGGTTAAAAATGGCAGTTATAGTAGAAGGCGTTGAATTTGAGAATCAACTTGAGTTTTTAAGAAGTATTGGTTGCGATGAAATACAAGGTTACTACTTTGATAGACCATTATCTAAAAATATATTTGAAAGTAGATTGTTAGATCCTTATGCTAAATATAGCACGGATAAGCGTGAACTGCATGATGATTTAGAATTTGAAGATTTTTTGCAAGATAAAGAAATGTTTTTAAGACTTATAAACAATAATGTTGGGGGTTTTGGAATATTTGAGTATAATCCTCAAAATAAACATCTTAAAGTTGTTAAAGTGAATGATAAATATTACAGTATCTTTGATGTGGATCCATACACAATGTTTGAAACAAATTCAAATACTTTAAATTTATTTTCAAAACGAGACAGAAATTCTATAATTGAATGTTGTGAAAGAACCATAAAAACACATAATAGAGAAATGGTTATTGCTTTTATAGAAAAAGAAAACGGGGAAAAAATTTATTCATCTATATCGGTTCAGTACGTTTACGCAACTTATAATAACTATATTATTTCAGTTACAATTAATGATATAAGTAATGTTAGAAATCATGATGCAGATTTTGATGAAGATTGTGATTTGTTTAAGACTTTGTTTTTTAATAAATGTATTGTTGCATTTGATTTAGATGTGCTTAATGATGTATTGAAACTATTTATTAGAGATGCTGAAATGAATTATTCGAAAATCACTATTGATACAAGTGAATCAGAAGAGATAGGCAATTCTATTATTGATTCAAAAAATTATGAAATAATTAAAAAAATAATTGATTGTATAATAGAAGAAAATAGTTCGGATATAGTTACAAAGGAAATAAATATAAGTTATAATAATAGAGAATGCGTTCCAACTAAATGTAGTTTATTTCCATTGAAAAATGATGAAGGTTTTGTGTACAAGGTTTATGGCGCAATAGATGATATATAATAATTTGTAAAGGAGGGCAATTGCAGAAGCAATTGATATAAAGTATGAATACTGTATTTGTTAAGTTAAAAGAGATAGGTAGTGATGTAGATGGAGCTCTAGCTAGGTTTATGGGAGATGAAGAACTATACATTGAGTGTTTAGAGTCGTTTACTGAAGATGAAAATATTCCTAAATTAGAAAGGCTTATAAGAACTACTGAATATCAAGAAATGTTCAATTGTGCACATACAATAAAAGGAGTAGCTGCTAACTTAGGATTAACATCTTTGTTTAATACAACATGTATATTGGTAGAAGAGTTAAGAAATAGTAGTTATGATAATATAGAAACGGATTTTGAAGCAATGAGTAATGAATTCAATATATTTGTATCTATTATGCATAATTAGCAGTATTGGTAGTATTAGTAAAAACGAAATATATAATTATTAATAGCTTATATGTCTTGAGATGGGTAGTGACATAATTTAAATAAAAAAAAGTTAAAAAAGGCATTGACATTTGATTCAAAAAGTGCTAAAATAATAAAGCTGTTAGACGAGGCATAATAAAAGCTGTTCAACTACATAACAGAGTCGATATATCATTTTACTTATCAACGGGAGTTTGCATAAACGATGAAAAAACACGTATTGACAAATCAGCTAAAATATGCTAGAATATCTAAGAGCTGTTGAAAGAAATCTGATTTCTGAAAACACAAAAGAGTAAAAAAACATCTTGACAAATAAGAGTCGGGATGCTATAATATAAAAGCTACAGACGAGTAAATACAACTTGTAGCGAGGTTAAGGA
>Ga0193963_1001340_pt1 | contig 12285 bp, 9 predicted proteins | sample FB_6_MG_FD_140359 | JGI IMG/M metagenome (GOLD analysis project Ga0193963, IMG submission 140359) | Microbial mat bacterial communities from the Broadkill River, Lewes, Delaware, United States - FB_6_MG | ecosystem: Environmental > Aquatic > Freshwater > River > Microbial mats | place: USA...
TACTTCTATTCATCCTTTTTTAAAAACTGATTATAAAGAAACTATAGAAATACTAAAAAAAGTAAAAACTCATTTTTCTATAGAAACTTCGATGGGTTTACAGTCCATGATACTCCCAGATTATGTAGAAGTCTATGGTTTAGATGATTTTAAAACTTCAATTGATGCTTTAGAGTATTTTACTATTGAATCTAGTAGCGAATTTGCAATAAGGCATTTTATTGTTAAATATGAAACTCGAACAATGAAAGAATTTTTAAAATGGGCAAAAAATCCTAACGAGCATATAAGAAGATTTGCAAGTGAAGGATGCAGGCCAAGGTTACCTTGGGCAATTGCCTTACCAAATTTTAAAAAAGATCCAAGTTTAGTTTTAGAGGTTTTAGAACTTTTAAAACATGACGAAAGTATGTATGTTAGAAAATCAGTTGCAAATAACTTAAACGATATTTCAAAAGATAATCCAGAGTTAGTTATAGGGTTTGTAGAAGAAAACTTAGGTGTTTCTAAAAACTTGGATTGGATTTGTAAACATGCAAGTAGAACTCTTCTTAAAGCAGGTGATAGAGAAATACTAGAACTTTTTGGTTATAAAAGTGATGATGCTTTAATTGTAGAGAGTTTTAAAGTAGATGAGAAGGTAAGACTAGAAGAAAGTCTAAATTTTTCTTTTGATTTAAAGACTTCAAAAAAAGCTTTAGGTAATATTCGTTTAGAGTATGCAATAGATTTTCAAAAAGCAAATGGTAAACTTTCTAGAAAAGTATTTATGTTAAGTCAAAGTAATATAGATAGTAACAAAAAATCATTCAAAAAGTATCAAAGCTTTAGAGCAGTTACTACTAGAAAATATTATAAAGGTTTGCATAAAATTGCTATAATTGTAAATGGCGAAGAAAAAATTATAAAAGAGTTTAAATTAATATGACACCTGCAATAAATTTACTTAAAAAAAATAAATGTGATTTTAAAATACATAAGTATGAACATGATCCAGCTTGTACAAATTTTGGGCTAGAAGCTGCCCAAAAACTTGGACTTGATGAAAGTAGAGTTTATAAAACACTTTTAGTTGAATTAAATCCAAAAGAACTAGTTGTTGGGATTATTCCAGTTAATTGTTCTATGTCTTTAAAAAATATAGCTAATGCATTAAAAACAAAAAGTGCAAAAATGGCACAAAAAGATGAAGCTCAAAAAGTAACAGGGTATCTATTAGGTGGTATCTCTCCTTTTGGACAAAAAAAAAGATTACGAACAGTTATAGATGAAACTGCTTTTAGTTTTAAAACAATTTATGTGAGTGGTGGAAAAAGAGGTTTAGATATAGAAGTTTCACCAGATAGTATAATAGAATTATTAAATGCTGTAACTTATAAGATTACAGCATAATTACAAATTATAATTTTTAGAAACTTTTAACAATCCCTTAATATTTTAAGAGTAGTATTAGGTATATAAAATATAAAAGGATTTGTTATGGGTACTACCTCTGATATGAATGCAATTTGTTCTCAGCTTTTGACACCAAAAGACTTAGAAATTTCTGATGAATTATTTAAAGAAGTAATAGATGGGACTATTGTTACTCATATAGTTGAAAATGATTTCTCTCAAAGTATAAAAATTTATTCAACATATCAACTATTTTTATCTTCTATTACTCCTATTTTACATGATATAGGTTTTATGATTATAGATGAAGTTACATATAATATACAAAACTCAAATGAGTTGATTTTTGTATCAAGATTTAATTTAAAAGTTAATAGTGAATCTGATTTAAAAATAATAGCTCACGCAAAAGATAATATTGAAAAAATAATTACTAGTTCGTTAAAAGATCCTTCTTTAGTACATTCTAAGGCTTTTTCTTTAGTACTTAATCAAAACTTTGATTTAAAAACTATTAGGTTGGTTCGTGCATTTATTGAATATATTGATCAAGCCGTTCTTACTATTAATTCTGCAACAGTTTTAAATACACTTACTACACATCATTGTATTACAAATCTTTTTGTAGATTACTTTTGTATTAAGTTTAATCCAAAAGTAAAAACTAGAAAAGATAAATTAAATACATTAGATATGAAGATAGAAGAAAAAATAAAACAAATACCTCAAATTATTGATGATAAAATATTAAAACTTACTTTCTCTTTTTTGAAATCTCTTTTAAGAACAAATTATTATATGAATAAAGAGACAATTGCTTTTAAAATTGATGCATTAAAATTTGGTGAAAACTTAAAAGGTTTACAACCAAATCTAGAAAATTTTGTTTATCATCCTGATTTTTATGGAGTTCATTTAAGAATGAGTAATATTTCAAGAGGTGGTTTACGATGGAGTGATAGACATGATGATTATAGACAAGAAGTAAAATCACTGATGATTACTCAAGAAGGTAAAAACTCTATTATTATTCCAGATGGTTCAAAAGGTGGCTTTGTAATTAATAAAGAATCAGCAGATGTTACAAAAGAGTATTTTAAAAATATTTATTCAATGTACATAAATGCAAATCTAGATTTAGTCGATAATATGTCAAATGGTGAAGTAGTAAAATATGATGATATAGTTTGTTATGATGATGATGATCCATATTTTGTAGTTGCTGCGGATAAAGGTACTGCTGCTATGAGTGATGTTGCAAATGATATTGCAATAAGCCGTGGCTATTGGTTAGGTGATGCATTTGCTAGTGGTGGAAGTAATGGTTATGGTCATAAGGATTTAGGTATTACTGCACGTGGTTCTATTATGTCTACAAAAAGATTTTTTATAGAAGAAGGAATTGATATTTATAAAGATAGTGTATCTGTTATGGGTATTGGTTCTATGAGTGGAGATGTTTTTGGAAATGGACTTATAGAGTCTGATAAATTTAAATTACTTGCAGCCATTGGACATAAAGAAATTTTCATAGACCCAAGTCCTGATTTAGCAAAAAGTTATAAAGAAAGAAAAAGACTGTTTGAAGCAAAGGCTTCTGGTTGGAGCCATTATGATAAAAAAATCATTTCAAAGGGTGGTGGAGTTTATTTACGAAGTGAAAAAGAGATAGAACTTACTCCTGAAATAAAGAAATTATTAGACACGAAGAAAAAAGTTTTAAGTGGAGAAGATTTATGTATCATGCTTCTTACTATGAATGTAGACTTGCTATTTAACGGAGGAGTAGGAACTTACGTAAAAGCAAGTGACGAAAATTCTCTTGATATTGGAGATAAACAAAATGAAGCAGTAAGAGTTGATGCTTCAGATATTAAAGCAAGAATTGTAAGTGAAGGTGGAAATCTTGGGTTTACACAAAAAGCGAGAATTGAATATGCTTTAAATGGTGGTAAAATTAATATTGATGGTATTGATAATGCTGCTGGAGTTGATACTTCTGACCATGAAGTTAATTTAAAAATCCTACTAAATACTATTAGTTCACATGAAAATATAGATAAAAAACAGACTCAAAATACTCTTAATTCTTTAACGGATCAAGTTGTAAATCTTGTTTTAGAAAGTAACTATAATCAAGCTTTAGCAATATCAATAGATGAAAGATTTTCACGAAGATATTTAAATGATTTTATAAAAGTTATTGAAGTTTTAGAAAACAATGTTGTAGCTTTCAATAGAACTTCATTTTTTATTCCTAAAAACGAAAATATTAATGATATTATTGATATAGATGGTTCTTTAGTAAGACCAGTCCTAAGTTCTCTTTTATCTTATTCAAAAATATTTGTTAAAAAGTTATTGTTAGAGTCAACTTTAGTTGATGAACAATTTGCAGTGCAGTATTTATATAGATATTTTCCTAAGTCATTTGTTGGGGCATATGAACACGAATTATTGAATCATCCTTTAAGACGTGAAATTATTGCAACAAAAATGGCTGATATTATAATTAATTCTCAAGGTTGTACATTTGTAAGTGATTATGAAAAACTTGGACTTGATAGATATTTATTAAAAATTAAATCGTATCTTGTTGCAAAACAATTATTTGGAACAAAAGAAATAAGAGCAAAAATTGCATCTTTAGATTATGAAATGGATGCAGAAAAACAATATAGATTAATAAATAAATTAGAATATACTTTATATTCAAGTACTAGATGGATGGTAAAATATCTTAAGAAAAACCAGCTTGATGCTGCACATATTCTTGACCATAAAGAGGAGTTATTCTCTTTATTAGCACAAGTACATAAACAACGTGTTGATAATTTAATTGATGGAGATGAAGAGTTTAATTTATTCTTCTCTGTTATTGATTATTTAAGGTTTGCAGTTCCTGCTATTGTTATAAAAGCAAATACTAGTCATTCTTTCAAAGATGTTGTTGTTTTATTTTATTCTTTAATCCATGAGTTTAATATCTTAGATATTATCATTTCATTAAATAGAATAAAAATCACGTCAAGAAATGATATGGTATTAAGAAATCAAGTTTTACAATTTATTGAGTTTATTGTTGTTCACTACACAAAAAAGATTTTAGAGTTCCAAAGAGTGAATGAAGAACCAGAGATTGCCTTTGCAAACTTTATAAATAATGAAAAAGAATCATTTTATAGAGTTCGAGATAATCTTGATAGATTTATGACAAATGAAAATAAAGATATAAAAGAAATTGCAGTTGCTGTTAATCAAATGATGGTTTCTTTGCTATAAGTAAAAGTTAATTAAATATTAAATATAGTCATAAGTAAAACTTATGACTATTATTTTTAAGTTCAAATTTGTTATAGTCTGAAAAAGTTAAGGAGTTACTATGAAAAGTAATATGGATGATGAACTATCTTTAGAGAAGATTGAAGATTATAATAATAAAGAATCAAAAGAAAAAAGAAACATTGTAAAACTCGTTATTATTTTTTGTGTTTTAGTTGGAGCTTTTTTTGGATATCTAAAATACAATAGTCAGGTTGAAGATTATGTAGGTACTAAAGAAGCTCCAGGAATTTCTACAACAAAGAAATAAAATTATATTTTTGATTTTTATGATTTAACAATAGAAAATTAAAAAAAAAGAGTGTAGAATAACTTTAAATATTTTTTTAGGGTTATTGATGAAAACAAAAAGTGTTAATTTTTGTAATTTTACGACGTTACTTTCTATTTGTTTGATTCTTTATATTTCTATTACTACGTATATTGAACATTTTTATAATGAAGATGGTCAAATTGATACAAGTTTTTTTGTTATTAAAATTGCTTCTTTAGCAGTTTTTTTTATCGTAATTGCAATTGTATTTACTTTTTTTAAAACTTATAAAAAATCATATATTGAGAATCAAATAAAAGAAAGAACAAATGAGATTTTAAATGAAAATGAGACTTTAAAAATTCATGCGCATATTGATCCTCTTACACAATGTTTAAATAAAAAATATTTTCTTGAGAGGTTTGAGGAAGAGTTTAAAAGAGCAATAAGAGAAAAACAATATGTATCATTGATTATTGTAGATATTGATGAGTTTAAAGCTTTTAATGATATCTATGGAAGAAATGAAGGAGATGAATGTTTAAAGCTTGTTGCTAATATTCTAGTAAATCATTGTAATCGTCCTAGTGATTTGATATCAAGATTCAAAGGCGATGAATTCTATATTTTACTTCCAAATACAAAAGAGCCTATGACAATTTCAAATAACTGCGTAGATTCTGTAAAATCCTTACATATACCGCATGAAAATTCTATTGCTTCAAATGTTTTAACAATAAGTATTGGAGTAGCTACTATTAAAGCAGAAAAAAGTTTTCAAAAAGATGATTTAATCTTAACTGCAAAAGATTCTTTAAATAATGCAAAAAGAAGTGGACGAAATAGAGTCCACTAACTTTATGAGTGAAATTGACTACTTGGTTCAGAAGGTGTATTTATCATCCAAATTGAGAAAATATCTAAATAGTTCCAAAATGATTGTTTTAATTCATCACTCATATCTAATGCTGACAAAATCATAATATAAGATTCTAACCATATTCTTCTAGCTTCTGCAGTAATTGCAAATGGCATATGTCTTCCAACCATTCTTGGTGCTCCTCTATTTTTATCAAAGTGCCTTTCTCCTCCACAAATTTGAATAAAGAAATCTGATGAGTGTTGTTTAGCCATTTCAAAACCTTCATCTGTTGGAGGGAATAATCCTCTTATATTACTTTGTTTTAATAAATCATAATGGTCTGAAATTAGTTTTCTCATTCCTTCTTCACCCAAATGTTCTAATATTCTTGGGTCTGGAAGTTGAACTTGAGGTCTTTGTCCCATTTGAGCTGGTGTTATATTATATTGCATGTTTTGTAGTTACCTTTTATTTTTTTGTTAATTTATATTTTTTTTCATTAGAAACTCTATAGAAAACTATATTAATTTAAAAAGTTTAGTATTAGAGTAAAATTAAATATTATATAACGTAAAGTTAAATATAATATTATTTAATAACAAATTTGGATAATCTAATATGAAAAAGTTTTTAATTAATTTTTATGAATAATATTATAGAGTGCTATCATTGTGGGCTTTTTATTGAAAAAAAAGAGACAATAAAAAAACAAAAACTAAAATGTCCAAGGTGTAGTGCTAAATTAACATTTAAAAACAATCATAGTTTAGACTCTTTATATTATGCAATCTCTGCATTGTTACTTTTTATTTTACTAAATATTTATCCTTTGATAACTTTAAATTTAAATGGAAAAGAGTTAAGTACAACATTGTTCCATACATTTTTGATTTTATTAGAGCAAGATTTTATCTTTGTAGCTATACTTTTGTTTTTTACTATCATTATTGCTCCTGTATTAAATTCACTAGTTATAGTTTTTGCTTTTATTCAAAACTCAATGAAAAGAAAGATTTTTCCTAAAAGAATACTTCATGATAGTTTTCATTTCTTTAAAGCCTGGGGATTTATAGAAGTTTTTATTGTCAGTATTATAGTTACATATATAAAACTTATTGGAATGATTTCTTCTACTAGGTTTGATATTGGATTTTATATTATGTTAGCGTATATTTTTATGTTTTATATGTCAAATAAAAAGTTCAATATAAAAAGTGTTTTGAAGTAAATTATGGTTTTAATATCTTGTAAAAACTGCCATAAAATGTATAAGAAAGAAGACTATACTTCTTTTAAATGTAGTAGTTGTAACCATACTGTTAGAAGAAGAGTTAAAAATTCGTTACAAGTATCTTTAGCTTTAGTATTAACAGCACTTTTTCTTTTTATTCCTGCAATGATTTATCCTATGATGGAAGTAACACAGCTTGGAGTTGAGCAAGGAAGTACAATAATTGAAGGGGTAATCTCTTTTTTAAGTCATGGTGATTATTTTATTGCAATAGTTATTTTAACAGCTAGTGTTATAATACCATTAATAAAGCTTTTAGGCTTATTATTTATATTTACATCTTTGAGTATAAATATAAAAATGAAGAATAAAACAAAACTAAGAATTTTTTATTTTATTGAAGCAATTGGAAAGTGGTCTATGATTGATATTTATGTTGTAGCCTTACTAGCTTCTGTTGTACAACTTGATGAAATTTTTAATATAAAAGGTGGTATTGCAGCTACATCTTTTTCTTTAGTTGTTGTTTTTACAATGATTGCTGCACATAGATTTGATACAAGGATTATTTGGGATGACTGACAATAATGAAGAAAAATTAGAAACAGTAGTTTATAAACCAACAGTAAAAGAAAATAAATCTATTTCTTTCATATGGGTCTTGCCTTTGATTGTTTTATCTGTTTTAGGATGGATAATGTATGAAAGCTACTCTAAAAAAGGTACAAATATATCTGTGATTTTCAAGAGTGCAGAAGGATTAAAAGAGGGAGTTACACCCTTAGAATATAGAGGTTTAGAATTAGGGAAAGTTACTAAAATAGCAATTAATGATTTAAATAGTGTAAAAGTAAATATTCTTGTAAATAGTGATGTAGCAAAATATGTAGCTTCCGAAGGTGCTAGTTTTTGGATAAAAAAACCAACTGTATCTCTTACAAAAATTTCTGGTCTTGGAACTATTTTAAGTGGAAATAAAATTGAAATTTCACCTAAGTATAGAAGTATAGAAGAACTAGAAAAAGTTAATCCAAAATATGATTTTACAGGACTTGATAGCAAGCCAGATTTTGATTTGGATGAGAAAGGATATTATGTATCTATTCTTTCTTCTAGAGCTGATTTAGTAGAAACGGAAACTCCTATATTTTTTAATAAATTCCAAATTGGAGAAATTGTTGCAAAAGAGTTTAGAGATGAAAGTGTATATTTAAAGGCATACATCTATGATAAATATAATGACCTTGTAAATAATAGCTCAAGCTTTGTTATGAATAAAGCTTTAAAAGTAAATTTTGGAGCATCTGGTATGAGTTTAGAAGTTAGTTCTTTATATTCAGCACTTGTTGGTGGAATAACAGTCCAAACTCCTAAGAAAAGCGCACCAAAAATGTCAAAAGACAAATACTATGTATTGTATGAAGATGAAAATGATTTACTTAAAAAGACTTTTTTAAATATTAAGTTTTTAAGTGCAAAAGGTATTGGAAAAGATACTGTTATAATGTATAAAGGAATAGAAGTAGGAAAGATAAAAGAATTACATTTAGGTTCTGATGATGTAATTGCTAAAGCCTATTTATATGAAAACTATAAATACCTTTTAACAACAAATAGTAAGTTTTATTTAGAAGAAGCGGAAATTGGTTTAGATGGTATAAAAAACTTGGGAACAGTTATAAAAGGAAGTTATCTTTCAATAGATTATAAAAAAGGAGAAGAGTCTTTTTTCTTTGAAATTGAACAAAAAAACTCAAAGAAATCTTTTGAAAATGATATTGTCATAACTTTATACAGTGAAAACTTGAACTCAATATCAAAAAAATCAAAGATATACTTTAAGAATATTGAGATTGGGAAAGTACTTGATTATACTTTGACAAAAGATTATAAAAAAGTGAAAATTAGAGCAATAATAAAAAGGAAGTATAAAAAACTTGTAAATGATAAAACACTTTTCTATGATATGAGTTCAAAACTTATAGAGCTTAAGGACTTAGATTTAAGTATAAATAATATTGGTTTTAAACCTCTTCTTGATGGAGCAATTTCTCTTGTAGATATAAGAAGAAATGAAAAATATACAAGAAAAAGTTTCAAACTTTATAGTTCTTATAAAGATGTGAAAGATTTAAAAAAAATACAAACAAAAGGTTTTTTTCTAAGCGCTTATTTTGATAATAGTTTTGAAATAAAGCAAAATCAGTCAATAAATTATAAAAATCAAGAAATTGGTTTTGTAAAATCAGTAAAATTTGATGATAAAAAATCAAAAGTAAAAATGTTTATATATTCAAAGTATAAAAAATATATTACTAAAAAAAGTAGGTTTTATAAAAAAGGTGTTCTAAAATTAGATGCTAGTTTAAGTGGAATTTTATTTGAGCTTGATAATTTCTCTTCTCTTTTAAATGGTTCATTAGAACTTGATAATAGTTCAGAAATTGTTTATCAAAACTATCATGTATTTGATTCAAAAGACAGTATGAAAAATTCTTCAAGTACAATTTCAATATACTTTGATGATGTAGAAGGCTTAAAAACAGAGTTTTCTAAACTAACTTATAAAGGTGTTAATGTAGGAAAAGTAACAAATATCTCTTTAAATTCTAAAAACAAAGTTTTAGTTAAAGTTCAAATATTTAAAGACTTTGAGAAGTTTGCAAAAAATGGAACAACTTTTTATTTAAAGAAACCTAAGTTATCATTAAATCAAATAGAAAATGTAGGTTCAGCAATTATGCCTATAAATATAGGTGTTCAAACTAGTAAAGATAAAGAAGTAAAAACTACTTTTAATGGCTATGATAATTTAGAAAATATTAAAAAAGCAGAAAATGGAGTAATATTAAAAATAGTCTCTTTACATCCTTCTAGTGTAAATGAAGATGCTCCAATTTACTATAAGAATGTGCAAATAGGAAAGGTAAATAAAATAGGCCTAAGCTTTGATGGTTCAAAGGTATTACTTGATTGTCTAATCTATGATAGATACAAACATTTTGTACGAAAAGATTCTTCTTTTCATGATATAAGTGGGTTCAAGCTGAAGTTTTCTATTTTCAGTGGAACTGAAATAAAAACAAATACATTTACTTCAATTATAAAAGGTGGGTTACTTGTAGTTACACCATACAAGTATCAAGATATAGCTACTTCAAAAGATGTATTTATTTTAAAAGAAGATTTAATGGAAAACTGGGAAAAAATAAGTCCAAGTATTAAAATAAGAGATTAAGATCTCTTATTTTAAATAGTTTTCTTTTTTATCTTCTGTATCTAATTCTTGACCAATCTCTTGGTATCTTGCAAAATAGCTTTTTACAAATGAATCTATTTTTTTATTTACTGGCATGAAATATTTATCTTCTTTTACTGCAAATTGATTTAAAAATTCTGTTGCATCTTTTTTATCTAAATAATGTTTTGCCAAACTAGAATATGTTTGAATATACCATTTTTTTAATTCCGTGTATTTCTCTTTTGATAAGTCGATACTTAGTTTTTCATTTTCCCAAATTAGAATTTGTGAATCAAATAATCCATTTAAGTGAATTAGCCCTTCACAATAGTATGGTTGTACTTCATCAACTTCCATCCAACCTATAAGTCCTACAGCTCTTTTAACTGTATCAATAAGAACTTGTTGCTCAAGCTCTTTCTCATCATTTGATTCATCTAAGAAGAAAGATACAAGACCACCTGTTGTAGCTTTAAACTCTTCAATATTTTTAAAGTTTCCAGTTTTGTTCATAAGTGTTTCTGTATCTTCATCACACCATAAAATATGTCCAAATTCATGTCCAATAGTTGTTATATCATATACTTGATGCCAAGCATCTGTTTGATTAAATAAAAAGTTTCTATCTTCAGTTAGTAGTTCTTGTCCAAAAACTTCACGACTTAATTTTAAAAATGGTTTTGCACGACTTGATTGTAATATCTCATCTGAAAATGCAAAGATTTTTTTACCTTCCTCTTTTGATACTATTTCGTCATTTGGAACAACCTGCGCTGAAAAAAGGCCATTGAATTCAGCTCCAAAAAATACAGCAGGTCGCCCAATATATAGCTGTACTTTATCAAGTGATTTTAAAGAGAAGTCATAAGTGTTTTTGTATTCATTATTGTCTTTAAACTCTTCAAATATTTTTGCAAATGCAGATTTGATTTTATTTACTCTGTTATCATTTTGTGCAAAATCTGGATTTGTTAGTCGTATATCCCACTCTAAAGCAACTGCTTTTCTAAAATGATCTTCATAATATTCTAGAGGATGTCCAATTTGTACAGGAGTTGTGATCTTCATCCAAGCTCTATCAACATCTGCCCATCTTTCAACAAGAAGATGTGTTTTAGTTTCCCCAAATGCTTTAATAAGATTTTGAATATATAAAATATAATCCCATTTTTGGCCATATGTTTCATCTTCAAGCTCTATTAGTTTTTCTTCAAAATCCTCTAATTCATCTATTACTGCTGTTGTTTGTTCTTTAAATGCTTTTATATAAGCTTGAGAGTGATATTCGTCTTTTTCTTTTACAAGAGCAGAATAAGATCTATCTGCAAGAATATTATTGTGTCCTAAATCAAATAAATGATGTTTCTCTAAGTACTCAAATACTTTTTCTTCATCACCTTCAAACATATTTAAAAGCTCTTTGTTTATACCATTTATAATATGTGCGGTCCATGAACTTTGCCATGATGACATTTTAAGTCCTACATTGTATACACCTTGAAATACTTCTTGATAAAATGGTGTTAATAAATTATTATGTTTTATATAATCAATTGTATTTTTATGTTTTTCGTGCCAGAAGTCTCTTACAAAACAATAGGCTTTTTCTTGAAGTTCAATAATTGTTTCTTCATTCTTAGAATTTTTTTTAAGAACTTGTACTAAGGAATCATCTCTTAAACTTACAAGTCTAGTAACGAGTGCAAATCTTAAATCATCACTCATCTCTAAATCAAGAGTAGAAGCAAAGTCTTCTATAATAGTTAATTTATCAAATTCATTTTTTTCTAAATGGGAAATTAGCTTATTGACACTACTTTTTTGAAAGTTTAAAAATTCGTATATATCACTTAAATCATTTATAAATTTTTCATTATTCATATTAATCCTTTATTCAAATTGTAGTCTATCAATTTTAATCTTGTTTTTGAATTAGAATTTATTTTTTAAATTATATGAAA